>ERZ1645187.1352-NODE-1352-length-22654-cov-7.345458_pt1 | contig 22654 bp, 20 predicted proteins | sample MGYA00575352_ERZ1645187 | MGnify/ENA primary metagenome ERZ1645187 (study PRJEB40837, sample SAMN11349314) | freshwater sediment metagenome | isolation source: river sediment | host: Sediment | place: India: Wazaribad , New Delhi | collected 2017-02-21 ... | reverse complement strand
GCAAACGCGCGAAGGCTTTCCTGCAATGCTCGACGACCGGCGTGTACCAGTACGCCGGCCACGCCGTGCTGCCGGAAACCGCACCGCTCGGCGACAACCACCGCGCCCTGCTGCCCACCTACAGCATCTGCAAGATCGCGCAGGAAACAGTGGTGCGTTTTGCCGCACAGGAACACGGCGTGCCACTCACGATCGCGCGCCTGTCAGTGCCCTATGGCGACAACGGCGGCTGGCCGTTCTGGCACACACTGATGATGCAGAACAAGGTGCCGGTTACCGTGCATCCCGAGCAACCCAACCAGTACGCGCCGCTGCATGCCGACGACTACTGCCGCCACATTCCCTACCTGCTGGCAGCGGCCAGCCCTGAAGGCACTATCGTCAACTGGGGCGGCGGCCAGGTCGTCAGCATCGAGGAATGGTGCGCCTGGATCAGCGAGCTGACCGGTTTCGAAGCGAAGTTCGACGCGCAGCCGACAGCCTTCGGCAGCCTGGTGCCCGACTTGTCCAGGCTACAGGAAATCCTCGGCAGTGAACCGGTCTCGCGCGTAGACTGGAAAGACGGCATCCTGCGGCTGTTGCGCGCGATGGCGCCACAATCCCTCAAACCGCAATGGCAGGCGGGCTGACCTGCAGGAGCTGGCAATGACGACTCTCGGACTGGTCGGGCTCGGCCGCATGGGCGGCAACATGGCGCGCCGGCTGTGCCGCCACGGCATCATCGTGCACGCGCACAACCGCAACCCCGCCGTTAGCGCGTCGCTGGCGAGCGAGTGCGGCGTGATCCCACACAACGCGATCCCCGACCTTGTCGCATCCCTGCCGTCACCGCGCATTGTCTGGCTGATGTTGCCGGCCGGGGATGCGACGCAACAGCACATCGACCAGCTGCTGCCGCTGCTGTCGCCCGGCGACATCCTCGTCGATGGCGCGAATTCCTGGTTCCAGGACACGCTGCGCCGCGCGCAGCAGATTGGCGCATACGGCATCCACTTTGTCGATGCCGGAGTCTCCGGCGGCATCTGGGGCCTGGAAAACGGCTACTGCATCATGGCCGGCGGTGCCGCAGAGGCGCTTGCCGTGCTGCAACCGGTGCTGCAGGCGCTCGCGCCGGCCGCAGATCGCGGCTGGCTGCACACCGGCCCGACCGGCAGCGGCCATTTCACCAAGATGGTCCACAACGGCATCGAGTACGGCATGATGCAGGCCTATGCCGAAGGTTTCGCGCTGCTGAAAGGGCGCGAGGATTTCAACCTCGACCTCGCCGCCATCGCGGAACTGTGGCGCCACGGCAGCGTCGTGCGCAGCTGGCTGCTGGATTTGTGCGGTGATTTCCTGCAACAGGACCAGCAACTCGACAGTGTCGCGCCATACGTCGCGGATTCCGGCGAAGGCCGCTGGACGGCGCTGGAAGCGATCGAACAGGGTGTGCCGGCACCGGTGATGAGCCTCGCCCTTATGATGCGCTTCGCCAGCCAGGGCAAGGCCGACTTCGGCAACAGGATGCTGGCGAAGATGCGCGAGGGTTTCGGCGGGCACGCGATCACCCGCCACACACCGGACTGACGTTCAGGAAAGCTTGGCCTGCGCCTCGGCAATCAGCGTGCCGTACGATGGCACGATGTGGAATTCGTCGCGCATGAACTCGTTGAGCAGGTTGTGATCGGCGCGGTAGCGCGGGTCGGCCGCAATGGCCTTGATCTGCTCCACCGGCATCGCCGTGCGCGTCAGCTCGAACATCTTGAAATAGTACTCATAGACCGAGAAGTCGAGCTTGCCGGACGATGCCAGCAACTGCTCGTCCTTGAACTTGTCCATGATCGGGTAATTCGGGAAATACGCCATCTCACCCCAGAACGACGCGTCCATTTCCTTCGGGATCTGCAGCAACAGCTCAAAAGTGCTCTGCAGGTCTTCCTCGCGGTCGAACTGCGTCATCGGGATCATGTCGAAGGTGGCATGGATGCCGGAGTCCACAATGTCCTGCGCGGATTTGACGATGCGGGCGATATTGGTCTTGCGCTCGTAGACATCGTGCAGGATGCGCTCGCTGCCAGATTGCACACCCATTGCCATCGCCATGCAACCGGCGTCCTTCAGCTTGCGCAAAAGTTCGGGCGTGTGAGTGGTCGGGTAGGTGTAGCAGAAAAACGGCAACCCGACCTTTTCCTTGTACAGTGGCAGGAACTCGTCGAGCCAGCGCGGGTTCACCGTGAACACATCGTCCATGAAAGTGACCGATGTGTAACCCAGCACATCCCTCGCATGCACCAGCTCACGGATGGCTTTCTGCGGTGACATGCGGCGCAACGAGTCCTTCTTGCCGAAATCGCGCTGGTACACGCTCTCGACGCAGAACGAGCAGGAAAACGGACAGCCGCGCTGCGTCATGATCTGGTAGGACGTGTCTTCCAGCCGCGAACCGGCCTTGAAGGGGTGAAAGAAAAATGGCCCGTTGATGAAGGCGTAATGCTTGTCATCCCAGTTCGGTACCGCGATTTTTTCCAGGTCGGAAACCGGCCGCTTCGGGTTCTTTTCGATACTGCCATCCGGCAGGCGACTCCAGGTGCCGGCAATACCATTGAGCGACTCGCCACGATCCAGGCGGTCGCCTATCTCGACAATCACTTCCTCGCCTTCACCCACGCAGACAAGGTCAGCCGATTCCATCGACCTGTCCGGCTCCAGCGTCGGCCCGGTGCCACCCCAGAGGAATGGCACATTGAAGTGCTTGCGCAATTCGGCCGTCATGTCGGCACACAGGGTCATGCTGTTGCTCAGCGAGCTGAAACCGATCGCATCCGGCTTGAATTCTTTCAGCAGGTTGATGAGCTTGTTCATCTCGCCTTTCTGCACGCGCTTCCAGGCAGCGGTATCACTGACTGTCAGCCCGTTCTTGCCGATGAAAAAGCCGCGCATTGGCACATCGCCTGAATCGTATACCGCCGGGTCGAATTCAGTCAGTGGCACCAGTTGCTGCTTCTTGAAAAACACGACCAGCGGCTCATGGCCAGCAGCCACCAGCTCACCACACAGTTGGGCTACTGTCAGTGTCATCCGGTACAACGGTTTGATGATTGCAATGCGCGCCACGGCCCACGGCCCTCCACTGATGTCTGTTTAACGATCATACAGGGATTACGGGCAGAAGGTCAGCCGGCACAAAACCCCTGTAAATACAGGGCATTGATACTGCTACAATTCACCACCCTGTGATAGCTGGCCACTGCCAGACCGGAGCCACTGCGATGCGTGATTTCTGGATAGCCCCCTCGATCCTCTCGGCCGACTTCGCCCGCCTGGGTGAGGATGTCGACCGCGTGCTGGCCGCAGGCGCCGACGTGGTGCATTTCGACGTGATGGACAACCACTACGTGCCGAACCTGACCATCGGCCCGATGGTCTGCAAGGCCCTGCGACAGTATGGCGTACAGGCGCCAATCGATGTACACCTGATGGTGCGGCCGGTCGACCGCATCATCGGCGACTTCATCGAGGCTGGCGCCAGCTATATCACCTTCCACCCGGAAGCATCCGAACACATCGACCGTTCCCTGCAACTCATCCGCAGCGGCGGCTGCAAGGCCGGCCTGGTGCTGAACCCGGCCACGTCACCCGAATGCCTGAAGTACGTGATGGACAAGCTCGACATGGTCCTGCTGATGTCGGTCAACCCCGGCTTCGGCGGCCAGTCTTTCATTCCATCCACACTCGACAAGCTGCGCGAGGTGCGCGCCCTGATCGATGCCAGTGGCCATGACATCCGCCTTGAAGTCGATGGCGGCGTCAGCGAGAAAAACATTGCGGAGATTGCCCGCGCCGGTGCCGACACGTTTGTCGCCGGCTCCGCGATTTTCAACAAGCCGGATTACAAGGCCGTGATCGACGCGATGCGGTCCGAACTCGCCCGCTGCTGAACCAACAGGAGATCCCCATGAAAAACTTCAAACCCTACAGCGAACGCCAGGAAAAGTTCGGCACCTGGCTGATCAAGAACATCGGCAAATGGCAGGTGTCCGTTTACCGCGCCACCGGCGGCCGCGTGTGGAACAAATTCCTCGGCGCACCCGTGGCGATCCTGACCAGCATGGGCCACAAGTCCGGTGAGATCCGTCGCACGCCACTGTTGTTCATTGAAGATGGCGATCGCGTGGTCATCGCTGCTTCCAAAGGCGGCATGTCAACGCCGCCGGCCTGGATGTTCAACCTCCAGAAAACACCGGAATGTGAAATCCAGATCGGCCCGCGCAACCGCATGATGCGTGCCCGCGTGGCGAGCGAAGACGAAGAAAAAGCGCTGTGGCCAAAACTGACGGCCATCTACGCAGATTTTGACGAATACCGGGCACGCACCGAAGGCGTGCGTCACATCCCGCTGTTCATCCTCGAACCGCGCTAGCGCACGATCGCCAACCTGCACCACTGCCCGCGGCCGTCGGTTGCCCAGCTGGGCAGGCTGTCCAGGCCGGTTTCGCGAGGGAGGTGCAGGTACAGCCGGCGCATTTCCTGCGGCAACAGCGACACCGGCAGCAGCAGCGGCCAGTCAGACGCGCGCACCGACTTCAACGCAATGCCCCAACCCTCCAGATGCAGGACAGCAGCAAAGGCGGCGCCGTAGAACTGCACAGCGCCGCGCTCATCCGCCAGGTACAGGCGAGTAATGGGAAAAGCATTGCCGGCATCTTCCTGCAGGATGTAATCCGTGAATGTACCCTTGGTCGTATTGCCCTGCCGCACGAGACGCGCATGGCACTGCTGCTCCGTTGCCGGCACCTCTGACAACAGGCCGTGGTAGATATCCATCCGGCGCTCGCGCAGGTAATCACGGCTGTTCTCCAGGTTGGCCGGCAGTCCACGCAAGGCATCCAGCCGCTGGCTGGCAAAGTGGCGGACATTGCCGTTCAGCGCCACGATGCGCGCCAGTTCCATTTTCTGGCCGAGATTCGCGGTGACGACCACAGCCGCCAGACCGGCCACCACCACCAGCACAGAGAATGGCACGGCCACTGCCAGGAAAAGGCGAGCTGACACCCGCAGCAAACGCAGCAACAGGAAATACCACAACGGCGTCATGAAGCCGTAGTAGCGCATCACGTCGCCATCGATGCCCATCAACGGGTAGCGCCCCAGCACAATCGTGCCGCCGAGCAGGAAAAACGCCAGCAACACGAAATCGCCTGTCGTGCCGCGCGGCAGCACCACCACATGCCATGCCACCACTGCGACCGCCAGCAACACGATGGCGCCAAGCCAGCGCAGGTCGCCCCAGGCACTGAATGGATAAGCGAGGTACTGCAGCAGCAGGTTTGGCGCATTCCAGAAAAACGGCCCGGGATTGTCCAGCACCAGGGTTGTGTTGGGTTCCGGCCACAGCAGCCAGACCATCAGCAGCACAAAGACAGCAAAAGTTCCTGACGCGGCGCGAGACAGTCGCTCGCCATGCCAGGCGCGCACGAGCAGCATGCAACTGAAACCGCCAATCGCAGCAATACTGGAGCCGCAAGACAAGGCTGCCAGCAACAGGCACAGGGCAGGCCAGCCCAGGCGTCGAGGCCGGACGTCATACAGCAGGAAGGCGAGCAGCGCGAAGAAAATCGCGAGGTAGTACTGCAGCAGGGATTCCCAGTTGATAACAAATGTCTGGCAGCCATTGAAAAACAGCACCAGACCCAGCAACAGGCAAGCCACCGGCCGGCGGTATTCCCGGATCGCGATGGTCACCGCAACAGCAAAACACAGCGCCATCGCGATGAATGTCGCCGAGCGCGTGAAACGGCCACTAGCACCGAAATAGGCAAAGTCGGCCCAGAAGCCGAGCTTGGGCAGCGCAAGGATATGCACCAGCGCGTACTTGCGCAGCAGTTCACGCCCGATATCGGCGAGCGACATTGCAGGCAGTTCGCGGAAAGCCGGCAGCGTGTCCCACATCTCGCCGAAGATGCCATCGCTGTGCACCAGCCATTGCCAGTACACCGCCAGCGCGATCCAGCCTGCGGCAAACAGCCACAGCCAGCATGGCAAACTGCGCAGGACAGGCGTGTGGTCGCTGCGCGCCATGGTCATGGCATCAGGGCCGGATATGGGCCGCCATGAACTGCTGCACTGCCTTGAGGTCTTTCGGCAGCACGGCACAGCGCTCCTCGCGCTGGAACAGGTCCTGCATGTGCAGCGGCAACGGCGGATCCTGCGGGTAACCTGCCTTGCGCACCGCGTCCGGGAATTTCGCCGGATGCGCAGTAGCCAGCGTGATCACCGGCAAGTCCTTCGACTTGCGGCAGCGGCGCGCAGCCTCGACGCCGATGGCCGAATGCGGGTCGAGCAGGTATTCGCTCTCGGCCAGCACAGCGGCGATCGTCTGGCAGGTCTGTTCGTCATCGACTGCAAGGCTCGCGAACAGGTCGCGGGCTTTGGCGAAGCGCGCCGACTCGATCGACACTGGTCCGTTTTTAAAATCCTCCATCAACTGCGCAATGGCCGCGCCGTCGCGGTCGTGCAGTTCGAACAGCATGCGTTCGAAATTACTGGAGATCATGATGTCCATGCTTGGCGACAGCGTGTGCATCAGTTCGGTCTTCTCGAGTTTGTTGCCGCTCATGAATCGGTGCAGGATGTCATTGCGGTTGGTGGCGATAATCAGCTGCCCGACCGGCAAGCCCATGCGCTTCGCCACATAGCCGGCAAAGATGTCGCCGAAATTACCGGTCGGCACCGAGAACTGCATCGTGCGGTGCGGTCCGCCCAACTGCACGGCGGCATAGAAGTAGTACACCACCTGCGCCATGATGCGGGCCCAGTTGATCGAGTTGACCGCCACCAGCGGCTTGCCCTGCAGGAAGGACTGGTCGGCGAACGAATCCTTCACCATCTGCTGGCAGTCATCGAAATTGCCCTGCACCGCGATGTTGTGGATGTTCGGCGCCAGTACCGTGGTCATCTGCCGGCGCTGCACCTCGGACACGCGCTGGTGCGGGTGCAGGATGAAGATATCGATATTCTCGCAGCGGCGGCAGCCTTCGATCGCCGCCGAACCGGTGTCACCCGATGTCGCACCCATGATGACGACGCGCTCATGGCGCTTGGCCAGCACCGCATCGAGCAGGCGACCGAGCAGTTGCAGCGCCACGTCCTTGAACGCCAGTGTCGGGCCATGGAACAGTTCCAGCACCCACTCGTTGCTGTCGAGCTGAACCAGCGGCGTCACTGCCGGATGACGGAAAGTGGTGTAGGTGTCGCGGATGATCGCCTCGAGCGTTGCCTGCTCGATGGCACCATCGACAAACGGCGAGATCACCTTGATGGCCACTTCGCTGTACGGCAGGCCCGCCCACGAAGCGATTTCCTCTGGTGAGAACTGCGGATAGGTTTCCGGCACATACAGGCCGCCATCGGACGCCAGCCCGGCCAGCAAGACTTCTTCGAAGTTGAGTGCGGGCGCCTGGCCGCGGGTGCTGATGTATTTCATGGTTTATGTTCCCAGGGTTTCCACGCGCAGCCGGACCACGGGTGCAGCGACAAAATCTTTCTGTTCAATATCGGCAATCACGCTGTTGATGACGCTCTCGCGCACCACATTAGTGACCAGCACGATGCTCACCTGTGTCTCGCCGCGCTGCGGCTCTTTCTGGATGATCGCCTCGATGCTGACGCCGGCCTTGCTCAGCGCCTGCGTCACTTCCGACATCACACCCGGCTTGTCCGCCACCACCACGCGCAGGTAGTAAGCCGAGTGGATGCTGTCGATCGGCAGGATCTCGCGCGAGCGGATCGCCGACGGCACGAAGCCCATGTACGGCACCGGCAGGTGGTGGTCGTATTTACTCTTGTCGTGGGAGATGGCGCGGGCCACATCGACGATATCGGCAATCACGGCCGAGGCCGTCGGCTCACTGCCGGCACCCGCACCGCTGTATACCGTCGGGCCGACCGCATCGCCCATCACCATCACCGCATTCTTCGCGCCATCGACCTTGGCAATGAGGCTGTCGTCCGGCACCAGGGTCGGGTTCACGCGCAGCTCGACACCGTCGGCACTTTCACGCGCGATACCGAGGTGCTTGATGCGATAGCCGAGCTCTTCGGCATAGCGGATATATTCCAGCGTGATTTTCGTGATGCCTTCGGTGTAGATCTTTTTTATTTCCAGCGGCATGCCGAAAGCGATCGAGGCGAGGATCACCAGTTTGTGCGCTGCGTCAATGCCCTCCACGTCAAAGGTCGGGTCTGCTTCGGCGTAACCGAGCCGCTGCGCTTCCTTCAGCACATCGGCAAACGCACTGCCCTTGTCGCGCATTTCGGTGAGGATGAAATTGGTGGTGCCGTTGATGATGCCGGCGACCCATTCAATGCGGTTGGCCACCAGGCCATCGCGCAGCGCCTTGATGATCGGGATGCCGCCCGCCACTGCAGCTTCATAAGCCACTGCCACCTGCTTGTCGGCAGCAGCAGCAAAGATTTCCGCGCCGTGGTGGGCGATCAGCGCCTTGTTGGCTGTCACCACATGCTTGCCATTGGCGATGGCTTTCAGCACCAGGTCGCGCGCGGTGTCGGTGCCGCCGATCAGCTCGACCACGATGTCGACCTGAGGGTCTTCCACCACAGCAAAAATGTCGCGACTCACCGGCACACTGCCGGTCGGGCAATCGGCGCGGTCACGGCGGGCGCCGACATGGACGATATTGATCTCGCAGCCGGCCCGGGCATTGACCAGCGCGGCATTGCGCGCCATCACATTGAACACCCCGCTGCCGACGGTACCGAGGCCGCACAGGCCCACTGTCACTTTCTTCACAAGCACTCCAGACACCCACGAAAAACCGGGCACCATTGTAGCGCAGGATGCCCCGCCAACAGGGACCGGGATCAGCGGGCGACGGGTTTCTTGCCCAGCTTGCGCTGCAGGGTGCGGCGGTGCATGCCCAGGGCACGGGCCGTAGCCGAGATGTTCTGGTCGTGTTCGGCCAGCACCCTCTGGATATGTTCCCATTCGAGCCGTTCGACCGAGAGCGGGTTGTCCGCCACCGGGATTTCCTCGTCCGGCGCACCCTGCTGCAGCGCATGCAGGATGCTGTCGGTATCGGCCGGCTTGCACAGGTAATTGATCGCGCCGAGCTTCACCGCCTGCACGGCGGTCTGGATGCTGGCATAGCCGGTCAGCATCAGGATCTGCAGGTCCGGCAGGCGTTCCAGCAGCTCGGGAATCAGCGGCAGGCTGGACTCATGGGCCAGCTTGAGGTCGAGGATCGCGTGGCTGAAGGGGTGGCTGGCCACCGCCATGCGTGCCGCCGCCGCATCTGCTGCCCAGTGCACCTCGATGCCGCGCCGGCCCAGCGAGCGCGACAGCACCGTGGCGAACACCTCATCGTCCTCGACCAGCAGGATGTTCATGTCACCTCCTTCAACGGCAGCACGATGCGGGTGAGTGTGCCACCGCCGGGACGCGCCTGCAGCACCAGGCTGCCGCCCACCTGCTCCAGGCTGGCGTGGGACAACAGCAGGCCGAGCCCCATTCCCTTCTCGCTGGCCTTGACGCGGCTGCGCTGCTGCAGGGCCTGCACATTCACCCCGGGACCGTTGTCAGCGATCTCGAACACTAGTTGCGCCGCATCCCAGTGCACCGCCACGGCCAGCTGTTCGCCGGCATCCGCGGCATTGTTCAGCACGTTGATGATCGCCTGCTCCACCGTCAGCGGCAGCAGCGCCTCGACGGCGGGGCCCGGGCTGATGCGGAAATCGACCTGCACGTCCGGGCGCAACACCTGCCAGTCGCGCACCAGTCGTTCGACCAGCTTCGCCACCGGCATCCGGCGCTGGCTGCCGTCTTGGTGCTCGCGGGCGGTGTCCGCCAGCTGGCGCAGGGACTGCTGGCAGCGCGCCACCTGGCCGGCCATCAGTTGCAGGTCAGCGGCGAGGGCCGGCTGGCCGCAGTGCTCCTGCTGCAGGTCGCCAAGCAGCACCGAGAGGCTGGCCAGCGGCGTGCCGAGTTCGTGGGCCGTGCCGGCGGCGAGGGTCGCCACGGCGAGGATGTTTTCGTCCATCAGCTGCTGCTCACGCAGGCGGTTGATCTGCTCGCGCTGGCGCCGCACGGTGGCCGCAATCGTCGCGACAAAGTGGGTAATCAACAGGGCGCTGAGGCCGAAATTGAGCCACATGCCCAGCACGTGCAGGCTCAGGCCATTGCCGTGCTGGTGGTGGGCATGCGGGGACAGGGCCTGCAACGGCAGGTACCAGAACAGCAGGGCGCTGTAGGCCGCCAGGCAAAACGCCGCCAGCAGCACGGTATAGCCGCGCGGCAAGGTCGCCGCCGACAAGGCAACCGGCACGAGGAAATACGAGACAAAGGGGTTGGTCGCGCCGCCGGCGACATAGAGCAGGCCGGACAACACCAGGCAATCCACCAGCAGCTGCACAAAGAACTCGCGTTCGCCAGGCCCGCTGCCGTCATCCTGCGCCCGCAGCATGCGGCCGTGGCTGGCCGCGATGACGAGCAACTGCAACAGCAGCAGGCCCAGCAAGGTGTAGAGCTGGCCATCTGCAAGCCAGCGATGCGCCAGCAGCAGGGTCACGGCCTGCGCCAGCCACACCAGCGCGCGTAGCACTTGCAGCTGCTGCAGGTAATAGACGGTTTGGCGGCTGGCTGGAGAGAGAGAATCGATCATCCCGGCATTATAGACCGGTCATGTCGGGCAACCTGTGCGCCCGATTGTCGCAGGAGAGGGATTGGGAAGGCTCCCGGCAAGGGTTTGCCGGGAGCGGGAGGGTCATCAGCGATGGGCTTTCATCTTTTCCTTGTGGCGGATCAACTGGCGGTCGAGCTTGTCCGCCAGGCCGTCGATGGCGGCATACATGTCATCGGCCACCGAATCGGCAAACAGGTCAGCACCCCGGACGTGAACACGCGCTTCCGCTTTCTGCACCAGCTTGTCGACGGTCAGCGTCACATCGGAACTGGTGATCTTGTCATGGTGGCGCTCAAGGCGATCGAGCTTGCTGATGACGTATTCGCGGAGGGAAGGCGTGATGTCCAGGTGGTGACCACTGATATTCAATTGCATAGGACGCTCCTCTTTTTTGAGTACTGCCATGCCCGACATGCAACATGCTTGCCATGCGCATGGCTGTTTACCGTGCCTGATGCTCAGGCACCGATTCGACAAACACTGGGGCTTTCTGGAAGCTCTTGGGGCTACTGTACGCCAGCAGCCTTATTAGTCAACCGGATTTTTACAGCCCTTATCCAGTGTAGCCAATACTGTGACGGGCAACGGGGAGAGGAGTTCCCCGCGCCATAAATCAGTGCCCACGCATGGCGCACTTTCTCAATGTTCCCGTGTCGCCCGAAAGGCAATATCCGGCCAGCGTTCCTGGGTGAGGTTGAGGTTGACGCGCGTCGGCGCCAGGTAGGTGAGATGGTCGCCGCCGTCGAGCGCGAGGTTTTCCGAAATCTTCGACTTGAATTCTTCCAGCTTGCGCGGGTCTTTCGCCGACAGCCAGCGCGCGGTGTAGACATTCACATTCTCGTAAATGCATTCCACCTTGTATTCGTCTTTCAGGCGATACGCCACGACTTCAAACTGCAGCACACCGACGGCACCGACGATCAGGTCATTGTTGTTCAGCGGCATGAACACCTGCACCGAACCTTCCTCGGACAACTGGCGCAAGCCTTTCTGCAACTGCTTGGCTTTCAGCGGATCCTTCAGGCGGATACGGCGGAACAGTTCCGGTGCGAAGTGCGGGATACCAGTGAAGCGCAGGCTCTCCCCATCGGTGAAGGTGTCGCCGATCTGGATCGTGCCGTGGTTGTGCAGGCCGATGATGTCACCGGCCAGCGCCTGCTCCACCAGCACGCGTTCACCGGCCATGAAGGTCACGGCATCGGCAATGCGGATATCCTTGTCGATGCGCACATGGCGCATTTTCATGCCCTGCGTGTACTGGCCGGAACAGATGCGCATGAAGGCGATCCGATCACGGTGTTTCGGATCCATGTTCGCCTGGATCTTGAACACGAAACCGGAAAATTTCGGCTCGTGCGGATCCACACGGCGCGTGTCGCCCTTGTCGACCAGCTGCGCTTCGCGACCCATGGGCGCCGGTGCCCACTCGACAAAGCCGTCCAGCATCTCGCGCACGCCGAAATTGCCGAGTGCGGTACCGAAAAACGCGGGTGTCAGCACGCCGGCGCGGTATTCCTCCAGGTCAAACGGATGCGCGGCACCCCGCACCAACTCGATCTCGCCGCGCACGTCGTCCGCGTAAGGGCCCAGCAACTTCGTGAACTCGTCGCTGTCGATACCCTGGATGCGGATGTCTTCCGGGATCGTATGACCGAAACCCTGCTTGTAGACATGCACGGTATCGGTGTAGAGGTTGTAGACGCCCTTGAACTCCTTGCCCATGCCCAGAGGCCAGTTGATCGGCGCCACCTTGATATGCAGGATGTTCTCGATCTCGTCGAGCACTTCCATCGGGTCGCGCACATCACGATCCATCTTGTTGACGAAAGTGAGGATCGGCGTATCGCGCAGGCGGCACACATCCATCAGCTTGATCGTGCGATCCTCGACACCTTTCGCGCCGTCAATCACCATCAATACCGAATCGACCGCCGTCAGTGTGCGGTAGGTATCTTCAGAAAAGTCTTCGTGGCCGGGTGTGTCGAGCAGGTTGACCGTGCGGCCCTTGTAGGGGAACTGCATCACCGACGACGTGACAGAAATACCGCGCTCCTGCTCCATCGTCATCCAGTCGGACGTGGCATGGCGGTCGCCCTTCTTGCCCTTGACCGAACCGGCCACCTGGATCGCTTGCCCGAACAGCAACAGCTTTTCGGTGATCGTGGTTTTACCGGCGTCAGGGTGCGAGATGATCGCAAACGTGCGGCGCAGGTCGATGTCGTCGTTGAAACTCATGGTCAGGTGCCAGGCAGGCTGTCGAGGGGCGGCATTATAGCGGCTTGCGACGCAGCGGTGCGCTGCCGTCGCGCGGCGCAGCGGCTTCCTGCCCCGGCACTGCCTTCTTGGCCGTCTTCTTTCCCGCCGGCTTGCTGTCGGCTTTCTTATGCGGTTTTTTCTCCGGGTGCTTGTCGGATTTTTTCTTCTTGCTGCCAGCGGCCTTGCCGGATGACTTCAGTTTTTTCGGCCCGCTGTAGCTGCCCTTGAGCTCGCCGATCACCCTCCGCTCGAACGCCTGCTTCAGGTAGCGCTGGATACTGGCCATCAGGTTCCATTCGTGCGGGCCAACCAGCGAGATGGCCAGGCCCTCGTTGCCGGCGCGACCGGTGCGGCCGATGCGGTGCAGGTAATCATCACCCTTGCGCGCCATGTCGAAGTTGACGACAAGGTCCATGCCCTCGATATCGAGGCCGCGCGCGGCCACATCGGTGGCGACCAGCACATTGATGTGGCCCTGGTTCAGGCGTGCGATGGCCTGCTTGCGGTCTTTCTGGTCTTTCTCGCCGTGCAACACATACACTTTTGCCGCGCTCTTGCCAGCCTTGTGCGCCGCGATCAGCACACCGCCAAGCCGGTCGGCCTGGTCACGCGTGTTGGTGAACACGATCGCCTTGCTGTATGTCTCGTTCGCGAGCAACCACAGCAGGAGCTTTTCCTTGTGCGCCACATCATCGGCGGTGATGACCTGCTGCTTCGTGTTTGTACCCAGGTCACTGACGGCATTCAGTATCAGCCGCTGCGGTTCACGCATGACTTTTTTCACAAAATCATACAACCCACTGCCGCTGCTGGTGGCGGAAAACAGCAAGGTCTGGCGCCCGGGGTTGCAGGCCTCGACCAGCGCCAGCACGTCATCGCTGAAACCCATGTCGAGCATGCGGTCGGCCTCATCCAGCACCAGCATCTCGAGATCCTGCAATTCCAGCTGGCCGGCATTGCGGTGTTCGAGCAGGCGACCGGGCGTGCCGATGACGATTTCCGGGTTCTTGCGCAAGGCAGCGGCCTGTTTCTTGAAATCTTCCCCGCCGGTGACCAGCGCAGCCTTTATGAAGGTGAACTGTGCGAGCAACTCGACCTGCTTCAGTGTCTGCTGCGCCAGCTCCCGTGTCGGCAGCAGGACCAGCGCGCGCGTGGCCGTGCGCGGTTTTGCCTCCTGCAACAGGCGATGCAACAGCGGCAGCACGAAAGCGGCGGTCTTGCCGCTGCCGGTCTGCGCCGTGGCGTAAACATCCTTGCCCTGCAACACCATGGGTATCGCCGCCTGCTGCACCGGGGTCGGCTCGGCAAAACCCAGGGCGGCAACGGCTTTCAGCAAACGCTCATGCAGGCCAAATTCACTGAACATCTGCTCACTTCCCCGCCGCAGCGGACTGCACGGCCGCCGCCAAAGCCTTGTCATCGACAAAATACTGCACGGCTGTGACGGTCAACTGGTTGAGCTCGATGACGGTCACGGCATCCGGCTGACGCGGCAGCATGGCGACGGCCTTGCCCTCGACATCAATACCAATGCGGTAACTGCGTTTTTTCATCGCCGGCAGCGCCATGGTGTTGCGGATCACCGACGGCATGCCGCTCACATCGGCGATCGCCAATGCCTGCTGCGCATCGAGTACGGCCTGGCCCTGCTCACCCAGTGCCGCCTTGAGCAACTTGCCGCCAGCCATGTCATGGGTGAAATAGACGCGGCGGGTAGCCAGCGTGATGTCCTGCGGCTTGCCAAACTGGTCAGCCAGCGCGATCGCCGGCAGGGATTGGCCGATATCCAGGGCCTGGACCGACGTTGCGGCCAGCACAGCCAGCAGGCCTGCGCGCAATAATCTCTTCATGGGCTTCTCACCTACACGGGTTAATACGTAAAAAACAGCTGCGCTATGATGCACGATTATTGATACCAGCGAGAAACAGCGATGTGGGAAGACCTGATGCGCGCCGCCTGCCTGATGCTGGTCATTGAAGGCCTGCTGCCCGCCATAGCGCCGGAACGCTGGCGCCAGACGGTGGCCGCGCTGGCCACGGCCAACCCCGCCACCATCCGTCAGGTCGGCATCGGCTGCATGCTGCTGGGCGCGACGGCACTGTTCTACTACCACCGCTGAACGGGCCGGCAGCTGGCGTCACAAGCGCCGATGGCGCAGCGCCGGCAAGCTTTCCCGCACTGCTGCCAGACGGGTGGGATCCAGTTCACCACTCACCAGGCCCTCACCTTCCGGCAGTACAGACAGGACCTCGCCCCACGGATCGATGAGCATGCTATGGCCCCAGGTGCGACGGCCATTGCGGTGTTCGCCGCCCTGGGCTGCCGCCAGCACATAACACTGGTTCTCGATGGCGCGGGCGCGCAGCAGCACCTCCCAGTGCGCCTGGCCTGTGGTCCAGGTAAAGGCAGCCGGCACCACGATCAGCGCACAATCGCCCAGCGCGCGGTACAGCTCGGGGAAGCGCAGGTCATAACAGACCGACAGGCCCACGCGGCCAAACGGGGCCTCGAAAAAGCCCACCGAGGCACCTGCCGCAATCGTGCGCGACTCGTCGTAACTTTCCTCGCCGCGCGTGAAACCGAAAAGATGCATCTTGTCATAGCGCACCACGCAGTCGCCCGCCGGGTTGTAGGCCAGCGTCGTGTTCAACACCTTGCCTGCCTCAGGCGACTGCAACGGCAGGGTACCACCGATGAGCCAGATGCTGTGCTGGCGCGCCATGTCCTGCAGGCACTGCTGGATCGGACCGACACCGTACGCTTCCGCATGGGCGAGCTTGTCGGTCTCGTTCATGCCCATCAGCGCCCAGTACTCCGGCAGCAGCACGAGTTGCGCGCCGCCGGCAGCAGCCCCAGCCACCAGGCGGCGGGCCCTCGCGCAGTTTTCCGCCACCACCGGGGTAGACACCATCTGTATCGCAGCGAGTTTCATTAGTCAGGCTCAATGCAATCCCTGGGATTCCTGCACTCGGGCGCCGGCATATTCGCCGGGCAGCAACAGGACACGTTCATCACTGACGGCATTATTGCGCGGACCGGCATCGATATAATCCGGCACATTGTCGCCATCATCATCAACATCGCAGGCATCACCCTGTGCATCCCCATCGAGGTCGGTCTGGTCGCCGTTGGCGACAGCCGGACAATTGTCGACACTGTTGTCGAGGCCATCGCCGTCATCATCTGTCACTGTCGGCGCAGCAATTTTCTGGATCGTGAAGGCATCCTGCACCGCACCGTTCTGGTCAATAAAACGCGCCGACAAGACACGGTTGTTGATATCCAGCACCATCGAGCCCAACCGGTTGAACGACTGGTACATCACCGGATGATCCAGCGTGCCACCATACGCATCCGCTGCCGTACCGACCACAGCATACACAGTGCCGCTGCCTGCGCCGGACGGCAAGGGCTTGCTGTAGGCCGGCGCACCGGCAGAAACATTGCCACTGCCAGTGTCGAGCGCAAACAACGCATCACTGTAGGTCCACGAATAGCCATAGTGGCCACGGACAAATCTGGAACGCTCGTAGTTATGGCTGTGGCCGCACAACACCAGGTCAACACCGTGGTTCTCCAGCAGCGGCAGGATATTCTCGCGCATCTCGATCAGCTCGATCTCGCTGTCCGAATCGTGTGATCCTTTTGAGTAAGGAGGATGATGCCAGTAGGCAATCGTCCAGTCTGCTGTGTTGGCCGACAGGTCAGCAGCGAGCCACTGCGCCATCGCACCCGACGGGCTGCGGTCGACATCGTAAGCATCCAGCACGACAAAATGGATGTTGCCGTAATCATAGGAGTAATAGGCTTCGGTTCCCGACGCAACACCGCCCGCTTCCCCGGCTGTCGGGAGCGTGAATATGTTGTAGTAGACACCGGTTTGCGTCGGGGTATGCACACTGTGGCCGTCATGGTTGCCGAGCGACGGCCAGACAACCGTCTGCCGCAACAGCTCCGGGTAGACGTCGAAGAAACCGTCCTGGTACTGCTGGTCGGTGCCATCACCATAGGCATTGTCTCCCAGCAACAGCCACAAGTCGGTATAACGGCTGCCGGCAAAGTTCCGGTAAGCCTGGTAGACATCGCGCTGGTTCTGGTTATTGCGGCCGGAATCCCCGATCACCCAGATGCGCGTCGCCGCCGCACTGCCAACTGGCGGCTGGGTACGGAAAAAGTGGTCTGCCCCACTGCTGGCCACCCCGGACGAAGAACCGGTGTCATAGTAATACGTGGTGGCAGGCGACAACCCTGTCAGGTGTATTTCATGGTAGTAACGCTCTGCCGGGTCACTGGCTGTCATGGTGAGGTTGCCCGGCGCGGTTCCGACATGCACCACACTATCTGTCTTGCTGGTCGTTCCCCAGCGAATGACAGCAGAATCGGGTGTGACCATCTGCAAATAAGGACCGCGATCAAAGATGCCCGGCTGTTCCGGCGGATACTCGCCATACAGCGCCAGGCCGAAAGCTGCATCCGGACTCGCGGCAGACGACTGGTGCAGCTCAATGGCGATGCTGTTGGTGCCGGGCTGCAACAGCGCCGGCGATAGCGAAACAGACACCACCGCGAGATAAACCGAAGCCGCCTGGATGTCGTTGACTGCCAGGGTATTCGCCCCGATGTTGCCTGCCGGCAGGTTGTTGCGCAGCACTTCAGTGCCATTCAGGTAAATGACAATCCCGTCATCACGGATGACATGGAGACTAAGGTCGACATACAGTGCCGGGTCAATCACATTGAATTCGTAACGGTAATAACCGGTGACAGACTCGCCATTCCCCGGCCCGCCGGCAACAGGCGTGACGATTTCCTGGTAGCCATAACCCAGGGGTGCCTGGCCCTGCTGCCAACCGCTATCGTCAAAACCCGGCTGGTACCAGCCGGTACCCGGATCGCTGCCGTCATCCAGGTATTTCCAGTTGGCCACGAACGGCTCGACCAGTGTGTCCTCAGCCCCGAGGGATGACACCGGCAGCGCCGCCAACAGCGCCAGCACCAGCAGGCGGCAAATCCGCTGCATTGCACGCATCGCCATATGCCATCACCTCCTGGACGCAGCAGCAAAACCTGCCACGACCATAGCATGATCGCTGACATAAGGCTTGTTGCTGCCCAGGTGCTGGCTGCTGATCGCCCAGTCCTGCAAGTGCCAGCGGCTATCGGCCGCGCGCGGGTGGAAATGCCAGGAGAACAACAGGTGATCGAGTGCGAGCAGCTCATCATCGCCGCAGAAGGTGATGTAGTCGCGCGGCGTCTTGTCGAGGTCGAGCAGGTGATAGAGGCCCCAGTCGGCGCGACGCCCGCTGCGGTTGTTGGCACTGCGCCGGAAACGGGCATCGCCCTTCAGCAGGTCGGGCACATTGCCCGGATAGCGGTCGTTGCAGTCGCCGGCCACGATCACGGCATCGGTCGACTGCGCGAGCTGGCGGTTCACCAGCAAACGCAGCACGGCCGCTTCAGCCAGGCGCCGCATGCCGGACAAGGCCCGCCCGATATCCGGCCAATGGTCGGCACCGGCGCCGTAATAGCCGTCATTGCCCGGCGCGATCGGCCGGCGCGATTTCAGGTGGGCGTTGAAGATCGTCAGCATGCGCTGGTCCGGCCCGCTCAGGCGCAACCTGAGCAGCGGGCGCGAGAAATGGTCGATAGCAACAGCGATGCGGTAGCGGCTATCGTCGCTGCGCCAGTCGAGGCCGGCGGGAAATGCACTGATCCATTCGACCTCGGCAATCGTCCAGTCATTGTGTACGGCACAGGCCACCTGCATGTCATCAGCGCCGTCCTGGCAGACGAGGGTGTACTGGCCTGCCAGCCCGGCCGTGTCGAACACATCCTGCAACGCCTGCCGGTGCCACACTTCCTGGAAAGCCATCAGCGTGGCCGGATGGCTGCGCAACTCGTCGGCTGTCCAGCCCACCTTGCGCTGGTATTGCGACGGCGTCCAGGCAAACTCGCCGAACATCTGCCGGCCCGGCGACTGCAAATTGCACAGGTTGAAGGTGCTGACGGAGAAACTCATGGCCCGTGGAGCCATAAAACACGCCGGTCTGCCAAGTGGGGAAGCCCACTGGTGACGGGCAGGCCAGCGCGGCTATCATGCGGGGAATTATGGTTAACCGAGGATAGCGACATGAGCGTACAGAAACCGGTCATAGCAGTGATTGGCGGCACGGGCGACCTGGGCACCGGCCTGGTATTCCGCTGGTGCCGGGCAGGCTATCACGTGATCATCGGCTCACGCAAAGCGGAGAGCGCCACCGAGGCCGCTGCCGCCATGAAAGCGCGTGTGCCATCTGCCGCTGTCGAGGGCATGGAAAACAGTGCCGCAGCGGCGAAAGCCGATATCGTCTGCATGACCGTGCCGTTCTCGCACCAGCAGGACACATTGGCCGTGATCCGCGACGGCGTACAGGGCAAGATTTTCATCGACGTCACGGTGTCACTGAAGCCACCCAAGGTCGCCACCGTGCAATTGCCGGCCGAAGGCTCAGCGGGCGTCATCGCACAACAGACCCTCGGCGAGAACGTGCGTGTGGTATCCGCCTTCCAGAATATCGCTGCCGCACACCTCAATGACGAGCACGACATCCACTGTGACGTACTGGTGACGGGTGATGATGTCGATGCGCGCGAAACCGTCGTGCAACTCGCGCAGGCCGCCGGCATGAAAGCCTGGCATGCCGGCCCGATTGCCAACTCCGCTGCCACCGAAGCGCTGACCTCGGTGCTCATTTTCATGAACAAGCGCTACAAGATCGCCGGTGGCGCCGGCATCACCATCACCGGTGAACCGGGCGTCTGATCCTGCCCGCCATGAACGGCTTGCAACTGCTGGCGCTGCGCGACTTCCCGCTCGTCAAACCGGGCGACGATATCGCAGCGCTGGTCAGTGATTCCCTTCAGGCCAATGGCATCACCCTGCAGCACGGCGATATCGTCGTGCTCGCCCAGAAAATCATCTCTAAAGCCGAAAACCGCTATCGCGCATTGCAGGGCATCCAGCCGTCTGCAGAGGCCCAGCGTTACGCCGCCGAAACCGGCAAGGACCCGCGCCTGGTCGAGCTGGTGTTGCAGGAATCGAACCGTGTGCTGCGCCACCGTTTCGGCTCGATCGTGGTCGAGCACAAGCTCGGCTTCGTGCACGCGAATGCCGGTATCGACCAGTCCAACCTGCCCGGCAACGCCGACTCTGGCATGGCGCTACTGCTGCCGGAAAATCCCGACGCCAGCGCCCGGCAACTGCGCAGCGCGCTAGAGCAACAGCACCGCGTGGCCATCGGCGTCGTGATCAATGACAGCTTCGGTCGCGCCTGGCGCCTCGGCACCGTCGGCATCGCGATCGGCGTGGCCGGTTTCGAGCCGTTGCTGGACCTGCGCGGCGCACCCGACCTGTTCGGTCGCACGCTGGAAATCACCCAGGTCGGCCTCGGCGACGAGATTGCCGCTGCCGCCTCGCTGCTGATGGGCCAGGCCGGCGAAGGTGTGCCGGTGGTGATCGTGCGCGGCCTGCAGCTGCCAGCTGCCGAGGGCAGCGTGCAGTCGCTGCTGCGCAAGCCGAACGAGGACATGTTCCGGTGAACAGCGCGGGCAAGGTCGTCGCGCTGTGCGGCGGCGTCGGCGGCGCGAAACTCGCCTGGGGCCTTGCACAAATCCTTCCACCGGAACAACTCACCGTCATCGTCAATTCCGGTGATGACTTTGAACACCTCGGCTTGCACATCTCGCCCGACCTCGACACCGTGATGTACACGCTGGCCGGCCTCGCCAACCGCGAGCTCGGCTGGGGCCTCGCCGGCGAAACCTGGCACTGCATGGCAGCGCTGCAACAGCTCGGTGGCGAAACCTGGTTCCGCCTCGGCGACCGCGACCTTGCCACGCATGTCTATCGCAGCCAGGCATTGCAGCGCGGCGACACCCTCACAGCTGTTACCCGCCACCTGAGCCGTTCACTCGGCGTGCAACACACGGTGCTGCCAATGTGTAACGAGCCACTGCGCACGCTGGTGGATACCGATGCCGGCACCCTCGCCTTCCAGGATTATTTCGTGGGCAGGCAATGCCAGCCGGCTGTGCGTGCGGTTCGGTTTGCCGGCGCCGCTGAAGCGACGCTGCCTGCCGAAGTCGACGCAGCATTGACCGATCCGGCGGTTACGCATGTCATCATCTGCCCGTCGAACCCGCTGCTCAGTATTGCGCCGATCCTCGCGGTGCCCGGCTTACGCGAACAACTGCAGGCCTTGCGTGACAAGATGGTGGTTGCATCCCCACTGGTCGGCGGCCAGGCGATCAAGGGGCCGACCGCGAAAATGATGCAGGAACTCGCCATGCCTGCAGATTCCGCCAGCATCGCCGACTTTTATCGCGAGTTCCTGGGCACGCTGGTGATCGACGAATGCGATGCAGGCGAGGCGGACAAACTGCGTGCTGGCGGGATCAACGTGCAGGTGTGCAAGACCCTTATGAAAACAGACGAGGACAAGATCGCGCTGGCGCAGCAACTGCTCAACGCGACCTGAGAGGCCTCACGCTCGCGCAGCCACAGCCTTGCCCGCCATGCGACCGGAGAACGTCGCATCACCCACTGACATGCCACTGCCATAACCATCACCGCGGCGCGGCACACCGGCCGCCGTGCGCCCAGCGGCATAGAGCCCCGGGATCACCTCACCTGCCGCGTTCAGCACTTCACCGCTGGGCAGAGTGTCGAGGCCGCCCAGTGTGAAACACGGGAAGATCGCGCCGCGCTCAGGCGTGGCATCGATGCCGACAAACGGTGGCTGGATCGGCTTCAGCCACTGCGGTGACTTGTGGAACAGCGGGTCCTCGCCTTTCGCGGCGTGCTCGTTGTAGAAGCGGATCGTGTGCGACAGCGAGTCCGGCGGCAGGCCCAGTTCCTGCTCCAGCTCTTCCGGCGTTTCCCCGGTGCCGACGATGTCGCCATTGAAGAACGGCTTGCGCTCCAGGTTGCCGTAATCTTCCGCGCCAACCACCATGTACAGCCGGTCACCCGGTTGCTGGACGGCAAACGTGCCGACGCGGCCGTGGTAGGCGTCCTCGTTGATGAAGCGCTGGCCCATGGCGTTAACGAAGATGCCGTAGGTCATGTTACCTGGCGGGTAGAACGGGATCGTCATGAAACCTTCGTGCATGTTGATCGCGGCGCCACCGACGCTGATGCCCATCTGGATGCCGGCACCGGTATCACCCGGGTTGCCGATCGGGATATTGCCGCGCAGCAATTTCGGCGCGTATTTCTGCAACATGTCCCTGTTCATAATGAAGCCGCCGGCGCACAACACTACACCCTTGCGCGCCTTGACGAAACGCTCCTGCATGTCGATGCGCACCACCACGCCGTGCACGCGGTGGTATTCGTCAGCCACCAGGCACAGCGTGCGCGTGTCATAGAAGCAACGCACGTTCGGCAGCTTCTCGACGCACTCGGTGAGTATCTTCATCAGCAAGGGGCCGCCATTGTCACCTTCGACCTGCAGGTTGTGGCCGCGCGCCGCCGGCTTGGCGACATCGCGGAACGGCCAGGCTTTCTCGCTGCCGGTGTAGAGCAGGCCATCATCGGTCAGCGCGACAATGGCACGCTTGTCGAGGAAGCTGTCCTTGAACGGCACCCCGTGCGCCACCAACCAGTTGAAGTGCTCCACCGCACCCTCGGCATAGGCGCGCACCTTGGCCTCGTCGGCCTGCGGGCCATGGGCCGCCATCA
>ERZ1645187.1351-NODE-1351-length-22655-cov-9.418894_pt1 | contig 22655 bp, 17 predicted proteins | sample MGYA00575352_ERZ1645187 | MGnify/ENA primary metagenome ERZ1645187 (study PRJEB40837, sample SAMN11349314) | freshwater sediment metagenome | isolation source: river sediment | host: Sediment | place: India: Wazaribad , New Delhi | collected 2017-02-21 ... | reverse complement strand
GTCCGGTCAATTCAGTAATGTTATTAAAACGTTCATCAGGAAGTTTCTTATGAAATACAAAATACTACTTCTGATAATTATCCTTCTTAGTGTAAATTTATCAGCTCAACAAACCCAAAAGCCCGAACTTCACGGAAAAAAATGGATGGCTGTAACAGGCAAAAGTCTGGGAGCTACTGCCGGTGCAATGATTTTCAGCAAAGGAGGAAATGCTGTTGATGCAGCTTGTGGAATGCTGGCTGCCACCTGCACGCTGTGGGATGTACTAAGTTGGGGAGGCGAAACACAGGCACTGATTTACAATCCGAAAACAAAAAAAGTTATTGCGATAAATGCATTGGGTGTTGCTCCTACCGGTGCAACTGTGGAATTCTTCAAAAGTCGCGGTTACGCTTTTCCACCTGAGTACGGGCCGCTGGCAGCGGTAACTCCCGGGACTTTTGGCGGATTGTGTTATATGCTTTCCAATTACGGCTCCATGAGTCTGAAAGAGGTATTGGCTCCCGCAATGGTTCTGGCAGAAGGCTTTCCGGTAGATATTCCTTTTGCGAAAAGTGTAGCCAGAAACAAAGAAAAACTAACCCAATGGAAATACAGCAAAAAACTGTTTATCACCGGGAATGAGAATAACACAGAAACACCTCAACCGGGTGAAATCTTTGTTCAGAAAGATCTGTTAAACACACTGAAAAAACTGGTGGAGACAGAACAAAAAGCACTCAGGCAGGGGAAAAAACGGAAAGAAGCTATTATGGCAGCATACGACCGGTTTTATAAGGGTGATATAGCTAAAGAATTTGTGCGAAGTGTGCAGGAACAGGGCGGATTGATAACCGAAAAAGACCTCGCCACCTGGAAACCTGTTGAAGAAGAACCACTTCACACAACCTACAGAGGAATAGAAGTGTACAAACTAAATGCCTGGACTCAGGGTCCGGTAATGCTGCAGGCATTGAACATCCTGGAGAATTTTGATTTGAAAGCTTTGAAATATAACAGTGCTGACTACATTCACACATTGTATCAAACAATGAATCTTGTATTTGCAGACAGAGACTTTTATTACGGAGATCCATATTTCGAACAGAACATACCGATGAAAGGACTTTTGAGCAAAGAATATGCAAAAAAAAGAGCCGAAGAAATACGCAACATAAAATTAAATACAAGCTCCGAACCGGGAAATCCCTATTTATACGAAGGAAAAACGAATCCCTATCTTCACTTGTTGAAGTTACGGGATTTTGAACACAATTTTAACAATAATCGTGATTTTTCTCCCAGGCATGATGTTGTAAATCAGAATTATACTGACAATGAATATACAGACCGTTTATGGCGTGGCACAACCACCATCGAAGCTGCCGACGAAGAAGGATGGGTAGTATCTGTCACTCCGTCAGGCGGTTGGATTCCTGCATGCATAGCAGGTGAAACAGGCATTGGATTAAGCCAGCGGATGCAAAGTTTTGTGCTTGACTCCATGCTGAATCCTCACAATGTGGTTAAGCCCGGAAAACGACCCCGCGTTACGCTTTCACCCACCATAGCACTGAAAAACGGGAAACCGCTGCTATCATTCGCTGTGCAGGGTGGCGACACGCAAGATCAAAACCAGCTTCAGTTTTTTCTGAATATGGTTGAATTTGGTATGAATGTGCAGCAGGCATGTGAGGCTGAGAATTTCAATTCCAATCAACTCTGGCTTTCGTTAGGTGGTACTAAAACAGAGGATCGGGCTCCACGAACCGGAGAAATTTTACTGAATGTACAAACTCCGGATTCTGTTCGAAGTGAATTGATTAAAAAAGGATACAAAATACAGGTTGCAAACCGCACCAGCGGACCGCTGAATGGCATTTATTTCGACGAAAAATTCAATACTTTTTGGGGAGGAAGCAGCAATTACGGCGAAGACTACGGAATAGGCTGGTGAGAACGTTAAAGATTTCTTCAGGAATTTCAGAATTATTCGGACTGAAATCGCCATTTTCCGATATTTAAAAAGGCAGAAATACATCTTTTGTGATACAATCTGCCTCCCTGAATCAATAAAAAAGCATAACTTTGTAATTCTTTGCTAAATAAATAACAATCGCCGATCTATCGGGACTAATCATCAAACATTGAATTTAGAATATTTCATAGCCAAACGGATCCATTTCGAAAAGAAGGGTGAGAAAAATGTTTCCCGGCCTGCTGTGCGTATTGCTACCATCGGAATAGCTGTGGGTGTGGCTGTGATGCTGATAGCCATTGCAGTGGTTATTGGTTTCAAGCAGGAAATCCGTAATAAAACAATCGGATTCGGTTCTCACATTCAAATCACCAATTTCGACAACAATAATTCCTACGAAATGCAGCCCATCAGGATGAGTGATACACTGCAAAATCAACTGAAAGCAATTCCGAATGTTAGACATATTCAGCGATTTGTGACCAAACCGGGCATTATCAAAACCGAAAATGATTTTCAGGGAATGATTCTGAAAGGTGTGGGGCCTGAATTCGACTGGAGTTTCTTCAAATCAAACCTTATAGAAGGCGAGATTCTGAATCTAAACGACTCCACACCGGTAAATGAGGCCATCATCTCCAAATCCATAGCCGATATGATGGGATTGAAACTGGGCGATTCTTTTTTAACCTATTTTCTGCAGGATCAGATTCGGGCCAGAAAATTCACCGTAAAAGGAATCTATTCCACCAACTTTGCCGATTACGATAAACTGTTCGTCATCACTGATATACGAATTGCACAACGGCTGAACGGCTGGGATCAGGAATATTTCAGCGGAATGGAAATACTCATTACCGACTTCAACTATCTTGACGGAGTAAGCGATCAGGTTTACGCGCTTGCTGCCAATCGGTTTGACGCTGAAGGCAACGGCTACTTCATTCAGACCATCCGTCAGCTGAATCCGCAGATATTCAGCTGGCTGGACCTGCTGGACATGAACGTATGGGTGATTCTGCTGCTCATGCTGGCAGTTGCCGGCTTCAATATGATTTCCGGTTTACTAATCCTCATTCTTGAAAAAACAAACATGATAGGAATTCTGAAATCTTACGGCGCCGGCAACTGGTCAATCCGTAAAATATTTCTTTATGAATCCATTTTTCTGATTGGTAAAGGAATGCTTTGGGGAAACATCATCGGATTACTGATTTGCTTTGTTCAGTATCAGTTCAAAATCATCCCGCTTGATCCCGTATCATACTATACAAGCACCGTACCTATTACTTTCAACTGGCTTTACATCGTACTTTTGAATGCGGGCACCCTCATTGTGTCCGTTTTAATGCTCATCGGGCCTTCATATCTGATTACAAAAATTTCGCCGGCAGCGATTATGAGGTATGAATGAGGCCTTCTGACCCTCCCGAACCAAATTTCCCGATATAAAATCGGGACAGGCAGGAACAGGCTCTAAAGGGGGAATATTGGAAGGAATATAAAACTTTTTCTGACTTATTAAGATTTGATAATTTATTTTGTAATATTTATGAAAGACCTTTTTTCAGATATATACAATCAATCAGACGAACCAAAATCCCCGCTTCAGGGAGTTGGAGTGACAGATTTACGGAACCAGATCAATTCTCTGCGCCATGAACTTGAGCAGCACAACTACAATTATTATGTGCTGAACAATCCGACCATTTCCGATTTTGAATTTGATATAAAGATGAAGCAGCTGGAAGAACTGGAAAAGGAACATCCCGAATTTTTCGACCCTAATTCGCCCACTCAGCGGGTAGGAAGTGATGTAATCAGTTCATTCAAACAAGTGAAACATCAATATCCGATGCTTTCGCTCAGCAACACCTATTCGGAAGGCGAAGTGAATGAATTCTTCGAACGAACGCGAAAAGCATTGAACACCGGTTTCGAACTTGTCTGCGAACTAAAATACGATGGAACCTCCATTTCGCTGGTATATGAAAACGGTCTGCTTGTACGTGCGGTTACCCGTGGCGACGGCGAAAAAGGCGATGATGTGACTTCCAACGTGAAAACTATCCGCAGCATTCCGCTCAGGCTGCAGGGCAACGATTTTCCGGAAAAATTTGAAATACGCGGAGAGGTGCTTATGCCCTGGAATGTGTTTGATGAGTTGAATAAAGAACGCGAAGAACAGGAAGAACCACTTTTTGCCAATCCGCGCAACGCAGCTTCGGGTACGCTGAAAATGCAAAATCCGGCAGAAGTTGCGAAAAGAAAATTAGACGGATTTTTTTATTTTCTACTGGGCGATGTTTTGCCGTCCGATAGTCATTTTGATAACCTGCAGGCTGCCAGAAAATGGGGATTCAAAGTATCAGACGCCATCAGGCGATGCAAAAATCTGCAGGAAGTCATCGAATTTATCAATTACTGGGATGCAGAACGAAAAAACCTGCTTGTAGCCACTGATGGAATAGTGATAAAAGTGGATTCGCTCAGTCAGCAGCGCAACCTGGGTACTACTGCCAAATCGCCGCGATGGGCCATTGCATACAAATTTCAGGCAGAGCAGGCTACTACTAGGCTGAATTCAGTGTCCTATCAGGTTGGTCGGACCGGCGCAATTACGCCCGTTGCCAATCTGGATCCTGTTCAACTTTCGGGCACAACCGTGAAACGAGCTTCGCTACACAATGCCGACATCATTGAGAGCCTTGATTTACACATCGGTGACAGGGTTTATGTGGAAAAAGGAGGTGAAATTATTCCGAAAATAACGGGTGTAGATAAAGAAGCCCGAATACTGATTGGCGAAAAAATACGGTTTATTTCAAAATGCCCCGAATGCGGTACTTTGCTGAAACGTTTTGAAGGAGAAGCAGCTCACTACTGCCCCAATGAGAACGCATGTCCTCCGCAGATAAAAGGAAAAATGGTACATTTTGTCAGTCGCAAAGCAATGAATATCGACGGCTTAGGCGAAGAAACCATTAACCTGCTATATCAAAATGAGTTATTAAGAAATATAGCAGATATTTATGAACTGAAAGCATCCGATATAGCGCGCCTGGAACGCCTGGGCGAAAAGTCAGCCCAAAACATCATCAATGGCATCGAAATTTCACGAAATGTCCCTTTCGAACGAGTGCTTTTCGCACTCGGGATACGCTTTGTGGGCGAAACAGTGGCCAAAAAACTCGCACTGGCATTTCAGAACATCGAAAATCTGGAAAAAGCCACCATCGAAGAACTCACAAATGTGGATGAAATAGGACAAAGAATAGCTGAAAGCGTGATAGCCTATTTTGACGATTCGCTAAACCGGGAAATGGTAGAAAAGCTAAAAATGTACGGTCTGAAAATGTCGGTTTCGGAAGAAAAACTCCGGAACATGAGTGATACACTCTCCGGAAAGGTAATCGTAATCAGCGGTACATTTGCCAAACACCCGCGCGACGAGTACAAAACAATAATTGAACAGCACGGAGGAAAAAACAGCGGCAGCGTATCATCCAAAACAAGTTTCATCCTTGCCGGAGAAAATATGGGACCAGAAAAGCTCAATAAAGCACAGAAATTAAATATTCCCGTAATAACCGAAGATGAATTTCTAAAAATGATTGATTTGAAAGAAACTATCTAAAATTTGTAAAGTTTATTTAACCCTGATATGTGTATTTGACAATTATTGTTACTTTTGCAGAAGAACATGCTTTTGAAATGAAAAAACTCAATCAATATATTCTAAAAAGAAGAGTTGCCAAATTTTTAAAGGAGACAAACCGGGCCAAACGATATGTCGACTACAAGAATGCAAGTACCATATTACTCATTTTCGAAAGCGATTATATTGAAAAAAACCGTTTCATCCGCAAAGCAATAGAAGTGCTCACAGCCGATGGAAAAAAGGTTTTTGCATGGGGTTTTCTGGATAAAAAGATGACTTCAACCGCTATCCTGCCTACTTTCAAAATCCTGGACCGCAGCACTATCGACTGGTTTGGATGCCCCAAAACTCCTTACCTGAAAGAACTGATGGAAGTTCAGTACGACATGGTAATTGATCTGACTCTCACCGATATTATACCCCTTCAATATGTATGCCTTTACTCAAATGCATCCATGAAAAGCGGAATGAGCCGTTCAATGGATGATGTGCTGGATTTTGTAATTAAAATACCCCAACCGGAACCGCAGGATATACCCGAAAATGAAGAAGAACGAAGAAAAATTGAATTCCAGGATTTGAACGAGAGCCTTTTTCACACTGATCAGCAATATCTTTTCGAACAATTAATTTTTTACCTCAAAAGAATAAAAACTAACGATTAAAAAGTGTAATTTTGCAGAAAATTTCAAAACACTTGCAGAGGCTACCGATTGAAGTTTTTTTAATTATTCAAAACAGAAACTGACCGTAATAAAACAAGATATTTCAAACATGCTGAACTCGAAACTGGTTGGAATGGGCGTGGCGCTCATTACTCCCTTCAAAGAAGATGAATCCATTGATTTTGATGCTCTTACAAAAGTGATAGAACATCAGATAAAAAACGGTACCGATTACCTTGTTGTATGCGGCACTACTGCCGAAACACCCACACTGACCGGCGAAGAAAAAGAAGAAATAAAACAGTTTGTGGCTCAAACAGCAGCCGGAAGAATTCCGTTGGTTTACGGAATTGGTGGAAATAACACCAAAGAAGTCGTAAACAAGATTCAGACAACTGACCTGACAGGATACGAGGCTATACTTTCTGTCACTCCTTACTATAACAAACCATCGCAGGAAGGACTTTATCAGCATTATGCAGCAATAGCCAAAGCCTCTCCCCTACCCATTATCCTTTACAACGTACCCGGGCGAACGGGCGTAAACATGACTGCAGAAACCACACTTCGCATAGCTAATGAGTTCAAAAATGTTTGTGCTGTAAAAGAAGCATCCGGAAATTTCAGTCAGATTGACGACATTATCAAGAACAAACCCGAAGACTTTATGGTAATTTCCGGCGACGACGGCATTACATTCCCGCTTATAACACTGGGAGCCGTAGGAGTTATTTCGGTAATCGGGAATGCTTTTCCAAAAGAGTTCAGCCGCATGGTCAGGCTCGCATTGGAAGGCGATTACAGAAGCGCACGGCAAATTCATCACAAATTTACAGAACTGATCAGCTTGCTTTTCGTGGAAGGAAATCCGGCAGGAGTAAAGAGCATGCTGGCCATAATGGGACTCATTGAGAACAAATTAAGACTTCCTTTGGTGCCAAACACCATCAAAACTTACGAAAAAATCCGACGGGTATTGAATGAAATTATCTAGTAAAGAATAAGCTTACACCAATAAAACTAATCACGGCTCCCACTACCTGGCGGGTCGTGATTTTTTCTTTAAACATTAACGATGACGGGAAAATAATCAGAATGGGTACGAGTGCCATCAATGTGGATGCAATACCTGTTTGTGTATGCTGAACTGCAAATAAAGACAACGATACACCCACAAACGGACCAAAAACCGTTCCTATGGATACAGCTTTCATTCCTTCCCTGTTTTGAACCGCCGATTTCACCTTTCCCCAACGACCTAATACGGTAATAAACAGAGCAAAACACACAAAACCAAAAATCGCCCTGATTTGAGTGGCAGCCATCGGATCGTAGTCACCAATTCCCTTTTTGCTCAGTATCAGCCCTACGGCTTGTCCGAGAGCAGCCAGGAATGCCAACACAAAACCTTTGAACGGGATATTCAGTTTCATATTCCTGTTGAATATGACTATAATGATTCCGGTCAGACTGATAAGAATGGCAGCAATGCTTCTGGGTGATAGCACTTCATTCAAGAAGAACCATCCTATTATAGCTGTCATCATCGGATGAAGACTCATGATGAGCGATGCAGTACGCGATCCGATTACAGAATACGACTTGAACAACATCAAATCGCCGATAAAAAAGCCGACTACACCCGAAATGGCCAGCCAAAACCAGTTGTAAGCAGTAGCGTCCATTGGGAAAAACATGCCTCTGGTTATCAGGGTAGTAAATCCCAGAAAAAAAACTGCCAGAAAAAGACGTATAATATTTACCTGCAACGAACCTATCTGTTTGCCGGCTTTCTCAAAAAACAAGGCGCTGCCAGTCCACGTAAATGAAACCAGTAACGCAGCTATTTCGCCTATATGTGACTGAAAGTAATTCAAATTTGAATGCTTATTATTTCAAAATACCACTTTTTGATAATTTCAAAAAAGGAGAGACATCAACAATCAGTTAATATCTCTCCTTTCATCGAGAGCGGAAGACGGGGCTCAAACCCGCGACCCTCAGCTTGGAAGGCTAATGCTCTATCAACTGAGCTACTTCCGCAATTTTTGTGGGCAGTGATGGATTCGAACCACCGAAGACGTAAGTCAGCTGAGTTACAGTCAGCCCCATTTGGCCACTCTGGTAACTGCCCCCATTATTTTCTATTGCGTTGCAAAGGTACGATTAATTTTGTAACTTGCAAGAAAAATCTATCATTTTTATTGCAGTAATTGCAGCTTCATCACCTTTATTTCCATACTTACCTCCGGCACGGTCTTCAGACTGCTCCATAGTATCGGTAGTTAATAGCCCGAAAATGAATGGAATATCATACATAAGATTGAGTTCGGTAACCCCTTGAGTAACCCCCGAACAAACGTAATCAAAATGCGGTGTATCACCTTTTACTACACATCCAAGTATAATTACAGCATTTAAATCCTTGCTTTCGGCCAATCTTTTTGCTCCGAAAGTCAATTCGAAGCTTCCTGGTACACGTCCAACAATGATGTTTTCTGATTTTACGCCATGTTTTTCCAACGTGTTGATAGCTCCTACAAGTAATTTCTCTGTAATATTTTTATTCCACTCAGCCACTACTATACCAATAGTCATCTCCGATGCATCGGGAACGCTGTCGAAGTCGTAAGCTGATAAATTTTGATAAGCTGTTGCCATTCTTTTTTTTATTAAAAATTAGAGGATGCCCTGATAAAAGACATCCTCTGTTTATAATCTGTTTTTTATACTTATTTTGCCGATGCGCGGGCAATATATTTGTCTATGTCTGCTGCTTCAAGGGAATTGAAATATTTTTCCTTGATAGTTGTGTATGCCTTAACAGCATCCTTCGGTTGGTTCAGGCTTTCGTAAGCTAAACCGGCCTTTTTCAGATAAACCGGACTGATAACTTCATTGTCTGCCTGTGAAGCTGCTTTTTCGAAATAGCCGATTCCATCTTTTACTTTGCCTTCGTTAACAAGACAATCGCCGATCAGGCCTGTTACAGAAGGAGCAATCATTTTATCGCTTCCGTCGTACGATTTTAAAAGATCCAATGCTTTCTTAGTGTCACCTAATTTGAAATAACAGATACCTGCATAAGCCTTGGCAAGGTTTGCTGCGTCTGTTGTACCGTAATCGTCAATTATAGCTTCAAAGCCAAGATAATCAGCCCCGTTGCCGTTTAAGGCCAATGCAAAAGAATCCTGTGCGAAATATTGCTCACCTTTAAACATGGCTGCATTTGCTTTCTTTTCCTGAGGAACCAAATATGCATAGTTAAAGCCAACAAAAGCGCCAACAACAACTGCTATTGCAACAACGCCGTAAATAATTTTTTTAGTGTTCTTTTCGATGAATTCTTCAGTGCGCGAAACGATTACTCCGATTTCCGCTTCTGTGTGGGTGCCATTTTCGTTAGTAGCCATAATATTTTTTTGTTATTTATTAGTTTGCCTAATCGCATCAATTACTTTATTCAAAGCGCAAAAGTAAATTTTTTTAATGAAATAAGCTAAACTTATAGTATATTTTTTACGTATAAGATTAAATGCTCACTTGTTGGCATCTCTTTTTATTTTAACTTTGTAAATCAAAACGAGCAACAGATGATACTTAAGAGGCTTTCTATCCTAAATTACAAAAATATACGGCAGACAGAGGTTGCTTTTTCACCCAAAATGAATTGTTTTTTTGGAAATAATGGAATGGGAAAAACAAACTTGCTGGATGCCATTCATTACCTTTCCTTTTGTAAAAGTTACCTGAATACTCCCGAAAGTCTACTTGTTACAACCGACGAAGAATTATGTGTCCTTCAGGGTGCTTATTTATATGAAGGGCGTGATGAAGATATTTTTTGCTCCATCCGCAGGAAGTCACGCAAACAATTTAAAAGGAATAAGAAAGAATACGATAAATTATCCGATCATATCGGATTACTGCCATTGGTCATGGTTTCGCCGGCCGATTCCGAATTGATTCAGGGTGGGAGCGACGAACGTCGTAAATTCCTTGATATGATCATCTCCCAACAAGATAAGAATTACCTGCATGCCCTTATTCAATATAACAAAGCATTGATGCAACGGAATGTGTTGCTTAAAAATCAGGTTACAGATTATTCGTTGTTCGAAGTTTTGGAAATGCAGATGGAGCTTTACGGCTCAAAAATATATAAGGATAGAGTCCGGTTGGTTGAAGAACTCACGCCTTTGTTCAACTCATATTATCAGACCATATGCAGTTCGTCGGAATGTGTGGGACTTACCTATATCTCGCAGTTGTCGGACTGCGGACTGGCCGAATTGCTTCAGCAATCCCGCGAAAGGGATCGTTACCTCGGTTACACGTCGTCTGGTATACATAAGGATGATCTGGAGATGACGTTAAGCGGGCAGCTGATTCGCCGTGTGGGGTCGCAGGGACAAAATAAAACATTTCTGATTGCTTTAAAACTGGCTCAGTTTGCCTTGTTGGCCAAAAAAGGGAATACGCTTCCGGTTTTATTGCTGGATGATATTTTTGATAAGCTGGATGCAAACAGGGTGGAACAGATTATAAAGCTTGTTTCGGGCGAAGGTTTCGGTCAGATTTTTATTACCGACACCAACCGTAAATACCTCGACGAGATACTGGCGGCGATGGATCATGCGTATTGCTTGTTTAAAGTGGAACAGGGTGAGGTGTGCCCTTTGGAAGAAGAAAATGAAACGAAATAATACACAGAAGCTGGGCGAACTGCTCCGTGATTTTTTCGAAGATAATACGGAGCTTTACGAAAAGATGATGGAAATACGCATCCGGCGGGCCTGGCAGGAGGTGCTCGGTCCGATGGTTTTGCAATACACACGTAATGTATATGTAAAGGATAAGGTGCTTTATGTATCCCTTACATCCTCTGTATTACGGAGTGAACTGGTGCTGTGCCGCGAAAAATTAGTGAAGAGTCTGAACGACTATGCCGGTTCTCAGGTGATAAGAGATATCGTAATCCGCTGAAATTTACTGTTATATAACCTTCGACTCGGTAATCACAACATCCATTGGAACATCGAACGACTCGGAGGGAACTTCATCTATAAGCTGAAACTCGTAGCAGATTCCTATTTTACATGCCTGCGAGTGTTTAAGCAGCTTATCGTAATACCCTTTACCTCTTCCCATGCGGTTCCGGTTTTTATCAAATGCAACGCCGGGAACAATTATGAGTGAAATATCACTTACATCTACGGGGTGATTACTTGCCGGTTCCAGAATTCCGAAAACACCTGCTTTCAGGTTATCCGGACCGTGATAGGGTTGCAGCTTCAGGAAATCGTTCTCAATTACGGGCAGATATAATTGTTTTGTTTTGTGCCATTTGTTGATAAATGATTCGGTTTGTACTTCACCCGGTATGGCATGGTATATAGCAATCGATCTTGCATTTCTGAATTGGTCGGTTTCTTCCAGTTTAGAAAGAATCAAAGCCGACATCTTTTCCTGCCATTCCATTGTATGATTCTTTTTCAAATGGGCGATCTCTTTCCGAATTGTCTTCTTAATCTCTTTCTTATCCATTGACTATAGCATTTAATTTTATTTGTACGAAAATATAAAGGAGAGGGGTGATCCTCTCCTTTATACTGATATACTATTAAAAACAAATAGATGTCCTTATTGTTTTGCCTGCTTGGGTGCCTGCGGCATCGATTTTCCTTGCTCAATCACTTCAACAGCCTTAAGCAGGGTTACATCGTCCTTCAAAAAGATTGGGTAGAACCCTTCGTCATTAAAGAAGTTGCGTACAATATACGAGTGCAGCTGGTTCTCAATAAGCTTGGCCGAGATATTGATCAGGGTAACGCGCTTGCGAATGCCTTTGGATACTGCATAGTTTGTAAACTTGTCTAATAATGGCTGCTTTTTCAGGTAGTTATATAATTCCTGATAGGTTTTGAATGATGATAGTTTTTCTCTGTTATTATCAGAATATTCCAATGTAAAGAGATTCAATACGCCGGAATTTATCACATTGCTGAAGTAGGAGGTGACTCCCGAAGTATCGCGTGGAATAAAGATATCAGGCATGATACCTCCGCCGCCGTAGACTGTTCGTCCCAGCGAGGTCTGATATTTCAACGAATTATTAATCTTGATACTGTCTGCCGAATCAAACTCTCCATGCATGAAGCGGTTGAAAAGATCCTGATCGTATTCGTCAGTCTTACCCAGTTCGTAATCCTTTTGTATACATCTTCCCGAAGGGGTATAGTAACGGGCGATGGTAAGGCGCAAAGCCGATCCGTCACTCAGCGGAATCTGAGATTGAACCAATCCTTTACCGTAGGTACGTCTGCCGATTATAAGTCCCCTGTCGTTATCCTGGATTGCTCCGGCAAAGATCTCACTGGCAGAACCGGAGAATTCGTCCGTTAGTACAACAATAGGAGCATCCTGGCAAGTTCCGGTTCCGTTTGCATACACATCGTTTCTTGGGAAGGCTTTACCCTCTGTATAAACAATCAGTCGGCCGTTTGCCATAAATTCGTTTATCATGTTGATAGCCGCATCCATATATCCTCCGGTATTACCCCGAAGGTCAATGATGAAACTCTTGCAGTTTTGCTGCTTCAGTTTTGCTATGGCTGTAATAAATTCGTTATAGGTTGTTCTTGCAAACTTATTTACCTTGATGTAACCGACACCTTCGCGAACTACATAAGCTACATCGACCGAATTAACCGGTACATCGCCGCGGGTAACATTAAAATAAAGCAGATCCTGTGAGGTGCTTCGCTTGATACCCAGTTTTACGACACTATTCTTTGCCCCACGCAAGGTTTTCATGATTTCACCCTGACTGCTGTTGTTGCCTGCAAACAGAGAGTCGTTGATGGTTATGATACGGTCGCCCGCCAATAATCCGGCTTTCTCGGAAGGACCTCCCGGAATAACACTTATCACCAGAATTGTATCGGTCTGCAGATTAAAAGACACTCCGATGCCGCTGAATGAACCTTCAAGCTCTTCGTTTACCATCTGTGCATCCGCAGCAGGTATATAACCCGAGTGAGGATCCAGTTCGCTGAAAATCTTTGGAATGGCTCCTTCCACCAGTTGACTCATATTTACCGTATCCACATACTGTTCGTCAATGATGTCCAGAATGGCATTGATCTTATTTCCGCTGGCATAGCTGCGGAATTTTCCGGTTGAAATGGAAAGATAGTGGTTCCCGATAAATATACCCAAGGCAATGCTTGCGGCAATGATGACAGGCAACCAGATAGCAATTCTCTTATTCTTATCCATAAGATTGTATCTATTATTCGTTTAAATCAATATAGGAAAGTTCAATGCCGGCACGGGATAGCAGATTGCATCCATCTTCTACGCGGTATTTCTCTGAATATACTACGCGCCTGATACCCGACTGAATAATGAGTTTGGCACATTCTATACAGGGGGCGGAGGTGATGTATATGGTGGCATCCTTGCTGCTGTTTGACGAAGCCGCTACCTTGGTGATCGCATTTGCCTCGGCATGAAGAACATAAGGTTTGGTAACATTGAATTCGTCTTCACATACATTCTCGAATCCGGATGGTGTGCCGTTATATCCATCCGAAATAATCATCTGGTCTTTAACAATCAGAGCGCCTACCTGTCTGCGTTTGCAGTATGAATTTTCAGCCCAGATGGCAGCCATTCGCAGGTATCGTTTGTCTAATTCCAGTTGTTTATCAGTCTTTTCGCTCATATGATCACATATTTTAAGGTACAGGTTAATGGTTGAGAGCGTACCATTATGAAAGAATAACGGTACGCTATTGAATTCTCTGTACATTCAAGCCACAAAAATAGCGATATTTAGCTTAGTTGTAGTCAGTTTTAGTATTAATTTTTAATACCATTCCTTTTTAACAATGCGTTAATTTCGGGTTTCTGACCGCGAAAGCGGATATACAGTTCCATAGGGTCTTCTGTTCCACCTTTTGAAAGTATGTTTTTGTAGAATGAGCCTGCCACCTCTTTGTTAAATATTCCGGCTTCCTTAAAGGCCGCAAATGCATCGGCATCAAGTACTTCGGCCCATTTGTATCCATAGTATCCGGCTGCATAACCTCCGGAAAAGATATGTCCGAAACTGCTGCTCATCAAAGTACCATCCACTTCCGGAAGTATAGAGGCTGCCGACCAGGCATTCTTTTCAAATTTAGTTACGTCTCCGTCAAAAGGTTGGGTTAGCGTATGCCAGGCCATATCGAGCATGCCGAAACTTAGCTGGCGGCAGCATTGATAGCCTGTATTGAAGTTCGAAGCGTCTACCAATTTCTGTACCATCTCCTGAGGAATCTTCTCTCCGGTCTGATAATGGATAGCGATCTGGTCGAGGAATTCCTTCTCCGTAAGCCAGTTTTCCATTATCTGCGATGGAAGCTCAACAAAATCTCTGTAAACATTGGTACCCGACAGACTTGCATAGGTTCCCTTGGCAAGCATACCATGGAGTGCATGTCCGAATTCGTGCAAGAGTGTATTCACTTCATCGAAAGAGAGCAGCGATGGTTTCGTATCCGTAGGCATGGTGAAGTTCATCACGATCACAACCTGTGGACGGCTGTCTTTACCATTTTCGAAATATTGTTCTTTTACACTGTTCATCCAGGCACCGGACTGCTTCCCTTCCCTTGGGAAGAAGTCGGTATATAAAACGGACAGAAATTTTCCATCGGCATCATATACTTCGTATGTATTTACATCGGGGTGATAGACCGGGATGTTTTTGTTTTCCTTAAATGTGATGCCATACAGTTGGGTAGCCAATCCGAACACACCCTTCTGAACCTGCTTCAGCTCAAAATAGGGACGGGTCATCTCGTCGTTGATGTTAAACTTAACATCTTTGAGTTTTTCAGAATAATAGCTCCAGTCCCAGGGCATGATGTCGAAGTTTTTCTTTTCCATACCCAATGCAAATCCCTGTACCGCATTATATTCGTTCACTGCCACAGGTTTGTAAGCTGCCAGTAATTTGTCTGTCAGCTCGTATACCGCTTCCGGTTTTTGGGCCATTCTTCTTTTTAAGGTATATTCTGCAAAGGAATTATATCCCATCAGCCGGGCAATGGCAAGGCGCGTGTTTACAATATTCTTGATGTTTTCCTTGTTATCATACTCATCCCCTTTATTACCCACAGCCATATTTGCGAGGTAAAGTTCTTTGCGCAGCTCCCTGTTGTCTGCATACCGCATAAAAGGAACATAGCTGGGAGCGGACAGCGTGAACATCCAACCTGTCTTACCTTTCTCCTTTGCCTTTAGTGCAGCCGCATCAATCACTCCCTGAGGCAATCCGGCTAACTGATCCTCCGAGGTTAGCAACAGTTCGTATCTGTTTTCGTCTTTTAATACGTTCTGATCGAATTTAAGGGTGAGTTTACTTAATTCGGTACTTAGTTCCCTGTATTTTGCTTTATCTTCGGCCGAAAGGTTTGCTCCACGTACTGAAAACGCATAATAGGTCTCTTCCAGCAGTTTAGCCTCTTCTGTGGAAAGATGTAGTTTGTCTTTCTGTTCGTACACAGCTTTTACCCTGGCAAATAGCTTTTCGTTGAGGTAGATGTTGTTAGAGCTTTCCGACAACTTGGGTGAAATGCGTTCGGATATCTCCATCATTTCATCGTTGCTTTCCGCACTTAGTACATTATAGAATGCCGAACTTACTTTGGTTAATAATTTACCGCTGTATTCGAGCGCTTCTATGGTGTTCTTGAATGTAGCAGGCTGGGGATTGCCGGCAATGGTTTCAACCTCCTGGGCTAATTGTTTTATTCCCTCATCAAAAGCCGGTTCGTAATGTTCAGTTTTGATTTTGTTAAAAGGCGGTGTTTCAAATGGCGTTTTATATTTACTGAAAAAAGGATTTGAAGCCGCTTGTGTCATATTTGTCATAGTTAAAAATAATACTAGGATAATAAATAATTGTCTCATAAGATATTGTAATTAAGGAAATGAATGCAAAGATGCGAAAACCTTTTCAAAAAACCGCCATATGTTCATACTATGTATTATCTCTCAATTCTAAAAAAAACTGAAAATAAATTTGTTTATTCTACATATTAGTGATATATTTGGTACATAAATAAGAAGAAAACCAGTTAGCATCTAACTTAAAACCAACTATCAGTATGAGTTATCTTAAATTCGATAAGACAGTAATGATAAACCTCGAGGAGTCTCTTAGACGGGAAATTCTGCGGACGAATCGAAACGGTGCTTATCATTGTACGACTGTGGTGGATTGCAACACTCGAAAATATCATGGGCTGCTTGTAATGCCCTTGCCCGAACTTGATGATGATAACCACGTTTTGCTATCGTCATTGGATGAAACTGTTATTCAGCATGATGCACCCTTTAATCTGGGGCTTCATAAATATGCCGGAAACAATTATAATCCCAAAGGTCATAAATATATCCGCGAATTTACATGCGATACCGTTCCCAGAACAGTCTATCGTGTGGGAGGTGTGGTGCTTGCCAAAGAAAAGGTGTTCTCGCTTTATGAGAACAGGATAATGATAAAATATACCTTGGAAGATGCCCATTCGGATACAACATTACGTTTCAAACCTTTCCTCGCATTTCGTAACGCAAACAGCCTTGCGCAGGAAAATGGATCTGTAAACAAACTTTATCAGGATGTGCCCAACGGAATAAAGACCTGTATGTACAAAGGGTATCCCGATTTATACATGCAGTTTAATAAGAAGGTGAAATTTGTTTTTGAACCCTATTGGTACAACGGCATCGAATACCTGAAAGAGCAGGAGAGAGGATATCCATATAAGGAAGATCTGTATGTGCCAGGTTATTTTGAAGTTCCGATCAAGAAGGGTGAAACAATCATATTCAGTGCGGGAGTAGGTCCGGTTGCAACCAATCAGTTGAAGAAATTATTTGTGCAGGAAGCCGAAGCCCGTACACCGCGTACCAGTTTTTATAATTGTTTGAAAAATTCGGCACAGCAGTTTTATTTCCGTCCCAAGGAAGAAGATGCCTATTTGCTGGCCGGATATCCGTGGTTTAAAGTCAGGGCCCGTGACTTGTTTATATCGTTACCGGGATGTACCTTGTCTATCGACGACCCGGTGAGATTTGAAAAAATAATGCATACGGCCATGCCGGCTATACGGAACTTCATGCAGACCGGCAAGGGGGATGGAGTAATCAGGGAGATTGAGCATCCGGATGTATTCCTGTGGGCGATATGGGCCATTCACCAATATGCCAGAGCCATGGGAATTGACAAAGCGCAAACGCTTTATGCCGATTTCGTGGGAGAGATTATAATCTATTTCCGGGACCAAAAGCATCCGGATATGAAACTCATGGAAAACGGGTTGCTTTTTGCCGAAGGACGGGATAAAACCATTACCTGGATGAATTCAACTATAAACGGCAAACCGGTTGTGGCAAGATCGGGATATATTGTAGAGTTTAATGCCTTATGGTACAATGCGCTTAAGTTCTACAAGGAGCTGGCCGGGGATAAAGCGGACGAGTCTGCAGATGTTCTGATTAATAAGATGGATACCTCTTTTGTAGAGACATTCCTGAACGGATATAATTACCTGCTGGATTCGGTTAGTGGCGGGTATGTGGACTGGAGTGTACGCCCGAACATGATTTTTACAGTTGCGTTTCCATATTCGCCTCTTAACCGTGTACAGAAAAGAGCGGTTATCGATATTGTAACCAAAGAACTTGTTACACCTAAAGGACTTCGCTCCCTCAGTCCCAAAAGCGAAGGTTATAGACCTAATTATGTCGGGACTCAGAATGAACGGGATTTAGCTTACCATCAGGGTACTGCCTGGCCGTGGTTGTTTGGTGCTTACCTCGAATCGTATCTGAAGATATTTGGAAAAGGTGGAATTTCGTTTGTAGAGCGCATGTTGATAAGTATGGAAGAAGAGATGTCTTTACATTGTATTGGAACCTTGGCGGAAATTTTTGATGGGAATCCTCCCTACACGGGAAGGGGTGCAGTTTCTTTTGCAATGAATGTGGCTGCCATTCTGAGGGTTCTGGAAATGTTGAAAAAGTATAACGCCGAATAAAAATTAAACGATTATGAAAGCACTAATGTTCGGTTGGGAATTTCCTCCGCATATTCTAGGAGGATTGGGAACCGCCAGCTATGGATTAACCCGTGGAATGGCGTTGCAGCCAGATATGGATATTACATTTGTAATTCCTAAACCCTGGGGTGATGAGGATCAGAGTTTCCTGAAGATTGTAGGGGCCTGTAATACGCCTATTGTTTGGCGGGATGTTGATTATAATTATGTGAAGAACAGATTGGGAGAGAAGATGTCTCCCGAGGAGTATTATAAATTAAGAGATAATATCTACGCAGATTTCAGTTATCGGGGGGTGAACGACCTGGGTTGCATTGAATTTTCGGGACGGTATCCCGATAATCTGCTTGAAGAAATAAATAATTATTCCATTGTAGCAGGCGTCATTGCCCGTGCTGAATCTTTTGACGTGATTCATGCACATGATTGGTTGACCTATCCGGCAGGGATACATGCTAAACAAATTTCCGGCAAACCCATGGTTATACATGTGCATGCTACAGATTACGACCGCAGCAGGGGGAATGTAAATCCGGAGGTGTACGCTATTGAGAAAAATGGAATGGATTTTGCCGATCATATTATTACGGTTAGTAACCTCACACGAAATACGGTGATCGAAAAATATCACCAGGATCCGTCTAAAGTAACCACGGTGCATAATGCGGTAGAGCCTTTAAGTCAGGATATTGTTTCCATTCAGGATAAACGGGGCGTGAAAGATAAAGTTGTCACCTTTCTGGGGCGTATCACCATGCAGAAGGGACCTGAATATTTTGTAGAAGCTGCAGCTAAAGTATTGGAAAAGGCTGATAATGTGCGTTTTGTTATGGCTGGCAGCGGAGATATGATGGATCAGATGATAAGACTGGCGGCTTCACGGAATATTTCCGACCGTTTTCACTTTACCGGATTTATGAAAGGGAAGCAGGTTTACGAGGTGCTGAAGTCGAGTGATGTTTATGTGATGCCTTCGGTGTCTGAACCTTTCGGAATCTCTCCCCTTGAAGCTATGCAATGCGGGGTGCCTTCTATTATTTCTAAACAGTCGGGTTGCGCCGAGATCCTCGATTACGCTGTTAAAGTGGATTACTGGGATATCGAAGCCATGGCAGATGCCATATATGGCATTATTACCTATCCGGCCATGTATCAATTCCTGAAAGAGGAGGGAAAAAGGGAAGTCGACAATATTAAATGGGAATACGCCGGACAAAAAGTGCGTCGTATTTACGATCAGGTAATGAATAAATAAAATACTAAAAATATAGATATGAAGACGATCTGCTTTTATTTTCAAATACATCAGCCGTTTCGACTTAAAAGATACCGCTTTTTTGATATAGGGAACGACCACTATTATTATGATGATTTCAGTAATGAGGAGATAATCCGCCGCATTGCCGAGAAGTGCTACATCCCTGCCAACCGGACAATTCTGGATATGATAAAAAGTAGCGGCGGAAAGTTTAAAGTGGCTTTCTCCATTTCGGGTACTGCTATCGAACAGATGGAAATCTACGCTCCGGAAGTGATAGATAGTTTCAAGGAGCTGGCTGCAACTGGTAATGTGGAGTTTCTTGCAGAAACTTATTCACACTCTCTGGCATCGTTGGCCGACAAAGAGGAATTTAAGGACCAGATACGGATGCATAAAGAAAAGATACATTCATTGTTTGGTGTAACTCCCAAAGTATTTCGTAATACCGAACTGATTTATTCGGATACAATATCCGAATGGGTTTACAAGGCTGGATTTAAAGGAATGATCACCGAAGGAGCCAAGCACGTATTAGGATGGAAAAGTCCGAATTATCTATACACATCCAAGGTACAGCCGTTGCTAAAGTTATTACTCAAGAATGACCGGTTTAGTGAAGATATCTCCGACCGATTCAATAACTATGCCTGGAATGAATATCCGCTGACAGCCGATAAGTTTATTTCATGGATTGCCGAGACTCCACCCGAACAACAAATCATAAATTTATTTATGAATTACGAGGTTCTAGGATCGTACCATCCCGCTGAATCCGGAATCTTTGATTTCTTTAAGGCATTGCCTCGTTTTGCTGCCGAAAAAGAAATCGGATTTATTTTACCGTCGGAAGCATTCAATCTCCTTAAACCGGTAGATTCGATTTCGGTTCCTTACCCAATGTCGTGGGTTGACGAGGAGCGCGACTGCAGTGCATGGCTGGGTAACCTGCTGCAACAAGAAGCTTTTACCAAGCTGAAAGAAATTGTTGAACGTGTTCGTTTGTGTGAAGACCGGCGCATCAGGCAAGACTGGAATTATCTGCAGAGCAGCGACCATTTTTACTATATGAGCACCAAACATATGGGAGGCGGTGCATTTAGTCCGTACGATAATCCATACGAGGCATTCAATAACTACATGAATGTTTTATCCGACTTTATTTTACGGGTTGAAGCCCAATATCCAACATCTATAGAAAACGAAGAGCTTAATTCTTTGCTTACAACTATTAAGAATCAGGGATTGGAGATTGAATCACTAAAAAAAGAATTGGATAAATTTAAAAAGAAAGAAACCGTGACTGAAGTAAAGAAGGGTAAGAAATGAATCCTTTCGAACTCTTTTTGCTATATACAATAAAAGGATGAAACTTATGGTTTCATCCTTTTATTGTATATACAGTTGTCTCTTACTTTATGGCTTCGCGGATGCGAACCAGACGAGTGAGCAATCCTTCCAATAGATCGAGCTGCAGCATATTGGCACCATCCGATTTAGCAACAGATGGTTCTGGATGAGTTTCTATAAACAGGCCGTCTGTTCCAACTGCTATTGCTGCTTTGGCAATGGTTTCAATCAGCTGAGGTAAACCTCCGGTAACACCCGAAGTCTGATTCGGTTGCTGCAATGAATGGGTGACATCCATTATGACCGGAAATCCAAACTCCTGCATTTGAGGTATTCCCCGGTAATCGACCACCAGGTCGGTATAACCAAATGTAGTTCCTCTTTCGGTAATCATTACCTGAGGATTACCGGCGTCTACCACCTTCTGAACCGCAAAAGACATTGCGCCCGGCGAAAGAAATTGTCCTTTCTTAATATTAACTATTTTACCGGTTTGGGCGGCAGCAATAAGCAGATCGGTCTGTCTGCAAAGAAATGCCGGAATCTGCAACACGTCTACATAGTTGGCCGCCATAGCCGCTTCTGCACTTTCATGTATATCTGTTACAGTAGGAATACCGAATGTAGTTCCAACTTTTTGCAGGATTTTCAACGCTTTTTCGTCGCCAATACCTGTAAATGAATCGATACGCGAACGGTTTGCTTTACGGTATGATCCTTTAAAGATATAGGGAATCCCTAATTTGTTTGTAATCGTAACTACCCTTTCGGCAATGCGAAGGGCCATATCTTCTCCCTCAATCACACAAGGGCCGGCCATTAGAAAGAAATTATCGCCGGAAGTTAAATCCTTTACAGAAATCATATGTTTGAAGTTTATTGATTTAACAATGTTATAACAGTCTGGATGTTTTGTTCGGCCGGTAAGGTGGCATCCAGCCAATGGATTGTGAAACCTCGTCGTTCCATTCCCCTGAACCAGGTCATCTGTCTTTTGGCAAATTGATGAATCGCTATTTCAAGCTGCGACACCATTTCTGTATAGGAAAGCTCTCCCAGTACATAAAGGGTGAGGTATTTATATTCCAGACCATAATAAATAAGATCGTCCGGTTTCACACCCTTAGCCAGAATCCCTTTCACCTCGTCCACCATCCCTTCATCCAGTCGGCTTCGTAAGCGTCGGGAAATCTTTTCTCTTCTCAATTCGCGGGAAATATCCAAACCCACTATAAGGCTGCGGATTGGGTCATATCCGGTTGCATCCGGAGCCTGCGTCTTGTAGTATTCTTCAATCTCAATAGCTCTGATAGCCCGTTGAGGCGAATCTACATCCGTTTTATTATGCAATGTTTTGTAAGAGGAAAGCAGCTGCTCAAGTTCGGCAAGCGACTTCCCCTTCAATGATTCACGCAAAACCGGATTGGCAGGAACATCAAGGAGTTTATATCCTTTCAGCACAGCTTCAATATACATCCCCGTACCTCCGCAAAGGACAGGTAGTTTTCCCCGAATGCGAATATCCTCGAATGCCCGGAAAAAGGCATGTTGATATTCGAATACATTGTACTTATCACCCGGATCGCAAATGTCAATCAGATGATAAGGCACAGGTTTGCCGTCAACGGTGTAATCGGCCAGGTCCTTT
>ERZ1645187.1350-NODE-1350-length-22662-cov-13.433361_pt1 | contig 22662 bp, 17 predicted proteins | sample MGYA00575352_ERZ1645187 | MGnify/ENA primary metagenome ERZ1645187 (study PRJEB40837, sample SAMN11349314) | freshwater sediment metagenome | isolation source: river sediment | host: Sediment | place: India: Wazaribad , New Delhi | collected 2017-02-21 ... | reverse complement strand
CGGCTATTGGTCATTTCATTGAGTTTTTCCGGTTTGGCGAGGATCAAATCAAGGACTTCTTCGGCTTCCGCGAATTTGTGTTGTCCGAGGAATTCATAAACACGATAGAGGTTGACCTGCGCGGTCAAGGTCGTGATTTCGCTGAAGGATTTGATATTTTCCGGTTTCTTGCCATCGGAAATATCCATATTAATACGCATGAGTTCGTTGTAGGCTTCGACGTTGACGCCTTTGGAAATCAACGCGAGGCGATAACCATCGGTCATGGTGTCGAGTTTAAAGGGCATGACGTTGTAGAACATCAACATGCCACCGACAGAAATGACGATGACCGCGGCATAACGGAAAGGAATATCGCTCGGGATCACTAAATATAGGACCATGCCGATAGCGAATTCAATTAGATAGATGAGCAGTCCGCTCCAAAGGTTCAGATGCGGTTTGGCGTTGGGACGGCGAGGCGTGATGCGTGTTTCCCCGGTGAGTCCTTCGTAAGCACGGATGCCCCACTTCCATTTTCCTTGGCTCTTATAGAGGCAAAGGCCTAAAACGTTGACCGATAAAATGGCATAACCACCCAAGCGGGCACCGATGACGTGTCCGACTTCGGCGAGAATGACGTTAATCAGGAATCCAGCTAAAATCGAAACGATGGCAAACAGGTATTGTTGGCCCACGGTCAGAGGCATCGCTCCGAACGCCGGTTGGATGATCCGTAATCCAATGAAGATGGAAATGACAATCATGCCGGCATAAACGAATAGTCCCAGAAAATCTTCTTTTTTCATTCAATAACTCCTTAGAGGCAAGACTCGTAAATCATGCGTGCCACCTCTTGATCAAGTGGTCGTATCGGGTGATCAACCACACGTGTACCACCGTTGGTCAGTTTATTGACCATCCACTCGATGTCGGGCTTTTCAATTCCAAGTTCAGAAAACGTCAATGGCATTCCAATAGAATGAAAGAATTCTTTCAGTCGAATGATTCCCATTTTAGCATTATCAATTGGGCTTTCCAAATGGAGATTCATGACGCGACGCGCAAATTTATCAAATTTGCCTATATCAATGGTGCAATAGAAGAGTCCCCATGCCGGAAAAAGTACGCTGAGACCGGCTCCGTGAGCCACCGTCGGATAAAGACCGCTGACAACGTGTTCCATTTGATGGACCGGCATCATCGCTTTCTTACCTAAACTGGTCGTTCCGTTATGAGATAAAGAACTGGCGAGCATCAATGCCGCACGGGCATCATAATCGCTTGGATTATCAATGGCTTTTTTGCCGGCTTCCATAACAGTCTTCAAAAGACCTTCCGCAAAGGCGTCGGCAAGTTCATAAGGACCCGAGGGATTAAAGTAACGTTCCAATGTATGCATCATGATATCGACGATGCCCACCGCTGTTTGATAAGGCGAGACAGAAAGCGTCAACTCGGGATTCATAATCGCAAATAAAGGACGGTTGAGTTGGCTGTTGTAACCCATTTTGGTTTGCGTCTTTTCATCGGAAATGACGCAGGAAGAAGACATCTCGCTTCCAGCAGCCGAAATCGTTAAAACAACCCCCACAGGCAAAGCTTTTTTGGGGATATAACGATGCATGCTGATATCAAAGGGATCTCCCTCATAATAAAAGCCAGTCGCCGTGAGTTTGGCGGTATCGATGACCGAACCACCGCCGATGGCAAGTATCAATTCTATTTTTTCTTTGCGGCAAATCTCGATGGCTGTGCGAACCGAAGAAACATCCGGGTTCGGCCGAATGCCTCCAAGTTCATACCATTGGATATTGTTTTTTTGTAGGGAAAGCAAAATACGGTCAAATAGGCCGTTTTGCTTGATGGAACCTTGTCCATAGATAATCAAGATTAGAGAAAATCCGTAAGAACGGATGATATCGCCAACAGTGTCTTCTTTGCCGCGACCGAAAATTACCCGTGTGGGTGCCGACCAGTCAAAATTATCCATGCTTTGCCATTGCCTTTTTACGGGCAAACTTTTCAATTGCTTCTGTGATATAGGAACCTGTAATGGTATCGATTCGATCAATTAGGATATCCGTATTTTCTTTCATTCCCATATCGACCCAACGGACGATAGAGAAAACAAATGAGGGGCTGTAAAACGCGGCGATGAATTTCTTTTCATCAGGAGTAAGAATGTTCTTAACATCAAGACGATTCAAAATGCGCATATGAACGGAGAACGTGAGGTTGTAGAGGAATTCGATGAAGAGTTCGCGGCCTGCGCTGCTGAGAGTATTTTGAGTAAAACGCGCATTTCTCAAAATATAATCTAAGAACATACGAAGAGCTTCGCGCCAACTCTTAACATCTTCTAGGCCAGAAATCGATTCGTTTAAATAAATCCATGTCAGCAAATCAAAAATGTCGCGGTAGTGATAATAGAAAGTTTGTCGGTTAATGCCACAGACATCGGTCAATTTCTTGACGGTAATCTTATCAAGTGGCTCGGTTGACATGAGTTTTTTGAGTGTTTCGCCCAAAAGTACTTCTGTTTTCATATGTTCCCTCCTACCTCAATTCTATTGACATTTTTGTGCATTTGTCTATATTTATCGAAATTTAGTCGATGGTTGCTTACTTTTTTTAATGCTTCTTCGAGGTTAGGGCACAATACTCTTTGGCTATTCGCGCGCCAAGCACGGCGTTATTCAAAACTAAGGCGATGTTGGCTTCCAAAGAATCTCCGCCGGTGATCTCGACCACGCGTTTAAGAAGGAACGGGGTTACTTCTTTTCCGTGGACGCCCTGTTTCTTCATATCACCCAAAGCTTGGGCAATCGCGGCATCGATGACTTTCTTATCCATCGCGTATTTTTCGGGAATCGGATTAGAAATCAAAACGCCACCTTTGAGCTTGGAAAGTCTCTTCTCATGAATAATGGAAGCGACATCCTCGGGAGAGGAAGAAGAATATTCAATTTCAAGTCCGCTGTGGCGGGTATAGAAATCGGCGAGTTCGTTGGTTTGATAGCCTAAGACCGTGACGCCAAAGGTTTCGAGATATTCAAGAGTTAACGGGAGATCCAAAATGGCTTTGGCCCCCGCACAGACAACGGTAACATCCGTGTTGGAGAGTTCTTGCAAGTCGGCAGAGATATCGAAGGTCTCGGTAGCACCACGATGGACGCCTCCGATACCACCGGTAACGAAAACTTCAATACCGGCTTCTTTAGCTAAAATCATGGTCGCGGCAACGGTCGTTGCGCCCCACATTTTACGGGCAAAGATAACTGGGAGGTCACGGCGAGAAACCTTGCAAATCCCATGTCTTTTTCCAAATTGCTCAATTTCTTCAGGAGACATTCCGATGATTGCGACGCCATCGATGATGCCGATGGTCGCGGCAACGGCGCCTTCTTTTTCAATGACCTTTTCAACATCCAAAGCGGTCTGGACATTTTTGGGATATGGCATACCATGCGAAATGATGGTGGACTCTAATGCGACAACCGGTTTATTGGCGCGTAAAGCATTCAAAACTTTTTCAGAAATTCTAATCATTTTATTGTTCCTCCTTTAAAGGAAATAAGAAATGTCGTCTTATAAATCAATTCTATCAGTATTTAAAATTTATGCCAAAGGCGATGCGAAGATTATTACTCGGTTCTGAGGGCAACAACAGGATCTTTTTGGGCGGCAATCTTGCTTGGAATCCACCCGGACACTAGGGTTAATAGAATACTGATCACAATGAGGGCTGCGGCGTGAAGTGGATTGAGGTTGGCAATCGCGTCAAGACCTTGTCCAGGGAAATAGTGATTGATGATGATATTAATGGGAATGCTCAAAATATAGGTCGTTCCGATGCCAATGATTCCGGCGGCAAAACCGATGATGACTGTTTCGGCTTTAAAAAGGCGTCCCACATCTTTCTTTCGTGCACCGATCGCGCGCAAAACACCTATTTCTTTTGTTCGTTCAATGACCGATACATAGGTGATGATTCCAATCATGACGCTTGATACGACCAATGATATGCTGGCGAAGACGATTAAGACAACTGAGATCACGTCCACCATCGTTCCCAAGGATTTGGTGAGACTGGCGGCAAGATCGGTATAGAGCATTTGGAAACTTGAAGACAATCCAATATTCCATCGATCCAGATAATCCAAGATTTTTTGTTTAGCTTTAAAGTCGACGGGGAAGATACTGATGCCCGATAGCGGGGAAAGAGAGATGGCATCGCCATACCCCGCTGTGACAATAATGTTATAGATGGTGGCGTTGCTTAAGTCGGCACCAATCATCTTAGCGTCGGAAATGTAGTCGGTATATTCACTGACTTCTCCACCCGCAAGCGGGCTGTAAGTATTTAGAGCCGGTTGAAATCCTCCCGAACCATCCGGAACAAAGTAGACATAATAATTATCATTCTCTGCCGCTTGAACGATTTGTGAGTCAGCGTTGGCGGCAAGCACTTCTTGTGTCAAAGCCGCCGTGTAGGCAAGCCCTGTTTTCATTAAATCAAGGGGCGCTTCTTCTTTAATACGGAGTATGCCCGTGACTGTTAATTCCGTTCCTTTGGTGGGGTCGTCATAAATACTTCTTAAAGTAGACCCGGCAGGTTTATCGAAAAACTTCATTGTTTTGGTGGTTCCGGGCAACGTAGTCATATCGGTGACATCTTGACGGAGCGCAACGTTTTCCGTATAAAAATCATCATTTTTGAATATCTTCACTTTTTTACCAATCACATCAGAAAAATCAAAGCTTGTCGTCACGCTATCATTGGCTGAAATCAACCCTAGTTTTTGCAGTACGGTGCGATCCACACGGTTGAATTCATCAACAATCATGACAATATCGTGAGGACCCGCAGGGTATTGGCTGCCCGAACCAATCAAGTCATATTGCGACTCAATGAATTCTTGTCCGCCCAATAGTTCGTGCCAAGCAGAACTCGACAAACTTGAAAGCGATGAAAAAATCGAGGAACCGCGATCATCCCAGATGACAAGGTTTCCGGTTGGGTCTTCTACAACAAGGTTGGTGGAAACCGCATAATTGTACTTGATGCTCTTCGACCAGCCGTTATCGGCTATCGCATTCACATAATCAAAGTAATCTTGAGACCATCGGTTCACGTGCCCGGAAATGGTTTCTTCCTCAAAAACTTGGACCGTTTCGTCTTCGGGATAGGCAACATAACCGGTATCGTCTGTTTCTATATTAATGTTATATGCCACGCTTGAAATGGATATTGGAAAACCTGCTAACGTGTCGGTCTCAAGACGAGAAATATAGGTGTTGAAACCGTTGGAAACAGCAAGAACAAGAGCAACACCAATAATGCCGATGGATCCGGCAATAGAGGTTAAAATGGTTCTGCCTTTTTTGGTCAACAAATTCTTCAAACTAATATTGAGTGCGGTAATAAAGGACATGGAGGTCTTTTTGTTTTTCTCAACACCGCTGATTTCTTCAGGAACCGCATTTGCTTTTGAAACCGTATCGTCCACCACGCGGCCATCTTTAAGTCGGATGATTCGGGTAGCGTAGGCATCTGCCAAGTCTTGGTTATGGGTCACCATAATAACTAGTTTGGTTTTGCTGATTTGTTTTAAAATATCGAGGATTTGCACGGAAGTTCCACTATCCAAAGCACCTGTGGGCTCATCCGCCAAAAGAATGTCGGGATCGTTGACTAAAGACCGGGCAATGGCCACGCGTTGCATTTGACCGCCCGATAATTGATTGGGTTGTTTATAAAGTACATCGTCCAAGCCAACATCTTCCAAAACCTTTTTGGCTTTAGCTCGTCGTTCAGCAACACCCAAGCCCGAAATCGTTAAAGAAAGTTCAACGTTTTCAAGAACGTTGAGGTGCATGATCAAATTGTACGTTTGGAAAACGAAACCTACGCGACGATTCCGATAAGCATCCCAGTCGGCATCAACAAAGTTTTTGGTCGATTTTCCTTCGATAATCAAATCGCCAAAGGTATAGTGGTCCAACCCACCGATAAGGTTAAGAAGTGTCGTCTTACCGCAACCAGAAGGTCCTAGAATAGCCACGAACTCACGTTCATCAAAGCGCAAATTAATATCAACCAAAGCGTGCAATGGTTTTTTAGCAACAAAGTAATCTTTATGAATCGATCGAAGCTCAAGCATAGTAGGAGAACCTCCAAAAACATTTTCACGGCGTACTTTATATTATAAAGGCTAATCTTTGAAGGAAATACCTATATACTAAGGAAATTCCAAGTATGAAGAGCGAGTGAAAATAAAAAAGCCCGCAAAACCGGGCTCTTTTAATTTTTTTGGAATACTAAGCGTTATTTACGGTATAGCGTTGATAGGTATCAACGGCACTAACGATTCCGTTTGAAACTGTGACCGTGAAATCCAAATCCATATCGTAGTAGGTACCATCGACGGGATGTTCAAAGGCATCACGATGCGAATCAAACTTTAACGTAATTCCGGAAGCCGTTTTTTCGGCGGTAAGTTCATAGCTATAGGCTTCATTGTAGTTTTCGCTTGCGGGATTCATGTAATCATCGTAGGTAGCCGTATACTTCGCAATCCATTTCTTGGCGTGGTTACCACCACCGACAGTCAACGCTTGCTTAAGGGTTCCGGCATCGCGCGGCGAGGTGACGATAGAGTCTTCAGCGTTGTAACGGAAAGCGGCCGGGTAAATTTCATCATGAATGGAGTAGACGTTATAGGCATCCCCATAAACTTGATCCACTTCTTCAAAATCGATGGAATAGTTATCGGCATAGAAGATGTTCGATTCCGAGGTTCCGCATTTTACAAAGTTGTCATATCGTTTGACATCAAAGTTGGAGGTTTTGACGTAGTTGTAATCATCGGCATATGAGGCGTAAAGGTAATCGTAATAAAGCACTGTTTCGGTGTATTCTTGCCAAGATTCGGTGATGATGTCATCGTTAGTGGCCAGAATATCAATAAGGTCGTGGACTTGGGTTTCGCTCAAATCCCCGGTGGACACGCTATCGGAGAAAGTGGCCAACGTCGTATCCGGTGTGGAAGAGAAGACGATTTCTTCAGCCGAACGATCAATATGGTCGCTATAACCTTCTGTTTCATAAAGGGGTGTGGTTTCTTCGTCTTCGCTGTAATGATCTGGGTTTAAAAGTTGCTCGAGATCAAAATTGCCGTTAGAAGAACCGCCAAACGTACGGTGAGAGGTGTATGTAGCAAGAATGCGACGATCCCCATCAACGGACGAAATGTCCCACGAAGAACCTTCAAAAGAGGATGGGGCGACGGAAGAGGACGAACTGGAAATGTCGCCGCCACAAGACGAAAAAACAATGGAAGATAAAGAAACGATTGCTATCAAGAAGCCTTTTTTCATGAAAACACCTTCCCACTTTGAATTTGTATCAATATTACAACCTGACACTATGTGTGTCAATCAAAGGCGAGTTAGAAAAGCGGAATTCATCGAAGAAATTTTAGCGTTTGTTCTTAAAATATTGTTTCATTGTGGCTTGGGCTTGATCTTCCAAGACTCCGCCACGAACAGTCAACCGATGGTTCAAACCTTTTTGTTCAAAAAGATTAAAGGAGGTCCCACAGGCACCGCCCTTCGGATCTTTGGCACCAAAAATAACACCGTTCATGCGCGTCCATAATATAGTTCCCGCGCACATAGAGCACGGTTCGACCGTTACATAGATACGACACCCATCTAATCTCCAAGATCCAAGCTTTTTGCAGGCTTTTTTTATTGCAATGATCTCCGCATGTGCCGTTGGATCATTCGTTTTTTCACGTAAATTGTGGCCCCGTCCGATGATGCGATCGCCTTTGACGACAACCGCACCCACCGGGACTTCGTCGCAGTCCGCGGCTTTTACGGCTTCAGCCAAAGCTCTCTTCATGAAATATTCATCGTTGTGCATGGGGTCCTCGCATAAAAATAAACCACCGCACATGAGACAGAAACTTAAGGCTGCTACGTTCCCGTCCTGACCTGGTTCGCTCTATCTCATCGCGATGGCGTTATTAGTATATCACAAATATTTAAGACTCAAAAATGGGTTATTTTTTCTTCGGAGTAAGGACTTTAATTCCACCCATGAACGGGACCAAAACGTCCGGAATAATGACGTTTCCCTCTTTGGTTTGGAACTGTTCCACAATCGCCGGAATCACACGGCTGGTCGCTAAACCGGAGGCGTTCAACGTATGGCAGAACTTGGTTTTTCCGGTGGCTTTATCACGATAACGGATGGCACCACGACGAGCTTGATAATCGCGGGCGTTGCTGGCACTGCTGACTTCCTTATAAATGCCCATGCTGGGAATCCAAACTTCGATATCATAGGTACGAGCCATCGAGTGCGAGCAGTCTCCCGCGGCTAACTTGCTGATTTGGAAATGGAGTCCGAGTTTTTCTACCAACGACGCGGCTTTTCCGACGAGTTCTTTGAAGGCTTCGTCCGAACCGTCTTCTTTGGTGTATTGGACCATTTCTACCTTATTAAATTGATACCCGCGAACCATGCCACGTTCTTCAGTCCGGTAGCTTCCGGCTTCGCAACGGTAGCAAGGCGTGTAGGCAAAATATTTTTTGGGTAAATCGTCTTCCGAAAGAATCTCGTTACGGTGCAAATTGACCAAAGCCGTTTCGGCGGTAGGAAGCATGAAACGTTTGGGTTCGATGCCATCTAACCAGAACACATCTTCGGTGAACTTCGGGAATTGTCCGGCGGTATATCCGGATTCGTAGTTCAAGAGGTGGGGAGGAAGAATCATTTCATAGCCGTCTTTAAGGTGTTCGGAAATGAAAAAGTTCAGCAAAGCCCACTCCAATTGGGCTCCGAGGCCTGTATAAACCCAAGTACCGGCGCCCGAAATTTTGGCTCCTCTTTCGTAATCGACAAGACCTAAAGATTCACACAAAGAAACGTGGTCTTTGATTTTAAAGTCAAAGGCGGGTTTGCTACGGACCGTGTGAATGACTTTGTTGTTTTCTTTTCCGCCCGCAAGCAAATCCTCGTCAGGGATGTTGGGGAGCGCGCTCATGTAAGCATTGATTTCGCCTTCCAATGCTTTTAAGGTCTTTTCATCCTCGGCGATTGAGGCGTTGAGTTCTTTCACCTTGGCAAAGATGGCTTGGATATCTCCACCGGCTTTTTTGACTTGGGGAACGCTCGCGGAAAGCTTGTTGCTCTCGGCTTTGACGTTCTCGACTTTTTGCATGATATTTTTACGTTCTTGGTGTTTGGCCAAGACTTCCGTAAAATCCGCCTTCCAACCCTTGCGAGCGAGCAGTTCGGCGATTTTCTCAGGATTCTCTTTGATCAGATTAATGTCTAACATGTTTTTTCCTCCTAAATAAAAAAGTCCCGTATGGGACGATTTTTTAACGTGGTGCCACCCAATTTATGCCTTTTGGCATGTCTCAAGCGCCTTTAACGCAGGCAACGGGATGATTAGATCCGCTCTCGGGGTGGACTTCACAGAACTGGAACGACTGCCTTTTCACTCTCGGCGGTTCACTAAGCGTTCGCGTTGTGTTACTTTGCCCTTTCAATGAGCAAGATTATTTTAGTCGAGTAAAGTGAAATTATCAACTCAAGCCGCCAAAATAATACAAGGAATCATAGATATCTTTCAGGACAGAACCGATTTTTTTCAAATCCACCGCTTTTGCTTTGGCATACGCGGCGTCAATGGTTGGTTCGAGGTTACCGTCTAGATACGCACCGAGCTTCTTTTCAAGTTCGATGGATGATTTGCAAAGATAGGCGTCTTTCTTATTGGTGAACATGTCGCTGTAGACCGCTTCTTCGCGGGCAATGATTTGGCATTGGGCCGCCATCGCATCCAACATCGTGACCGTACCGGCTTTGGTAAATCCGGGCAAGAAATAGACATCGGCGTTCATCAGCGCGGAACGATAGACATCATCTTCAACCAAGTCGGAGAAGTGACAGTTCTTGGGGGCCGAACGAAGAATTTTTTTGACTTTTCGCGGCATCAGGAAACGATGCTTGCGGCCAAAGTAGAAGAACTCGGCATCCGGACGTTTCCGGGCAATGTTCACGAGATCAAACAATCCTGCATTTTCGGAGTATTCCCCGGTCGTGATGACGAGCTTCCTGCCTTTTTCAAGGCGGAAATAGCGGGGAAATATTTGTGTTTCAAGGGTTTTCGACTTATCAAACCGAGAGAGATTCACGCCTTCGGAAAGGACACGGATCGGAGTCTCGACGCCCGAGTGTTTCAGGATGGCGCGACCATTTTCCGTGGGCACCAAAATAAGCGTAACCTTGTTGAGAATACGTAAGGCTCGCGGTTTGAGGGTCGGAACTTCTCCCTTTTGATTCAGCATCGCGGCATCGGGGTCGTTTTCGCACATTAACGCCGATACCACGACAGGGATTTGTTTGGCTAAAGCCATATTGATGACTTCTTCATCTTTAACGGAGACGAAGTGTGCGATTTCGTAGGGTTCTTTGGGATCGGAGGTATAGGAAAGTTTATTCAATTCGCACGCGCCCTTGAGACTTTTTCGGACACGAGCGCCTTCATAGAGATTTTTGTTACGCTTGTTCTGTTCGAAATAAATCAAAACGCGCATGGGGATTAATCCTCTTCTTCCTCTTCGCTTTCACGGGGTTCGTCATCGACGTCCAACGGATCGCTGGCGCGAGCGTTGGCGGCTTGGAGTGCGGGAGCTTCACCATTTTCAACGGCTTCCGGCAGAGGTTTAACCACCGCAATCGAGGAAATGGATTGTTTGTCTTCAAGTCGGATCACGCGGACGCCTTGAGTATTACGTCCGGAAATCTTCACTTGAGTGAGGGAGACACGGATCACAACGCCTTCCGCGGTAATGATCATCAGATCGTCGCTGGGTTCAACGGCGCGCATCGCGACAATGTTTCCGTTTTTCTCGGTGGCATTGATCGTCAGGACGCCTTTGGTACCTCTGGAGGTCAACCGATAATCTTCGGCCGGGGACATCTTGCCATAACCTTTTTCCGTAATGACCAAGATGAGTTGTCCTTCGGCGGAGGTGGTAACACCGATGACTTCGGAATCGTCATCGACGCTCATGCCCTTAACACCACTGGTATCGCGGCCCATGGCACGAACATCTTCTTCGGGGAACTTCACCATCTTGCCTTTGCTCGAGGCCATACCAATGATCGCGTGACCATCCGTATGTTTGACATCCAGGAGTTGGTCGCCGTCGCGTAAGGCGATAGCAATCTTGCCGTTTTGACGGATGCTTTCAAATTCTTTGATCGCGGTCCGTTTGACGATGCCCTTCTTCGTAGCGAAGAACAAGAAATGGGTATCTAAGTATTCATCCACCGTAATGATGGACATGACTTTTTCTTCTTTGTCTAAGTTCAGCAAGTTGATCACCGGTAAGCCTTTGGCGGTACGGGCGAATTCAGGAACTTGATATCCGCGGATGCGGTACACTTTACCAAAATTGGTAAAGAACAGCAGGTCGGTGTGGGTTTTGGCATAAAGCAAGATGGAAACGGCGTCGTTTTCATTAGTTGCCATGCCCTTGACTCCGCGACCGCCACGGTTTTGTGTCCGGAACGTATCGATGGCCAAACGTTTGATGTAGCCGTTGGTGGTCAGCGTGATGACGATATCCGATTCGGGGATGAGGTCTTCATCATCGATGGTCGAAATGTCGTTGCTGATCGAGGTTAAGCGGGCATCGCCGAATTTGTCTTTGATTTCATCGAGTTCAGACAGGATGAGATCCACCACTTTGGTGCGGTCGGCAAGCAGTTCGTGATAGGACTTGATACGGGTTTCTAAGTCAACACGTTCGTCTTCCAGTTTGAGTTTTTCAAGACCGGTCAAACGACGGAGGTTCATATCCAAAATTTCTTTCGTTTGTTTATCGGACAAACCAAAGCGTTCGGTCAGTTTGGCTTTAGCGACGTCGACGGTTTCGCTGTGACGGATGATGGAGACGACTTCGTCGATGTTATCGATGGCAATCAAATAACCGATGACGATATGGTCGCGGTCTTCCGCCTTCTTGAGAAGGTAACGGGTCCGACGTTCGATGACTTCGATTTGGAAATCGAGGTAGTCTTTCAACATCTCGACAATCGGGAGAACTTTGGGTTGTCCGTGATCCAAGCACAGCATGATAATGCCGTAGCTGACTTGAAGTTGCGTGTTTTTGAAGAGTTGGTTGAGGATGACTTCAGGAATGACATCGCGACGGAGTTCAATGACGACCCGGATGCCTTCTTTGTTGGATTCATCGCGGATATCGGTAATGCCTTCAATGATTTTTTCTTTGACCAAGTTGGCGATCATTTCAATCATTTGGGCTTTATTGACTTGATACGGGATTTCGCTCACGATGATCCGCTTTTTGCCGTTGTCCATTTCTTGGATTTCGGTTTTGGAACGGATGGTGATGCTGCCGGTGCCGGTTTCGTAGGCATCGCGGATGCCGCCTTTACCTAAGATGATGCCTCCGGTCGGGAAATCCGGACCCGGGATGGTGTCCATCAATTCAAGGACGGAAATGTCAGGGTTTTTGGCAACCGCTTTAACGGCGTTGATGACTTCAACGAGGTTATGCGGGGGAATTTTGGTGGCCATACCGACGGCGATACCATCGCTGCCGTTGACGAGTAAGTTCGGGAAACGGGACGGTAAAACGACCGGTTCTTTTTCGGTGCCATCGTAGTTGTCGACGAAATCAACGGTATCGGAGTTGATGTCGCGAACCATTTCGAGGGCGATCTTGGACATACGGGCTTCGGTATACCGCATAGCGGCGGCTTCATCACCGTCGACGCTGCCGAAGTTACCGTGGCCATCAGCAAGGGTATAACGCATAGAGAACGGTTGGGCTAAACGGACGAGGGTGGAATAAAGGGCTTGGTCACCGTGGGGGTGATATTTACCCATGACGTCACCGACGATACGAGCGGATTTCTTATAGGGTTTGTCCGGTTGCATGCCGAGCTCGTTCATACCGAAGATAATTCTGCGGTGAACGGGTTTCAAACCATCGCGGACATCCGGAATGGCACGCGAAACGATGACCGACATCGCATAGTCTAAGAATGCGCTGCGGACTTCGTTGGCGATTTCAACGGGGCGTAAACCGGGAACAATACCGGCTTCAACCTCCTCGATTTCGTGTTCAATTTCTTTTTCAGAGGCTTCCTCTGTGGAGGGAACGGCTACTTTTTTCTCTTCTGCCATGGTAATCGCTCCTTTCTAGATATCCAAGTTTTTAACGAACTTGGCGTTTTTGGCGATAAATTCTTTACGCGGATCAACCGAGTCACCCATCAAATCGGTAAACACGGCGTCTGCTTCGATGGCGTCTTCCATGGTGACTTTCAACATTTTGCGGCCTTTGGGATCCATGGTGGTTTCCCACAATTGTTGGGCATCCATTTCACCAAGACCTTTGTAGCGTTGGAACGGATATTGCGGAGGAAGATTGAGTTTCGATTTCAAGACTTCCAATTGTTCGTCGTTGTAGCAATAGTATTGTTTGCTGCGATATTCAACCTTGTATAAGGGCGGTTGGGCGATGTAGACATAGCCCGACTCGATCAGGGGTCTCATATAGCGGAAGAAGAAGGTCAAAAGCAAAATACGGATGTGACTGCCGTCAACATCAGCATCGGTCATGATGACGATCTTGTGATAACGGATCTTGTTAACATCGAATTCCGGCATGATTCCACCACCGATGGCGGTAATCATGTTGCCGATTTCGGCGTTGGCGAAGATTCTCTTCAGTTGCGCTTTTTCAACGTTCAAAATCTTGCCACGGAGCGGAAGAATGGCTTGAGTTTCGCGGTCGCGTCCGTTTTTGGCGGAGCCACCGGCGGAGTTACCTTCGACGATGTAGAGTTCGCAACGTGCGGCATCTTTGCTGGAGCAGTCGGCGAGTTTGCCCGGAAGGGTCGTGATGTCTAAAGCACCTTTGCGGCGAATGTTTTCGCGGGCGTTTCTGGCAGCTTCACGAGCGTTGGCGGCCAAGACGACTTTATCCATAATGATGCGGGCAATGCGCGGATTTTCGAGCAAGAAACGTTCGAGTTGATCACCGACGACGCCGGAAACAATCTTACGGACCTCGGAGTTTCCGAGTTTGGTTTTGGTTTGTCCTTCGTATTGCGGATTCGGGTGTTTTACCGAGATAATCGCGGTTAAACCTTCGCGAGCATCATCACTAGTGAGGTTTTCTTCGTTTTCCTTGATGAACTTATTGGCACGGGCATAGTTGTTGATGACCCGGGTAACCGCCATCCGGAAACCTTCTTCGTGAGTTCCGCCTTCGTGGGTATGGATGTTATTGCAGAACGAATAAACGTTGGCGGAATAACCATCGTTATATTGCAAAGCGACTTCGGCAAAGACGCCTTCATCCCGTCCTTCGCAATAAATGATTTCGGGGAAAATCGGCATTTTGTTTTTGTTGATGTATTCGACGTATTCTTTGATACCGCCTTGGTAAAGGAATGTTTCACTGATCGGGGTTTCACCACGTAAATCGGAAACAACGATTTTGACACCGCCGTTAAGGAACGCCATTTGACGTAACCGGTCACGGATGGTTTCATAGTTGAATTCGGTGGTTTCGGTAAAAATCGTGGGGTCGGGTTTGAAAGTGACCTTGGTTCCGGTTCCTTCGGCATCGCCCAAGCGAGTTAAATGACCGACCGGGTGGCCGCCATTTTCAAAGCGCAGCAAATAATCGCCGCCGTCACGATGGACGCGGACTTCGAGCCATTCGCTCAACGCGTTAACGACAGAAGCACCGACGCCGTGGAGACCACCGGATACTTTGTATCCGCCGCCTTCGCCGAATTTACCGCCGGCGTGTAAAATCGTATAAACGGTTTCAACCGCGGAGGTACCGGTTTTGGCAACGATGTCGACAGGAATGCCACGGCCGTTATCGATGACGGTGATGGTGTTTCCAGGATTGACCATGACTTGGATGGTATCGCAATAACCGGCCAACGCTTCATCAATGGAGTTATCCACGATTTCCCAAACGAGGTGATGTAAACCGGCCGCAGAGGTTGTGGCGATGTACATGCCCGGACGCTTGCGAACGGCTTCCAAACCTTCCAAAACTTGAATGTTGGTGGCCGTATAATGGCTGTCCGCTTTTTCAAGTTCCTTTTCTTTGGCAAGTTCGATTTTTTGCTTGAGTTCTAAATCTTCTTGTTTGGTCGTCATTCTGAATTCCTCCTAAGGACTTTATGTTCCGACACTTCGTAAACCGAAGCATCCTTTTTTTCGTAATGTGTGGTCGTAATGAAGACTTGCTCGAATCGCCCCAGAAATTGGATCAACCGTTCCTGATGGTTCTCATCTAACTCGGACAACGCATCATCGAGGACGATAATGGGCCGTTTTTCCTTGTTTTTGATGAGGAAGTAAGGGCTAAGCTTGAGGGCTAGGGCAATAAGTCGGTTTTCACCTTGCGAGCCGTAGCGACCGATATCGCTGCCATTGAGAAGGACTGAGAAATCTTCTCTTTGAATCCCGACTGAGGATGATTTTCGTCTTAAATCGGTCTCAAGCGATTGGGCGAACATCAATCTGGCTTCGGAAGGGAAATCACTGATCGCTTTCATGAACGGTTGGTAGACGACTTGGGCTTGGACATCCACCCCTCCGAGGGCTTGGACGATCCGTCCCAGGATCTCATTGATGTGGGCCACATACTCTTCGCGATACTGAATAATCGGTTCTGACAACTCGACCATCAATTCGGTTGTGGCATCCAAATGCAACAAATCAGGGCGCTCGCTTTTGAGGATGGCGTTACGTTCTTTGAGAGCTTTTTCATACCGTGAGATCAATCCGAGATAGGTGGAGGATTGTTTGCTCAAGGAAACATCCAAGAACTTGCGGCGGGCTTTGGGAACATCACGGAACAAGTTGACGTCACTGGGTTCAAAGATAATCACATTGACCAAATGAGAGAGTTCCGAGAGACGCGCAATCTTTTTGCCGTTGCACGAGATCAGCTTACCTTCGGGTGTAAAAGTAACGCGGACCTTGCGGGTCAGGTCACCTTCGGTGATGGTTGCGTCGATGAACGCCGTGGTGTCGCCACGACGCATCAGCTCAAAATCATTTTCGGCCCGAAACGAACGAGCCAGCGACAGGTAATGAATCGCTTCGACGATGTTGGTTTTTCCCGCTCCGTTAGGACCGGTGATGACATTGAGTTTTTTATCGAAGTCCACAACCAACGATGGGTAGTTGCGGAAGGATTTCAACTCGAGCTTCGTAACAATCATGAATGAACGATTTCGTAAAGGTGTTTAGCCACTTCTACGATCATGCTCGGATAGAGTTTGCGGCCGCGGCGGTTGTCAACCACGCCATCGACCAGGATTTCATGACCCGCCAAATAGGATTTAGCCTCACCGCCACTGGAGATAATATCAGCCAATTTCAAAAATTGTCCGAGGGTCACATATTCTGTCGTAATGGCGATGGGGGTTTTGATGGGTTCCATAATAAAAAACTCCTTAAAAACGTTACAAAAATATTATACGCTTATTCACAAAAAAAGGGAATATTAATATTCCCTTAGAAGAACAATAGATTTTTTTGAGATTTTTGGCTTAGTAGGTTCTCACCGGGGTGACTAATTGAACCTGGGATTCATCTTTAGCGTTCTTGATGACGAAGGGCTTCATTTCCCCTAAAAACGCCATTGTCACATCTTCACTTTGGCAAGCGCGGATGGCCGCCATGACATAGTCGGAATTGAAGGACACTTCAAGACGTTCGCCGGTGTATTGGCAGGTGCCGATGGTCTCAACCGCAGACCCGACTTCAGCGGATTTGCTGGACACTTCAACACCGAAATCGCTCATGCTCAATTTGACGACATTTTCACGTTCGATCGAGAGCAAGGAAACGCGTTCCATCGCGGCGATTAACTCTAAAGAGTTAGCCTCGAGGAAGAAGTTGAAGTTTCGCGGGACGATATTCTTGGTGTTGGGGTAGTCGCCGTTGATCAGACGGGAGGAGACGATGGTGCCATTGAACGACACAAGGATTTTCTTTTCATTGATAGACAAATTGACCATGCCTTCGCCTTCCAAAAGCTTGCTGATTTCGGTGAGCACGCGGGCAGGAACGTTGGCAACGAATTTGGCAGGATTGGGAAGTGCGATTTCTTTGCGGGCTAAGCGCGCGCTATCGGTCGCGGTCGCGATGAGTTTATAATCACCGGAAGCCTCGAGGTTCACGGCGGTCAAAATCGGCCGTTGTTCTTTGCCGGAGGCGGCAAATGCGGTTTGATCAATCATTTGGATGAACACTTTGCTGTCCAAGGAGACTTGAACACCGGTGGGATCAAGATCGATTTCGGGGTATTCTTCAGGACGGACGGAATTCAATTTGAAGCTTGAACGTCCATCGCCGATTTGAGCAATCGTATCATCGATGATTTCAAACGATAATTCAGAGCCTGCAACGCGGCGGGCGATTTCAGTGATGATGCGGCTGGCCACAAGGGTGGAACCGAATTGAGCATCACGGATGATGTCTCTTTCGCCAATCTTGTAGGGAACAACGGTTTTGATAGATAAATCGTTATTGCTTCCAATCAGGGAGAGTCCTTGTTCATCAAGAACCATCTTGACGTTCATCATGACGGGAATCGGGGACTTGGATCCGATGGCTTTGCTGGCGATCGTCAAGCCTTTTAGAAATTGTTCGCGGTCGATTTTAAATCTCATATTTCTATCCTCCAAAAGATAGTAATAATAATAGAGCCTGTGGTTTCTGTGGAAAACTATGTCAAATGGCCGAATTCATATAATTTATTCTATCACGCAGCGTCCCAATTTGGAACAGTGCTTTATTTATAAAATAAACTTTACGGTTTTAATCGTTTTTGCAACTCGTCGATAGCGGCTACTAAGGCGGTGTCAGTTTTCAAGGATTTCTCCACTTTGTCGACGCCGTTCATCACCGTGCTATGATCTTTGCCCCCAAACAAGGAACCGATCTTGAGGAAGGGGACGTCCATCATCGTGCGGATGAGGTACATCGAGATGTGTCGGGCCATGGCGATTTGGCTGGTCCGGATCTTTCCGGTGAGTTGCGAAGGAGTCAAGTTGTAGTAATCAGCCACCGTGTTAATGATTTTGGTCTCGGTTAAGCCGGATTTGGGACCGTTGGAACCGATCAGAGGTTGGACGGACTCAACCGCCACCGCCATATCGATGTGTTGGGTTTGTTTGATGTTGATGATGTAGAACAGAAGACGGTTCAATGCGCCTTCGAGTTCACGGATGTTCTTGGAGAAGCGATCAGCGAAGAATTCGATGACATCTTGGTCGAAATTGCGGATATCGAGGCCGTTGGCTTCGATTTTTCGTTTTAAGATGGCCACGCAGGTGTTGTGATCGGGTTCGGAAATATTGATGGTGAGGCCGGAGTTAAAGCGTGAGACTAAGCGAGCTTCCAGACCTTTGAGTTCACTGGGGTGTCTATCGGAAGTGAGTACGATTTGTTTGCCGGTGTTGACCAGAGCGTTGAAGACATAGAAGAACATCTCTTCGGTTTTGGTTTTATCCGCCAAGAATTGAATATCATCGACCAATAAAACATCGACGGTTTTAAAGAAATCTTTCAGCGTTTCGCTTTCTTTATCACCATGGACGTATTTAATGAATTCATCGACGAAATCATCGGTCGAGATGTATAAAACACGGCTCACCGGAGAGTTTTCTTTGATGTAATTTCCCATGGCGTGGAGAAGGTGTGTTTTGCCCAGGCCGGATTGGGAATAAATGAACAACGGATTGTAAAGTTTTCCGGGGGTCGAGGCAATCATCAAAGCGGCTTGCGAAGCCTCACGGTTATACGCTCCGACAACAAAGTTGTCAAACGTGAATTTTGGGTTGATGACCGAAGAGGAAAAGAACGACGATTTTTCCACGGTCGGCTTGGCGGCGACACTAGGAACTTCATGTTGTTGGATGAATTTGATTTTGAAGTCGGTTTCGGTCGATTCGCGGACAATACCCGAGATGAGATCCATGTATTTGGAAGACAGCAGGTTGGCTGCTAAACCGGAATTGACCACGACAATCATCGTGTCGCCATCGATGCTATGGATGTAAGAACCATTGAAGAATGAATCGAAAATGTGGCGATCGTTGACTTTGATTTCAATCCGATTCAAAATACGATCCCACAGCTGCGTTATCTCAGATATAGTGCTTTTCATAGGGCATTCCTTTTTTATGACCAAATTTTACCACACGCGTCCGTAGAAAAGAATGGAAAAAGAGGGTCATTTTGAATTTTCCACAATACCTCACCCCAAAAATGGCGAATTTATCGGTTATTCACCAAATCCACATCTTTTGACGGTGGAAAACTATGTGGAAAGACTTTTGTGGATTGGAAAATGTGGAAAAAGTGGACAAAATCGGGGTGCAAAAGGGTCAAAACACTTAAATATTAAGAGAAAAACGCAAAAAAACGAGGAAAAAGAATGGTTTTCGGAGTTGTTTCCACCGGGTAGAAAAATCTTTCTTTTCCCACAATGAATACCCAGAGCCGGATCTTTTTCTTTTTCGCTTGTTCGTTAACGTCAAAAATAAGGATGACAGTTTTACAATCCTCATTGACTTTTATAAATATAAAATAATATAATTCTTTACGCGTGTTAGACAACACTAACGGAGGTTTATTTTATGAAAAGAACTTATCAACCGAGCAAGATTCATCGCGCTTCCACTCACGGTTTCCGTGCGCGGATGGCGACGCCGAACGGTCGCAAGGTTTTAGCAAGACGTCGGGCCAAAGGCAGAGCAGTCCTTTCGGTCTAAGCTTACGAAACGAGCCACCGGTTGCTATGCCGGTGGATTTTTCTAAAAAGGGAGAAGTGTCATGAAAGTCAAAAACCGCGTCAAGCGACATGAAGAATTTCAAGACATTATTCGCGGAAGTAAAAGCGAGAGGTCTAGTTTTTTCGCAGTATACTTCCACAAAAGCGAGTTTCCCTATACCCGTGTGGGCATTTCTGTTTCCAAGAAAAATGGTAACGCCGTCGTTCGTAACAAGATCAAACGGCAAATCCGCGCCATTGTGGATGCATCCCTCGATTATCAAGCCCCACTCAATTTAATCATCGTGGCGAAAAGCGCCTATGATATAAATGATTTTGCCAAAGGCAAAGAACAAATGACCGCCCTTTTGCAAAACATTAGGAGGAAGTTAGATGACAAATAAAACTAAGGGATTACTCAAGGTTGGAGCGTTGGGCCTTTTTGTGTTTTTGATGGCGGGCTGTACCGCCAACTTCTGCTCGGAAGCCGATAAAGCGCACATCATGTACGCTTACGAAAACGGCGTGACGGTGGAAGGAACCACAGTAACTCCGAACGACAATCTGAAAGCAATCATCGATGACTCGTTAGCCGCCGGCTATCAAGTCCCCAGCGACGAATTCTGGGTTCGTCTCGATGAAAAAGTGGTCGATAAAGCCACTGAAAGAGCCGTTGTCGAAAGCTTTACCTATACGACCGAAGAACAATTACTTGAAAAATACGGCTATCTGAAGTTCTTAGGAAACGATGATACCTTGTGGGGCTATTGGGACACCTGGACCAACGAATTGAAATTCGAACTGGGCGCCGAAAACGCTCCGGACACCGACTTCACTGCGGCGTACAAGAAAGCAATTAACACTGTCTATACTAACTTCCGTGCGTGTATCGCGCTGTCCGATGGTTATTACGGACCCGATGATAACTACTTCTTCACCGGTAAAACCTGGGGCGATGCGTTTGATAAAGGTTTGATCGAAGGCTTATTGGTCTACCCGGTTGCTTGGTTGGTTGATTCCCTTTCTGTGGTCTTTGGTTCGAACACCGCGGCCATGGCAGGTTGGGCTCAATTACTCGCCATTCTGGTGACGACCGTCATCGTGCGTGGTCTCTTGATGGCGTTGACCTTCAAATCCACATTAGGCACTCAAAAGATGACGATGCTCAAACCTGAGCTCGATAAACTGCAAGCGAAATATCCGAACTCCAATACGAATCAAAACGATAAACAACGCCTGGCTCAAGAGCAAATGGAGTTGTATAAGAAAAACGGTATCAATCCGTTCTCGCAAATCCTTGTCATGCTGTTCCAATTCCCGATCTTCATTGCGGTTTGGGGCGCGATGACGGGTTCCGCGGTCTTAGCTACTGGTTCAGTCTTCGGCTTGAACTTGAATGCTTCCGTCGGTAATTCCATGATTTCCAACTTCTTCAGTCCCGGTTGGTGGACGGCCGTCGTTCTCTTCGTTGTCATGGCCGTGTCCCAATTCGTTTCGATGAAGCTTCCGACCTGGTTACAGAAGAAAGCTTCGAAGAATGTCGCTCACTTAGCGAAGAACCCCGCTGCGGATTCGCAACAAAAGCAAATGAATATGATCAGCAACGTTATGCTCATCATGATCATTGTCATGGGCTTCTCGTTACCTTCAGCCATGGGCGTTTACTGGTTTATCGGTGCCTTGATCTCAATGGCACAAACCTTGATTACTAAGAAAGTGATGGCACGTAAAAAATGAAAACCTATTCCGCGAAAACTTTAGAAGAAGCTTTAGCCGCTGCCGCCCAAGATTTGTCTCTTCCAGTTGAAGAAATCTCTTACGAAGTCACCGACGAGAAAAAAGGTCTCTTCTCCAAAAAGGTGACGATTGCGATCTATGAATTATCCGACGCGATTGCCTATGCCGAAGATTATTTGATTAAAGGTATTGCGACGTTTGGAATCACCGCGACTACCAAAGCGGTTCTCTCCGACGACATCATCCGCATCAGCATCGACAGCGATCACAACTCAATCCTGATCGGCAAAAACGGAAAAACCTTGCAAGCCCTCAACGAATTGACCAAATTGGCCGTTTCGAGCAAATTCAAAAAGAGATTCCGGATTCTTCTGGATATCAACGATTACAAAGACAGCAAATACGAAAAGCTGATCTCGATTGCTCGCCGTACTGCTAGAGAAGTCCAAAAGACGAAAGTCTCCGTGACCCTTGAAGCGATGCCCGCCGATGAACGCAGAGTGATTCACAACGCGCTCAACGGAATGCCCAACATCAAGACTGAAAGCATCGGCGAAGGCCATCACCGTCAAGTCACCATCAAATACGTCGACTAAGAACCCCTCAAGGGTTCTTTTTTTATGGTAAGATTAGGAAGGAAAGAAGGGATTCCATGCTTGATACGATTGTTGCGTTAGCCACAGCTCCAGCCAAGAGCGCACTTGCCATCATCCGCGTCTCCGGTGATGATGCTTTTTCCATGGTTTCCAATATTTTTTCAAAAGATATTACCCAATCCAAAGAACGAAAAATTGTCTATGGAAAAATCGTCGACCGTGGCGAAGCCATTGATGAAGTCGTTGTCTTGGTCTATGTGGGTCCCCATAGTTTTACCGGTGAAAACCTCGTTGAAATTATCTGCCACGGAAGTATGTTAATCGTTAATCAAATCATGGAACTGCTTGTCAAAGAAGGGGCTCGTTTGGCCACTCGTGGTGAGTTTTCCAATCGTGCCTATTTGCATAATCGGATCGACTTGGTTCAGGCCGAAGCCATTAACGATATGATCAATTCCACCAGTGCGGAAGG
>ERZ1645187.1348-NODE-1348-length-22666-cov-108.669763_pt1 | contig 22666 bp, 18 predicted proteins | sample MGYA00575352_ERZ1645187 | MGnify/ENA primary metagenome ERZ1645187 (study PRJEB40837, sample SAMN11349314) | freshwater sediment metagenome | isolation source: river sediment | host: Sediment | place: India: Wazaribad , New Delhi | collected 2017-02-21 ... | reverse complement strand
CGCCTCACCATGATGAAGACGCACTACCGCCAGCCGATCGACTGGACGGTGAAGAGCCTCGAGGAGAGCTGGAAGACCCTCGACGACTGGTACTGGTTCGCCGGCGAGGCGGCCGGCTCGACCCCGTCGAAGGCGGTGGTCGAGGCGCTCTCGGACGACCTCAACACGCCCAAGGCGATCGCCGAGCTGCACGGCCTCCGCAATGCCGCCCAGCGCGTCGGCGGCGAGGGCGCCCGCGACGCGCTCGCCGGTAGTTTGCGCTTCCTCGGCTTCCTCGCCGACACGGGCGACGCTTGGGCCGCGCGCCGCAAGAGCACGGTCAGCGTCGATGCCGCCGCCGTTGAGGCCCTGATCGCCGCCCGTCTCGAGGCGCGCCAGGCCAAGAACTGGGCCGAGTCCGACCGCATCCGCGACGAGCTCACCGCCATGGGCCTGGTGATCAAGGACGCCAAGGACCCGGCGACCGGTGAGATGAAGACCACCTGGGAGGTGGCGCGCTGAGGCGCGTCGGGGAAGTGGCGCGCTGACGCGGGTGGGTGAGGTCGCCCGCTGAAGACGGGTCGATCACCGGTGAGGGGAGGGGCAACGATGAGCGAGACGCGCGAGCCGATGAACCCGGTCGCCAAGGTGGCGATCCTCATCGCCGTCAAACTCGTCGTCCTCTCCGCCCTGACGGCGGTGATCCTGAGGTGGAAGGGGCTGATCTGATGTGCTCGACCAACGGGAGGACCATCCGATGACCACGCTCACCGGCGGCTGTCAGTGCGGGGCGATCCGCTTCCGATGCGAAAGCCTCGGCCGCGCCTCGATCTGTCATTGCCGCATGTGCCAGAAGGCCTTCGGCGGCCACTACGGACCGCTGGTCACGGCGATCGGCCTCGTCTGGACCCGCGGCGAGCCCAAGCGCTTCCGCTCGTCGAACAAGATCCGTCGCGGCTTCTGCCCCGATTGCGGCACGCCGCTGACCTACGAGCCCGACGGCTACGAGCACACCGAAGTCGCCCTCGGTGCCTTCGATGCCCCGGCCGAGATCCCTCCGGCGATCCAGGTCGGAGTCGAGAGCCGCATGCCGTGGTTCGACACCCTGGCGACGCTGCCCGGCCGCACGCCCGAGCAGCAGGCAAGGATGGAGACATTCTTCGCCGAGGTCGTCGCCTACCAGCATCCCGACCACGACACCGCCGAGTGGCCGCCGAAAGGCGCATGAGGCGGAATCGGAATCTGAACCTCGAGAAACCGAATCTCCGCATGAAGCAGCGGAATCGGAACCTGAATCGGTGAGTGAAGAAGATGAGAGATCGCGTCTACCTGTTTGATACGACTCTGCGCGACGGCGCCCAGACCTCCGGCGTCGACTTCACCCTCGACGACAAGCTCCGCATCGCCCGCCTGCTCGACGACCTCGGCGTCGACTACGTCGAGGGCGGTTATCCCGGCGCCAACCCGACCGACTCGGCCTTCTTCGAGGAGAAGCGGACGAAGCGGGCCCGCTTCACCGCCTTCGGCATGACCAAGCGCGCCGGTGTCTCGGTTTCCAACGACCCCGGCCTCAAGGCCCTGCTCTCGGCCGCGGCGGACGCCAACTGTTTCGTCGCCAAGGCCTGGGACTATCACGTTGAGGTGGCGCTCGGCACGACGCTCGAGGAGAATCTCGACTGCGTGAAGCTCACCGTCGAGGCGGCGGTGACCGCCGGCCGCGAGACGATGATCGACTGCGAGCACTTCTTCGACGGCTTCAAGGCCAACCCCGACTACGCCCTCGACGTCGCCCGCACCGCCTATCGCTCCGGTGCCCGCTGGGTGGTGCTCTGCGACACCAACGGCGGCACGCTGCCCCACGAGGTCGACGAGATCGTGAGGAAGGTCACGCAAGTCGTTCCCGGGACTCATCTCGGCATCCACGTCCACGACGACACCGGTCAGGCGGTGGCCAATTCGCTGACCGCGGTGCGCGCCGGCGTCCGCCAGATCCAGGGCACCCTCAACGGCATCGGCGAGCGCTGCGGCAACGCCAACCTCGTCACCATCATCGGCACACTGGCAATGAAGCCCGAGTATGCCGACCGCTACGAGATCGGCGTCGCGCCCGAGAAACTGAAGGAACTGACCCACGTCTCCCGCGCCTTCGACGACGTCCTCAACCGCTCGCCCAACCGCCACGCGCCCTACGTCGGCGCCAACGCCTTCGCCACCAAGGCCGGCATCCACGCCTCGGCGATCGTCAAGGACCCCAAGACCTACGAGCACGTGCCCCCCGAGAGCGTCGGCAATCGCCGCCGCGTCCTCGTCTCCGATCAGGCCGGCAAGTCGAACCTCCTCGCCGAACTCGCCCGGTTCGGCATCGAGGTCGACAAGTCCGACCGCCGCCTCGACACGCTCTTGACCGAGGTGAAGGAGCGCGAGGCCCGCGGTTTCTCCTACGAGGCCGCCGACGCCTCGCTGGAACTCCTCGCCCGCCGCACGCTGGGCCACGTGCCGCGCTTCTTCGAAGTGCAGAGCTTCCGCGTCATCGTCGGCCGCCGCATCGAGACGAGCGGCGAGACGGTGACCCAGTCCGAGGCGATCGTGAAGGTGAAGATCGGCGACGAGATGTTCCTCTCGGTCGCCGAAGGCAACGGCCCGGTCAACGCCCTCGACGCCGCGCTCCGCAAGGACCTCGGCCCCTATCAGAAGATGATCGAGGACCTCGAGCTGGTCGACTTCAAGGTCCGCATCCTCAACGGCGGCACCGGCGCGACGACGCGGGTGCTGATCGAGAGCCGCGACGGCGCCAAGAACCATTGGACGACGATCGGCGTCAGCGAGAACATCATCGACGCCTCGTTCCAGGCGCTGATGGACAGTATCTTCTACAAGCTGGTGAAGAACGGCGCGATGAAGATGGCGTGAGCAGGCCGGCTCGCCGAACGGCACACCGGCCGGCGACGGCGTCGCGCCAGCGCGATGCGCTCGCCACGGGCGACCCCTTCTCCCCTTGCGGGAGAAGGTGGCCGAAGGCCAGATGAGGGGTCTGGGCCTCTCCGCGTGATCGGCGATCTGGGCTCTTTCCGGCTGCCGCTTCGCGGCGCCCCCTCATCCGCCCCTGCGGGGCACCTTCTCCCGCGAGGGGAGAAGGGAGGTGCCGGCCGCCGACGCCCGGGTTCACCGCCGGCGTCCGTTGGCCCCGGTGGTCACATCTTCCCCAGGTCCACCGCCCCCGTCTCCCGCGCCCGCGCCTCGAGCTGGGCGAGCCGCTTGCGCATCTTCGGCAGGATGTCGTCGATCGTGTCGGCGACGCCGTAGGAGAGGTCGAAGCCGGGGCGGATGAAGGCCGAGTCCTTCATGTGATGGAGCAGCGTCACCAAGGGGTCCCAGAAGCGGGCGATGTTGGCGAGCATGATCGGCTTGGCGTGCCGGCCGAGCTGCGCCCAGGTCATCTGCTCGACCACCTCCTCGAGCGTGCCGATGCCGCCCGGCAGCGCCACGAAGGCGTCGGAATGCTCGAACATCAGCCGCTTGCGCTCGTGCATGTCGGCGGTGACGATCAGCTCGGTGACGTCGGCGAGCATCAGCTCGCGGTCGACCAGGAACTGCGGGATGATGCCGGTGACCTTGCCGCCGGCCTCGAGACAGGCCCGCGCCGCCGCCCCCATCAGCCCCAGCGAGCCGCCGCCGTAGACGAGGCGGATATTCTCTCGGGCCAGCAGCCGGCCGAGATCGATCGCCGCGCCCTCGAAGGCCGGATCGGCGCCGGCGCCGGAGCCGCAGTAGATGCAGATGGCGGAGAGCTTCGACACGCGTCTCGTTCCTCGTTTCGGCTCGCAGCGGACGAACCCGGCCTGCCGCGATGCAGCATGATACCCCCACTCTAGCGCTTTCCCGACCGGGGGGAAGCCACTCCCGGATGATCGGCCGCACCCGGCATGTCGGCCATGCATGGTTTGAATTCTTCGAGAGAACCTCTATCTGAGAAGGACGCGGGCCGTTTGCCGGCCTCCTCCCCTTTCTCCGCCTGCCCGAGTGACCGCCCCATGTCGCGCATCCATCGTCCCGTCGGCCCCGTCACGGCCGACGAAGGCAAGACGCTCGAGACGCTGAAGAACCTGTGGCCGCATCTGTGGCCCGCCGATCGCCCCGAGCTGAAGCGAGCCGTGACGCTGGCCCTCTTTGCCCTCGTCGTCGGCAAGGTGCTGACCGTCTTCCTGCCCTATGTCTACAAGTGGTCCACCGACCTGCTCGCCATCGGCCCGAACCCGGAGAAGGCGCAGCTCCTCGCCGTGCCGATCCTGTTAGTCGTCGCTTGGGGGCTGGTGCGCATCGCCTCGGTCGGCTTCAATCAGCTGCGCGACGCTCTCTTCGCCGGCGTCGGCCAACATGCGGTGCGCGAACTCGCTACCTCGACCTTCCGCCACCTCCACGCCCTGTCGCTGCGCTATCACCTGACCCGCCGCACCGGCGGCCTCTCCCGCATCGTCGAGCGTGGCGCCAAGGGCATCGAGACCATCGTCCGCATTTCGATCCTCGCCGGCGTTCCGACCATCGTCGAGTTCGCGCTGATGGCGGCGGTGATCCTGTGGGAGTTCGACTGGATCTACGTCGGCGTCATCGTCGTCACCACCTGGCTCTACGTCTGGTTCTCGGTGAAGGCCTCGGAATGGCGCATCGGCATCCGCCGCGACATGAACGACGCCGATACCGACTCGATGTCCAAGGCGGTCGACAGTCTCCTCAACTTCGAGACGGTGAAGTACTTCACCGCGGAAGAGCTCGAGGCGGCGCGCTACGACCGCGCCATGGCCAAGTACGAGAAGGCGGCGATCCGCACCTACACCTCGCTCTCCTGGCTGAACTTCGGCCAGGGCGTGATCTTCTCCGCCGGCATGGCCGCCTGCATGGCGCTCTCCGCCTGGAGCGTGATGAAGGGCGAGCAGACCGTCGGCCACTTCGTCATGATCAACGCGCTGATGATCCAGCTGTCGGTGCCGCTCAACTTCATCGGCACGCTCTACCGCGACATCAAGCAGTCCCTCGTCGACATCGAGAGCCTGTTCAAGGTGCTCGACCAGCCGGCCGAGGTCTCCGACAAGCCGAACGCCGCGGCGCTGAAGGTGGCGAATGCCGCCGTCCGTTTCGAGGACGTCACCTTCTCCTACGATCCCGAGCGTCAGATCCTCAGGGGCGTCACCTTCGAGGTGCCGGCCGGCAAGACCGTCGCCATCGTCGGCCCCTCGGGCGCCGGCAAGTCGACCATCTCGCGCCTGCTCTTCCGCTTCTACGACGTCTCCGGCGGCCGCATCACCATCGACGGCCAGGACATCCGCGACGTCACCCAGACGAGCCTGCGCAAGTCGATCGGCATGGTCCCGCAGGACACCGTGCTGTTCAACGACACGGTCGCCTACAACATCCGCTACGGCCGCCCCGACGCCTCGGAAGAGGACGTCATGGAGGCGGCCCGCCTCGCCCAGATCTCCGACTTCATCGAGCGCCTGCCCAAGCGCTACGAAACGGAAGTCGGCGAACGCGGCCTGAAACTCTCCGGCGGCGAGAAGCAGCGCGTCGCCATCGCCCGCACCATCCTCAAGGCCCCCCCGATCCTGATGCTCGACGAGGCGACATCGGCGCTCGACACCCACACCGAGCGCGAGATCCAGGAGGCGCTCGACGGCGTTTCGCGCAATCGCACCACGCTGGTCATCGCCCATCGCCTGTCGACGGTGGTCAACGCCGACGAGATCCTGGTCCTCGACCAGGGCGTCGTCGCCGAGCGCGGCCGCCACGAGGAACTCCTGGAGAAGGGCGGCCTCTACGCCTCGATGTGGGCCCGCCAGCGCGCCGCCGACGAGGCCCGCGAGCAGCTCGAGAAGACCGAGGCCGAGGACCCCTTCGGCGTGGTCCGCCGGGGCGAGAAGGCGGCGGAGTGAGCGGAGGGCGTGAAGAGCGTGGAAAATTGCGCCGCGCTCTCACACTCAACGGTCCCGAGGGCGAGGCTTGAGACGCTGCTCTCAACTATGGCAAGCCACCATGGTGGCCTCGGTTTAATTCGGCTACTGGTCTTCTCCGTCACGCGTATCTGTGCCTTTTTCAGGGGGCGGGAGCATTTTTGGCTCTTCAGGTGGCGGCAATCTCTGGTATTCGGGTGCTTTCTTTTGTGTAATTAGGCGAATTTCTCTCATTCTGTCAGTAAGTGGCTTCACCTTTTTACCAAAAGTTCCGAGTGTTTCACCAAAATCAACAATACCACCAAGTATTACATCAAAGTTTCCTTTGGTTTTGTACATTTCTTTTTCAAGTTGAGATAGTCGATTTAATAATCGAATTTTATAAGGCGCATCGAAAATAGTAGAATTGTTTATTATGACGCGCATTTCCGAAATAAGTTTAAGTATTGTCTGGTGATCCGCAGCATTAATGCTAAATTCATTGATAATCACGCCATCGAAATGATCTTTTAACTTCTTTTCGAGCTGCTTTTTGTGTAATTCTCCATATATAATGGGGATTATCCCCTTGACGCAAGTTTGACTCGCATTCCGGTACGCCTTGGGGTAGCGTCGCGGGATGGATCTCCCTGGCATCCTCCACGCTCAGAAAGCAATCGCGAGATTCCCCGGTTGGACTCTGCCGACCGACGGGACGCGGCACATGTCATTTGCCGCCCCAATCGAGATTGCCGGAATGGTTGTGCAGGGGCTTTGCCTCGAGGGGAACTGTGAGCAGGACTTCCCCGATCGTCATGTCTGTTTCGAGCTGGTGGTGCAAAAAACTCCAACCCGCAGGCGTGTTGTATTGGAGAGGCTTGAGTGGCTTAGCCTTAAGGGCGGGCATAGCAACAAAAGACGGCGTCCAGTTGGTGTTCCTAGGCGAACCGACGCATCACACTGGCACAAATTCGAACTAAACTACCAACCATCATCCAGGCGAATGGGGAACGATAACCTCAGCGTCGCCATTAATTTCGAAGAAACATTTTCAACGTACGAGAATTTCAGGATATTCGTTGGAGAACGACTTAAAATATCGAATGTAGAGCTTGTGACAAGGCCAGAGTGGGAGTACAGTTTGTTTTATGAGCCAGGACCCGCAGCGCCCGATTTCCTCGAATGGGGATCTGATCCATAGCGCAGTGGCGAGCCTCATTTCGGTAACGAAATGGGGAGAGACTACGTTTGTCCGGATGCCGTCGGTGTTCCCGGGCGGGTCTCATGTCACGGTGGCTATCTCAAAGTCGCGTGGCGGATTTTTTGTATCAGACCACGGATTTTCATTCCGAGAAATCGAATCTGTTGGTTGTGAGCGATCATTCGGTCGGGCCGCGTCGGTGATCGCCGAAAAACTCGAAATAAATAGGGATGCTCGCAGGTTTTTTGTTGAGGTTTCAGCGGACGAACTTGCTAGGGCAATTGTAGATATTGCCGCGGCCTCATGGTCTATTGTTGATAAAGTGTATTCAAATCTTGATGACGAGAACGACGAAGAGATGGAGGAAGCCCTTGCAGGTAAGCTCATATCTCTTTTCGGGGGAAAAAACGTCAATATCAAAGGGCGCGCCAAGGGGTCATCTGCGACAGACTGGAAGGTCTCGGCAATAGTAAGGTCAGGCAGAAAAAGGACAATCTTCCAAGCGGTTGGTGCCCACCCCGCATCCGTTTATCGGACATCTACCGCGTTCCGGGACCTTGCTTTGGTCCCATCCCCGCCTGGATTGGTCTCGGTCGTGAAAAGCACGCACGATATGGGGCATTTGCTTGGACTGCTTTCGCAAGCAGGGAACGTTATTGAAGAGGGGCAGCCCGACGACGTGTTCGTGAGGTCTGTTGGATGATTACCCTATCTGATGCAGTCAAGCTCGGCCGGATACAAGAGTTCGTGGCGCAAGAAGAGGCCCGAGGCATCGGCCCTGCCGATACCTCGGAACTAGATGCTGCCCTCTCTCGGCTCATCAGAGAGCCGAGATCAGAAGGTCGAACATCCCATTCACCTTCGCCCGATGGTTCGAGCGGAAAGCGAACTCGTTGAGGTAGCGCTGCATGTGCTTCGACGACACGTGAATGTGGGTCGAGCGCACAGAAGCCTTGAACAGCTTCCAGAACGACTCCACCGAGTTGGTGTGGTGCGTCGCCTCGTGGCGATAGTCGTAGTAGGCCCATTCCTTCGCGCCGTGCTTCACGGCACCGTGCTTGTAGCCGTCGCCTTCCAGTAAGCCGTACGAGATCAGTTCGTCGGTGGAGACGACAGAGCCCTTCTCGACATTCTCGAGCACGACCTCGCGAAGCGTGTCCTTCTTCACGTTCGGGATGACTTCGGTCTGAAGCCGGCCGTCGCGCTCCTTCAGGCCCATGACGATGGTCTTGCCAGCGGCACCGCGACCGCGCTTGCCGGGCCGGTGACCACCGACGTAAGCCTCGTCAAGCTCGACATGACCCTTGAGCACTTCGAAGCCGTCGACCGTTCCCATGAGGTCGCGGATCTGCTGACCCATGCGCCACGCGGTCTTGTAGGTGACGCCAAGGGTGCGCTGAAGCTCCTTGCCGCTCACGCCGTGGCGGGTCGTGACGAACAGATAAATGGCGTAAAACCAAGACTGAAGCGAGGTCCGGCTGTCTTCGAAGATCGTCCCGGCGCACGGATAGACGTGATCGCCGCAAGCCGCACACGCGAACGCGCGCCGGCCGGTGATCTTATGGAAGGTCGCTTCCTTGCCGCACTTCTCGCACATATGGCGAAGGCCGTAGCGAACCTCCATGATGTGGTTCAGGCACGCGTCGTCGTCCGGGAAGCGGGCGAAGAACTGGCGGACGGTGAGCTTTTCAACGGACATGGCGACGAACCTCTGTTGTCGCCAATATGCCTCAACTGCGTACTTGCGTCAAGGGGATAACCCCCTATATAATTCTAATTGGGGTTGTATTATTATTAGTTATGTCTGCGAATGAAATTCGTTGAACAGTATCTCTTTGTGTTTTTGATAATGATGTCTTTTTTAATATATGTTTTAGTGCAGCAAGGCATTCATAGAGGCCATTATGGTCGATTTCGTCGATAGCATTTTTTGGTGTTTTCTTATATATTAAACAGTCCATAAGGAAATATAATGCCTCATTTGGGTCGCGAGGGACCTGCGTAATATCGAAAGACGCCATGCTGAAGTCCGCCTTTAAGTTTGATGCTCTGGTTTTGGGCGCTACATCATTGGGATGGCGAGTAAGTCATCATTCGCCAGCGCAACCATAGGCGTGCGGGTTATCGCCGGGCAAGTACCAAGATATGCAGTTCGTTATCCATTAGTATGGTCACTCGCCCCTCTCGATCGCGGATGAATTGGGCAGCGTCCGTACGACGGAATGGGGCTTCGCCCATTCCGTCGTACGGACGCCGGCGCGCGCCGGCCTTCCCATCGCCGTCGATCCCGTATAGGTCCTTGGACAAATCGACATTCCGCGCCCCCGCCCGCGGGCGGCACGCACAGATGAGACACCCCATGGACAGCCTGCTCTCCACCATCACCAAGGCCTTCCCGCCGATCAATCGCGAGGGCTGGCCCTTCGTCGCCATCGCCGCGGTTCTCACTCTGGTGATCGGCTCCTTCTGGCAGCCGCTGTTCTGGATCCTCCTGGGCCTCACCATCTGGGTCGCCGCCTTCTTCCGCGATCCGACCCGCGTCACCCCGCAGGGCGAGGGCCTGGTGGTCTCGCCCGCCGACGGCCGCATCTCCCATCTGGTCGAGGTCCTGCCGCCGCCGGAACTCGGCCTGCCGGCCGAGCCGATGCTGCGCATCTCGATCTTCATGAACGTCTTCAACGTTCACGTGAACCGCATGCCGATCACCGGCGAGATCGAGAAGATCGTCTACACGCCGGGCAAGTTCCTCAACGCCGAACTCGACAAGGCCTCGCTCGACAACGAGCGCAACGCCCTGGTGATCAAGCATTCGCTCGGCACCATCGCCTGCGTCCAGATCGCCGGCCTCGTCGCCCGCCGCATCGTCTCCTGGACGACCGAAGGATCGCACCTGTCGGTCGGCAGCCGCTTCGGTATGATCCGTTTCGGCTCGCGCCTCGACGTCTTCCTGCCCTTGGGCACGGTGCCGCAGGTGGCGCTCGGCCAGACCACGCTCGCCGGCGAGACCGTCCTCGCCGATCTGACGCAGTCGGGAGGCGCGCCGCGCCACACCCACGCGTCCTGATGTTCCGATACGACCGCGCCCGAGGAGGCCGAGGCCGATGAGCGATCTCTTCCCGCCCGTCGAACACCAGTCGGTGAAGACCGGCCATCGCTTCCGCCTGCGCTCGGTGCCATTCCGTGTCGTGCTGCCCAATCTGGTGACGCTGCTGGCGCTCTGCGCCGGCCTCACCGGCATCCGCATGGGGCTCGAGGGGCGCTTCGAATGGGCGGTCGGCGCGGTGGCGCTCGCCGCCACTCTCGATGCGGTCGACGGCCGCATGGCGCGCTGGCTCAAGGGCACCTCGCGCTTCGGCGCCGAACTCGACAGCCTCGCCGACTTCGTCAACTTCGGCGTCGTGCCCGGCCTCTTGCTGCACATCTGGGTGCTGAAACTCGCACCGTCCTTCGGCTGGCTGGCGGTGCTCGCCTACGTCATCGCCGCGGTGCTGCGCCTCGCCCGCTTCAACGTCATGCTGGAGACGCCCAAGCCGGCATGGCAGCAGAACTTCTTCGTCGGCATGCCGGCCCCCGCCGGGGCGCTGACGGCGCTGCTGCCGCTCTACCTGCAACAGATCTTCGCCTTCGCTCCCGATCGCGGCATTGCCGTCTTGGTCGCCTTCTACCTGCTCTTCGTCGCCTTCATGATGGTCTCGACCATCCCGACCTGGTCGGGCAAGAAGATGGGCACCCGCGTCCCGCGTGAGCAGATCATCCCGGTGAGCGTCGGCTTCGTCCTCTGCATCGCCGCGCTGGTCAGCTACCCCTTCGAGGTGCTGGCGGTGGTGACCCTCGCCTATATCGCCTTCATCCCCGTCGGCTGGTTGCGCTTCCGCCGCCTCGCCGCCACCGAGGCCGTCGCGGCGAAGGCCCCGGCCGAAGTCCCGCCCGCCGCGACCTGATCCGGCCGCCGCCGTTCAGCGCGCCGGCCCGACCACCCCGGCGAGGATCGCCACCCGCTCGGTCAGGCTGGACTCGGGAAAGGCGGATCGCAGGATCCGCAGCGCTTCCGCGTCGCTTCCCGGCCGCGCCCGCGCCAGGACCGCCCGCATCGCCGCGAGCCGGACCTCCAACGTGTCGCCCCGCGACGCCTCGGAGGAGATCTCCGCCGCGACGACCGCGCGGACCGTGTCGGACGAATGTCGGGACTGATACGGCATGGTCGGCTCCTCTTCGGATCGGCGACGGATCGCCCGATACCAAGCACGACCTGTGCCAGAATGTCGCGGTTCCTCGCGCCGGAGCGTTGCCTGGGAAGAAGGTCCGACCTGCTGCGATCGGCGCACTTTCCTGAGGCGGTGGTTGCTCTATGTTGTCGGTGAGGCGAGCAGGAGACAGGACGATGACGAGCGATCGGGACGATCGGGATTTCGACCCCGCCGATCCGCGTCTGGCGACGGCCGAGGGGCCGGGACGCCTGCGCGACGATCCGTTGCTGCGCCTCCTCGGCATCAACTGGCTGATCGGCGCGGCCGTCGCCGCGGCGCTGGCGACCGTGGTCCTGATCACCGACACCGCCCGCCTCCGGACCCTGATGTTCGCCTCGGGCGAGCCTTGGATCCCGATGCTGCTGCTGTTCTTCGGCTTCATGATCACCATGTGCTCGGTCGCCATGGGCACTGCGATCATGTTCCTGCCGAGCGACGACGACGACGACGAGCCGAAGGGCGGCATGAAGCTCGAGGTGCTGAAGCTGCCCGAGCTGCGTCCGGCCCCGGTGCCGGTTCGCGTCGCCGCCGGCCCGTCGCGCCGCCGCCCGTCGCGTTGACCATTCCTCCATCTTTCGCTGCGACCCTGATCACACGGCCCGCCGCGAGGCCGCTTCGCGCGCCCCGAGACGTCGTGTGAGGAGCCGGAATCGGTTTCTCCGCCACGCCGGCCAGGCCGCTGATTCGACTCTTCCTTCCGCTGCCACTTGAATCGGTTTCTCAACACCGGTTCGCCGCCCGCGCGGCGGCTGGCGGAATCGATGGTTGAAGCGCTTGAATCGGATTCGGAACGCGAGGAATCGGAACGCGAAGGCCTTGAGCCTCCGCTGGAACCGACGCTTTCGCCGCCAGCGAGCCGTGCGGTCGACGGGACTTGAATTCTTGTCGCCCGCCGTCGCACTCTCCTCCCACATCGACCGACATCGGAGAGCGCGCATGGGCGACGCCACCCCCTATCCCCGCGACCTCATCGGCTACGGCCGCAATCCGCCCGATCCGCGCTGGCCCGGCGACGCCCGCGTCGCGGTGCAGTTCGTCATCAACTACGAGGAGGGCGGTGAGAACTGCATCCTCCACGGCGATGCCGGTTCGGAGGCCTTCCTCTCCGACGTGCTCGGTGCCCAGCCCTGGCCGGGCAAGCGCCACATGAACATCGAGAGCATGTACGAGTACGGCTCCCGCGCCGGCTTCTGGCGGCTGTGGCGATTGTTCTCCGAGCGCGACCTGCCGGTCACCGTCTACGGCGTGGCGACGGCGCTGGCGCGCAATCCCGAAGCGGTGAAGGCGATGCACGAGGCCGGCTGGGAGATCGCCAGCCACGGACTGAAGTGGATCGACTACAAGGACTTCTCGATCGAGGACGAGCAGGCCCATCTCGAGGAGGCGATCCGCATCCATACCGAGGTGACGGGCTCGCGTCCGCTCGGTTGGTACACCGGGCGGACCTCGGTGAACTCCCGCGATCTGGTCAAGGCCGAGGGCGGCTTCCTCTACGACAGCGACAGCTACGCCGACGATCTGCCCTATTGGGAGGAGGGACCGAAGGGGCCGCATCTGGTCATCCCCTACACCCTCGAGACCAACGACATGCGCTTCTCGAACGCCCCGGGCTTCACCGAGAGCGAGCAGTTCTTCACCTACCTGAAGGACACGTTCGACGTCCTCTACGAGGAGGGCGCGACGGCGCCGAAGATGATGTCGGTCGGCCTCCACTGCCGCCTCGTCGGTCGCCCCGGCCGCATTGCCGGCCTCAGGCGCTTCCTCGATCACATCGCCGCCCACGACCGCGTCTGGGTCGCCCGCCGCATCGACATCGCCTGGCATTGGCACGCCCATCATCGACCCGAATGAGGGGAGTGCATCTCCACAGGGTGGAAGGAGCACGGCGAACTCCACCGGCCGAGCCCGAACGGAACCTCCGTCCACATCGCGCGCGCCGGCGGTGCGATCCGTCCGCGCCTCTCTCCTGCCCCCACTTCGAAACGTTCGAGGCCGCCCGCAGGCGGCCTCGGCATCCGATCGGGCGAGGGGAGGGACGTCACGCCGCTGCGACGTCCGTCAGGAAGCGGCGGATGCGCTCGTCGAGCGAGATCGCCGCCTCCGACAGCTCGCGGGCGACGTTGGTCACTTCCTCCGCCACCCGTGAGGTGTCGGCGACCGCCCCGGCGACGGTCGAGATCGATCGGGTGAGGCTCTCGGTGTCGTGGGCGACCTGGGTGCCGCGCGACGAGATCTCGCTGGTCATCACCGTCTGTTCCTCGACCGCCTGCGAGATCGCCGCGCTCGACTTCTCGATCGTCTCCAGCGTCTCGGTCACCGAACCGATCTGGCGCACCGCCTCGCGGGTGGCGCCCTGGATCGCCGCGACGTTGCCGGCGATCTCCTCGGTGGCCTTGGTCGTCTGGGTGGCGAGCTGCTTCACCTCCTGGGCGACGACGGCGAAGCCGCGGCCCGCCTCGCCGGCCCGCGCCGCCTCGATCGTGGCGTTGAGGGCGAGCAGGTTGGTCTGGTCGGCGATGGCGCGGATCAGGTCGACCACGGCGCCGATCTTCTCGGCCGTCTCGGCCAGGGCCGAGACCGACCGCCTCGCCTCGCGCCCGAGTTCGGCCCCCGCCGCGGTCACCCGTTCGGCCTCGCCGATCTGTCGGCCGACGCCGTCGACGGTCGCCGCCAGGTCGGTCGTCGCCTGGGCCACCGCGCCGACGTGCTGGGCATCCTCGTAGGCGAGCTTCTCCGCTTCGCGCATCGATTGTCCGGTGGCGTCCGCCGTCTTCGACAGGGTCTCCGCCGAGGCGTTCATGTCGTCGGCGGTGGTCCGCACGAAGCCGACGATCTGCGCCGCCTCCTCGCGGAAGGCGCCGATCACCTTCTCCACCCGCACCGCACGGGCATGGCGTTCGCCGGCGATGCGGCTCTCCTCGTGCTTCAGCGCATCGCGCTCGATCATCGACTGACGGAACACCGCCACCGCCCGGCCGATCTCGCCGACCTCGTCGTTGCGCCCGGTATAGGGCACGTGCACGTCGGTCTCGCCCGCCGCAATCGCCCCCATCACCGAGTTGAGCCGGCCGATCGGCCGCGTCACGCCGCGCCCGAGCCACAGGGCGAAGAACACGAAGCCGATCATCGGCGGGGTGCAGCCTGCCGCGATCCAGGCGACCGTCTTGAGGATGCCGAGGTCGACGTCCCAGACATGGGTGCCAGACCCGATCATCCAACCCCACTTCGGAACCTTGGCGGCATAGGCGATCTTGCGCGACGCCGACCCGTCGCCCGGCCGCTTCCACTGGTAGCCGACGAAGCCGCCGCCGGCATCGGCCGCGGCGATCATCTCCTTCATCAGGTGCTTGCCGTCGGGCGTGACGTGCCCGTTCATGTCGGTGCCGGGCTTCAGGTCGGGGTTGCCGGCCGCCAGCAGGACGCCGTTGCGATCATAGGCGAAGACGTAGTTGTCGCCCTCGAAGCGGATCGCCGAGATCGTCTCCAACGCCAGCCGCTCGGCCGTCGCCTCGCTGATCTCCTTGGCCGCCACGCGTGCCTGCAGACCGCCGATGTAGGACGACGTCGTCTCGATCGTGCTCTTCACCTGTTGCTGGCGTTGTTCGATCATCGATTGCCGGAATTGCCAGATCGCGAACACCGTACCGGCACTCATGATCACCACTGCGATGGCGATGATCGTCAGAAAACGGAGTCCGATCGTCATCTGGAAGCCGGACGTCTTGGGCATGGGGCAGGGCTCGCCGTAGAGGAAGTCGTCGTTCGGGCAATCTATTCGCCGCTTGGTTAAGAAATTCATTACGAATGCTCGGAGCGGCGTAGTTTCACAGTATTCAAATCATCGACGCTCTGGCCAAATCAGGAAGGCCGAGGAATCCCGTCACTCTTTGGATCGTGCAAAGCGAAATTACGCAACGTAATGTGCGGAGTTCTCCAGATCTGAAAGTTCCGTAAGGGCATGGGTGAGATCAGACGACGACGGTCAGACGCTCTGCTGCCCGCGTCACGCCCGTGTAGAGCCAGCGCTCACGATGCTCGCGGAACGCGAAGCCCTCGTCGAACAGCACCACGTCGTCCCATTGCGAGCCCTGCGCCTTGTGGACGGTGAGCGCATAGCCGTAATCGAACTCGTCGGACCTGCGCCGCAGCGCCCACGGCAGGGCCTCGTCCGTCCCTTCGAAGAACGCCGGCCACACCGAGGCGGCGATGCGTCGTCGCTCGAACGTGTCGTCGGGCGCGACATCGTATTTGAGGAAGCCGCCCTTCGGGTCCTTGACCCGGGTGACGCGGAAGATGCCGCCGTTCTGCAGGCCCTTGGTCTTGTCGTTCCTGAGGCAGACGAGCTTCTCGCCTACCTCCGGCGTCGGCGAGGTGTAGCCGCGCAGCTCGCGGATCCGCTTGTTGTAGAGCTGCCGCGTCTTGTTGCGCCCGACCAGCACCTGATCGGCCGAGAGGATGCGGTCGGCGGTGATGTCGCGTCGCCGGATCACCCGGGTCTCGCCGTAGTCGCCGACCGCGAGTTCGCGCCCCTCGCGGATGTCCATCGACAGGCGGATGATCGGATTGTCCGCCGCCTGCCGGTGGACCTGGGTCAGCATCACGTCCGGCTGCGCCTCGGTGAAGAACCCGCCGCCCTTGACCGGCGGCAGCTGCGCCGGATCGCCGAGCACCAGTGTCGGCTTGCCGAAGGACAGGAGATCCTTGCCGAGCTCCTCGTCGACCATCGAGCACTCGTCGATGACGATCAGTGACGCCTTGGACGCCTCCGATTGGCGGTTGAGCGCGAAGGAGAGCGTCTCCTCCTCCTCCTCGTCCTCGGCCGGCCGCTTCGGCCGATAGATCATCGAGTGGATGGTGCCGGCGCCCGCACAGCCCTTCTGCCGCATCACCAGCGCCGCCTTGCCGGTGAAGGCGCCGAAGCACACGTCGCCGTCGATCCCCTCCGCCAGATGCCGGGCGAGCGTCGTCTTGCCCGTCCCGGCGAAGCCGAACAGGCGGAAGACCTGCGGTCCACCGCCCTTCAACCAACCGGCGATCGCCTTCAGCGCCGCATCTTGTTCGCTCGACCAGTCCATACCGTCCACGTTGCGTCGCTGCCGACCGCGGGCTCGGGAGCGAATCCCTCGTGTTCCATTCGGCGCACTCTGTCAGAATGAGAACAAAAAAGAAACAACCTCGCGTCGCGATCCCCTCTCCGGGGGGTCGGGCCTTCGGGTTTCGTCGGATACCACCTCTGCGATGTCTTCGGTAACCAATGCGCTGAATGAGGGTATCCATTCGATCGCGTTCGTGCGACGGTCTCGCGGCAAGGAACAACCGGACCGCGCATGGGGTGGTGGTCCTCGCCGCCGCCACGGGTCCGGGTGAACACCCCCATCGCGGGGCTCGTCACCGACGGGTCCGATCGGCCACCGAACGAGACGACGGTATGGACAGGCTCTTCGAACGTCTGATGCATCCGAGGACGATCGCCGTCGGGTCTCTCCTCTTCTTCGCCGCGGTCGCGGTCGGTGAGCACGACTTCGCCGGAACGGTCTTCGTCGCCGCCGTCGCCGCCGTCCTGGTGGCGCTCGTCCTGACCGCCACGCCTCGGCCGCGCTTCGCGGTGTCGGTCGTCGTCGTGGTGCTGACGGTCGTCACCGCCGTCTCGGCCGCCAAGATGCGCTTCATGGGTGTGGCGCTGCATGCCTTCGATGCGTTCTTCTATCTGCACGGGGCCGGCAACGCCGCCTTCCTCTTCGGCGACTTCTTCCTGCCGGTGGCGGCGGTGGCGGCCCTCGCCTCGGTCGGGGCGCTCGTCGTCATCGCGATCTATCGCCGCGACCCGCCGTTGCGCGATACCCGCCGAAAGGCGGCGCTGGCGCTCTTGCCGCTCTTCGGCCTCGCCGTCTTCACCCATCCTCGGCAGGAGTCCGATCGGCTCGACAGCTACTACTTCGGCTATCATCTGACGTCGTCGTTGTTCGTCTCGCTGGGCGACGTCGGTTCGCTGTTCGGTGAACCGGACCTCGTCCGCCGCCTGGCGAACGTCCCGCCGAGCGGCACCTACTCCGATGCTTCCCCCTGCACCGCCGGCGAGCCGCGCCCCGACATCGTCGTCGCCCTGATGGAGTCGGCCTTTCCACCTTCGCTCTATCCCGAGATGAAGGCGCCGCCCGGTCTCGATGCGGCCTTTCGGTCCCCCGACGACCGCATCCGGCCGCTTCGGGTCGAGACCTTCGCCGGCGGCACCTGGATCACCACGGCGAGCCTCTTCACCGGCATTCCCACCACCGAGTTCGGCTGGATGCGGCCCTATCTGCCCTATTACCTGCACGGGCGGGTGCACCATTCGCTGATCCGCGCCGCCGAGCGCTGCGGCTACGACACCCTGGTGGTCTCGCCGCTCGCCTACGGCTTCGTCGACGAAGGCCCGTTCCTGACCTCGATCGGGTTCCGTGACTATCTCGACTGGAAGGCGATCGGCGCCGCCTCCAAACACGAGCGCGACGCTGTCTATTTCGACGCGACGCTGAAGCGACTGAAGGAGCATCGCGCCGCCACGAACCGACCGCTCCTCGTCTTCGTCATGACCATGGCGACCCACAGCCCCTTCGACCGCCGCTTCGCTTCCGAGGTGCGGCTCGACGGCGAGCCCTACGGCAACGGCGCCGAGACCGACGAGTTCCTCCGTCGCCTGGTGTTGCAGCGGCGTGACTTCGACGCCTTCGCCGCCACCCTCGCCGCCGATCCGGGGAGGAACGGCACCATCCTGGTCGACTTCGGCGACCACCAGCCGGTGGTCACCCGCCCCCTCGCCGAGGCCCGCACACCCGACGCGCTCGAACATTGGGGATCGATCGCCTATCGCACCTACTACCGCATCGTCGGTCTCGGCCGCGATCTCGCCCACCCGCTCCCCGAAGTCGAGGCGCTCGCCGTGTCCTTTCTCGGTGTCACCGTGGCCGAGGCCGCCGGCCTGCCGCTCGACGCGGCTCACCGCGAACTGGCCGAACTGCGCGACGTCTGTGGCGGCCGGATCGACGGCTGCCCCGACCAGACCCGGCTCGACCGTCATCTGAAGCGACTGGTCGCCTCCGGCATGCTCGACCTCGGGGCCGCCGCCCGCTGAGGAGCCGCGCGACGGCGATCGCCGCGCGGCCGATCGCCACCCGGATCCCCCATCTCGCCACTGGTTTCGCGCCCCTGAAAACGCTATGTCCGATGTCCTGATCGAAGACCGCGACGACGGCCGAACGAGCCGCCGCCACGCAGAGGGACACGCCCATGCCCGCCTACCGCTCTCGCACCTCCACCCATGGCCGCAACATGGCCGGTGCTCGTGGCCTCTGGCGCGCCACCGGCATGAAGGAGAGCGACTTCGGCAAGCCGATCATCGCGGTGGTGAACTCCTTCACCCAGTTCGTCCCCGGCCACGTCCACCTGAAGGACCTCGGCCAGTTGGTGGCGCGCGAGATCGAGAAGGCCGGCGGCGTCGCCAAGGAGATGAACACCATCGCCATCGACGACGGCATCGCCATGGGCCACGACGGCATGCTCTATTCGCTGCCCTCGCGCGACCTCATCGCCGACAGCGTCGAGTACATGGTCAACGCCCACTGCGCCGACGCCATGGTCTGCATCTCCAACTGCGACAAGATCACCCCCGGCATGCTGATGGCGTCGCTGCGCCTCAACATCCCGACGGTTTTCGTCTCCGGCGGCCCGATGGAGGCCGGCAAGGTCATGCTGTCGACCGGCGACACCAAGGCGGTCGACCTGATCGACGCGATGATCGCCGCCGCCGACGACAAGGTCTCCGACGAGGACGTGAAGTCCTACGAGCGCAACGCCTGCCCGACCTGCGGCTCGTGCTCCGGCATGTTCACCGCCAACTCGATGAACTGCCTGACCGAGGCCCTCGGCCTGTCGCTGCCCGGCAACGGCTCGATGCTGGCGACGCATGCCGACCGCAAGGCGCTGTTCCTCGAGGCCGGCCGGCTGATCGTCGACCTCTGCAAGCGCTACTATGAAGGCAACGACGAGAGCGTCCTGCCGCGCTCGATCGCCGGCAAGGCGGCGTTCGAGAACGCCATGACCCTCGACATCGCCATGGGCGGCTCGACCAACACCGTGCTGCATCTCCTCGCCGCGGCGCAGGAGGCGGGCGTCGACTTCCAGATGGCCGACATCGACCGTCTGTCGCGCCGCGTGCCGTGCCTGTCCAAGGTCGCCCCGGCGGTCGCGAACATCCACATGGAGGACGTCCACCGCGCCGGCGGCATCTTCGCCATCCTCGGCGAACTCGACCGCGCCGGCCTGCTGACGACCGACCTGCCGACCGTCCACACCGCGACCCTGAAGCAGGCGCTCGCCCAGTGGGACATCATGCAGACCAACTCGATCGCGGTGCGCACCTTCTATGCCGCCGCACCGGGTGGCGTGCCCTCGATCGAGGCCTTCAGCCAGGATCGCCGTTGGGACGAACTCGACGTCGACCGGAAGAAGGGCGTCATCCGCTCGCTCGACAACGCCTATTCCAAGGACGGTGGCCTCGCGGTCCTCTACGGCAACATCGCCCTCGACGGCTGCATCGTGAAGACCGCCGGCGTCGACGAGTCGATCCTGACCTTCGAGGGTCCGGTGAAGCTGTTCGAGAGCCAGGACGCGGCGGTTTCCGGCATCCTCGGCGGCCAGGTCGTCGCCGGTGACGTCGTCGTCATCACCTACGAAGGCCCCAAGGGCGGCCCCGGCATGCAGGAGATGCTCTATCCGACCAGCTATCTGAAGTCGAAGGGCCTCGGCAAGGCCTGCGCGCTCTTGACCGACGGCCGCTTCTCCGGCGGCACCTCGGGCCTGTCGATCGGCCATGCCTCGCCGGAAGCGGCGGAGGGCGGCGCCATCGGCCTCGTCGAGGCCGGCGACCGCATCCGCATCGACATCCCCAACCGGACGATCGACCTCCTGATCTCCGACGAGGAGATGGCGGCGCGTCGGGCTCGGATGGAGGCCAAGGGCAAGGCCGCCTGGAAGCCGACGGCGCCGCGCGCCCGCAAGGTCTCCGCCGCGCTGCGCGCCTACGCCGCCATGGCGACCTCCGCCGCCAAGGGCGCGGTGCGCGACGTCACCCAGATCGAGCGCTGAGCCGGCGCGGTTGCGCCGCTCGCGACCGCACGAAACCACCGAGACGGCGCCCCATGGGCGCCGTTTCGACGTTCCGAGCCCCCACCGGTCTTCGCGCCGTGGGGCAGCGGCGCTTCAAGCCACCGAGTCGAGGCTCGACAGCAGCGACGACTGCATGTCGCTGCGCGTCGCCTGGAGCCGCTGGTAGGTCTGTTGGAGCAGTTGCGCCACCAGCGAGGAAGCGGACGAGGTCGTATCGCTCGACGACGAGCCGCTGCCATCGCCGTCGAGGAAGGTCTGCAGCTCGGACTGCGAGATCTGGCCGTCCTGGTTGGTGTCGATCGACGAGAAGGTGGTCGACGCGGAACTCGATGAAGAACTGCCGCTGCTCGTTCCGTCGCTGCTCGAGGAGGTCGAACCGGTCGAGGTCGTGCTCGTCGCGTCGCTGGGCGGCGGGGGCGGTGGGGGAGGGGGCGGCGGCGCGTTCGCCCTCATCGCGTCGGCGAGTTCCGACTGCGACACCGCCCCGTCGCCATCGCTGTCGACCGCGGCGAGGATCTTCGACGCATCACCGGCCGCATCGCTCGACGTGCCGCTCGACGACAGCATCGTCTCGATCTCGCTCGCCGTCACCGAGCCGTCGCCGTCGGCGTCGAGGGTCGAGAACATCGCCGAGGACGGATCCTCGGTCGATGTGGACGACGTCCCGTCCGAGGCGCCGTCGGTCGTTCCCGGCCCGCCCGGCGGCGGCGGGGGCGGCGGCATGTTCGCCTGCATGTGGGTCGAGAGCTCCTCCTCGCTGATCGAACCGTCGCCGTCGCCATCGATCGAGGAGAAGAGGCTGCTGGTCGAGGTCGTCGACGAGGAGGTCGCATCGGTCGACGTGCTCGACGTCGCGTCCTCCTGCACCGAGAGCAGAGCGCCGCGCGTCTGCGAACTCATCTGGTCGACGAAGGTCTGCAACTCGCTCGCCGACACGCCGCCGCTCGCGTCGCCGTCGAGGGCCGAGAACAGCTGCGCCAGCGGGTCGCTCTGTTGGGAAGTGGTGGACGAGGCCGTCGCGCTCGTCGACGGCGCCGATCCGGCTCCGCCGAGCGAGCCCCAGTTCGGCCGCTGCATCTGCGTGGTTGATTGTAGGGCGCCGATCATGGTCGCGATCTCCGGTCGGGCGGAAGCCGCATGCCCCGCCGTCACCCGTTGCTCTTCACGCATCGTGCCTCGTTTCCGCTCTGTCGCCGACCGATCTCGCTCTCGGCCCGAGAAACGCCGCCGAAACGCACGCGAAACGAAAGCGCTGGTTCACTCTGCCCGAGTGTTTCCGAATCCGCGCGCCGCGCCACGTCGGCCATCACCGGTCATGCCGCAACCACCCGGCAGCCTTTGCCGGGACCGTCGCCGGCGGCAGAGATTGCCGAGGCTTCCGGATCGAAACTGCCCGGCATTCGACCGATCTCGGATACGTTGCGGTAACTCTGCGTATTCATTCGAAATTGGAACTTTCGTGTCAGGGTCTCGCCACCTGAATTGCAAGGGAAGGGGAGTTCCATGGCCACTCAGATCCGTGAACTCATTGGTAACCACAAGATCTTGCCGGTTCCCGTCGAGCGTGTTCGCGACGAGGACGATCTCTATGAGGCGGGGATGACCTCGTTCGCTTCGGTCCAGCTGATGCTGGCGCTGGAGGAGGCGTTCGACATCGAGTTCCCCGAGCGCATGCTCAATCGCAAGACCTTCTCCTCGATCGCGGCCATCGACCGCTCCGTCCATGAACTCGTCGCCGGAAGGGCCTGATCCCATGAACGTCGTCGTCGACCCGAGCACGCTCGCTCTTCCCGCCATCGAACGCATGGCCCGCGTCGCCGACGAGGTCGCGGCCAAGGCCGCCGCCGACGTCGATGCGACCGGCCGCTTCCCCCAGGAGACCTTCGACGCGCTGAAGCGCGAGCGCCTGCTCGGCTGCTGGATCCCGAAGGAGTACGGCGGCGAGGGCCTCTCCCTCACCGAGATCTGCGGCCTCGTCGCCCGCCTGGGCCAGGCCTGCGGCTCGTCGGCGATGATCTACGGCATGCACCAGATCAAGATGTCGAGCCTGATCCAGCATTCGGTCGGCTCCGATTGGCACATCGACTACATGCGCGAGTGCGCCCGCGATCAGCTCCTCCTCGGCTCGGCGACGACCGAGGGCGGCATCGGCGGCGACCTGCGCAATTCGATCT
>ERZ1645187.1346-NODE-1346-length-22679-cov-7.673046_pt1 | contig 22679 bp, 20 predicted proteins | sample MGYA00575352_ERZ1645187 | MGnify/ENA primary metagenome ERZ1645187 (study PRJEB40837, sample SAMN11349314) | freshwater sediment metagenome | isolation source: river sediment | host: Sediment | place: India: Wazaribad , New Delhi | collected 2017-02-21 ... | reverse complement strand
TGGACCTGGGCGGCAAGGACATCACCTCCGTGCAGTACCAGAACGCCAACAACTCCGTGCGGGTCAGCGACGAGTTCATGCAGGCCGTGGAGGAAGGTCGCGACTTCGGGTTGCGTGCCCGCGGCACCGGCGATGTCATCGAGACCGTCGACGCCCGAGCCCTGTTCCGCAAGATCAGCGAGGCGACGTGGGCGTGCGCCGACCCTGGCATGCAGTACGACGACACGATCAACGACTGGCACACCAACCCCGAGTCCGGCCGGATCACGGCATCAAATCCATGTTCGGAGTACCTATCTCTGGATAACACGGCGTGCAATCTCGCGTCTCTGAACCTGATGAAGTTCCGGCTCGAGGACGGGACGTTCGACGTGCAGCGTTTCGTGCACGCCGTCGAGACCGTCATCACCGCCATGGAGGTCTCCATCGCGTTCGGCGACTTCCCGACCGAGCCGATCGCGGTGAACACCCGCGAGTTCCGTCAGCTCGGCATCGGGTACGCCAACCTGGGTGCCTTCCTGATGAGCAACGGCCTGGCTTACGACTCGCGGGAGGGCCGGGCACTGGCTGCCGCGATCACCGACCTGATGACTGGTGTCGCGTACCGGCGTTCAGCCGAGCTGGCTGGTGTGGTGGGCCCGTACGCCGGTTACGCCCGCAACGCCGACGCGCACAAGCGGGTGATGAACAAGCACATGGCCGCGTCCTACGAACTGTTCAACGCCACGACCGGGGACGGCAGCGCCACGTTCGTCTCCCCCGGTGTCGTGGGCCCGTTCCATGCGGCCGCCACCATTGCGCTCGCCGGCACCAAGGAGTGGGCGGAAGGCACCCGGCTCGGTGAGGTCAACGGGTGGCGTAACGCCCAAGCGTCCGTGTTGGCCCCCACCGGGACCATCGGGTTCATGATGGACTGCGACACGACCGGGATCGAACCCGACTTCTCGTTGAAGAAGTTCAAGAAGCTCGTCGGAGGCGGCTCCATGGACATCGTCAACGGCCAGGTGGCCCCGGCGCTGGTCGCGCTCGGGTACGGCGACTCGGAGTCCGCGGCCATCGTCGACTACATCAGCGAGCACGGGAACGTCGTGGGCGCGCCGTTCCTGAACCCCGACCACTACCCGGTGTTCGACTGCGCCGCAGGCGACCCGCGTCAGATCGCCCCGATGGGTCACGTCCTGATGATGGCGGCCACCCAGCCGTTCCTGTCCGGCGCGATCTCGAAGACGGTGAACCTGCCGGAGTCCGCAACCGTCGAAGAGATCTCCGACATCTACATGCAGTCGTGGAAGCTGGGCTTGAAGGCCACCGCGGTGTACCGCGACAACTGCAAGGTCGGTCAGCCTCTGTCGAACAGCAAGGCCGCGGCGAAAACCGACGAGCCTGCGAAGGCGACCGAGGTGCAGGTAGTCGAGAAGATCGTCGAGGTGCCGCGCCGTGAGCGGCTGCCGCGCACCCGCACGTCGAAGACGACGTCGTTCCGGGTCGCCGAAGTGGAGGGCTACCTGACGGTCGGCGAGTACGCGGACGGACGCCCCGGTGAGATCTTCTTGAAGATGTCGAAGCAGGGGTCGACCTTGGCCGGGATGATGGACTCGTTCTCGGTGGCGGTCTCGATCGGTCTGCAGTACGGGGTGCCGTTGGAGACGTACGTGGCCAAGTACATCAACCAGCGGTTCGAGCCGGCCGGCCTGACCGACGACCCGGACGTGCGGATGGGGCAGTCGATCATGGACTACGTGGTCCGTCGCCTCGCGTTGGACTACCTCCCGTTCGATACCCGGTCGGTCTACGGCATCTACTCGACGTCGGAGCGGACCGCGGCGCTCGACAACGGTGGTGTGTACGCACCGGTCGACGACGAGGAGGTCCACCAGGATGAGGTCGGTCACGAGGTCGTGGTGCCGGCCCAGCCGGTCAGTGTGTCCATCGACGCTGACTTGCAGGCGGCACGTGCGTCGGCTGAGCGGGAGGCCGCCCCGGAGTGTGTGACGTGCGGGACCAACTCGTTCCAGCAGCGCTCCGGGTCGTGCTTCTGCTGCCGCGGATGCGGGCAGACCACAGGTTGCAGTTGACGGCAGGTGTACCGGGGCCGTGATCGTGAACGCTGTGGGGCGGCCCCGCACACCGTCACGGCATGAGCACCTTTGACACCCACGGCAACCTGCACGGCAGCGACGGCAAGTTCGAGCCCCAGCACAGGGGTGAAGGTGACGTCGACGACCTGACGACCCGGCCTCGCCCCACCCCGGAGCAGATCGCGGAGGCGTTGGGCGACGGCCCTGTGCTGTCCGAGGACGAGAAGCGGGTCCTCGACATCCTCACCGACCCGGACAACCACGAGTTCTCGGGGGTCGGTGACCCGGACGACCCTGCCGGGACACTCGACGAGATCGGTGAGTTCGGGGACGACGGGGACTGGTACGGCGTCGAACGTATTGCGGACCTGTTGGACGCCCAGTCCGTGCGAACGACGGACATGGACAACGTGGGTGCGTTCAGCTTCACGTTGAATCGTTCGGGCGAGTACGAGGTCGGTTCCTACACGGTCGGCGTTGGCCTGGGGAGGGAGATCGGCGCCGAACTGTCGGTCACCGAAGACTCCAAGTACCTGATTGCGGACCGGTACCCGGAGCTGCGTGAGGCGACCGGGCTCCGCAAAGCGGTGTACATCGCGTCCACCATCGACGGCGACTACCAGCGAGCCCGCACCAAGGCGAAGAGGTTGGGGCTGGTCCCGGACCCGTCAGCGGTTCGCAAGTCTCCGTGGCCGGAGACCGACGACGAGAAGGTCGCGTTCGTCGACTGGCAGTACGGGGTCGCCAACGGGGACACGAACGCTTCGTTCCGGGACTGGTACGAGAACCGGGGCGACGAAGACGACGAGTGAGCCGGGTTGAGCGGTCCGGGGCCCTCCCGCACACCACCAGGGCATGAGCGGTTACGACAACAACGGTCACCTGCACGGCCGGGACGGCAAGTACCAGCCTCAGCTCCTCGACGAGCCTGTCGGCATCACCGGCATGGGCGGGCCCGAGCCGTTGGTCGACGCGTTGCGTGCCGACGGGTTCCCGCTCGGCGTCATCGAGGTCAGCGGTCCCGGGCACGTCGTCTACACGGACCCGACCGACGGGCACACGTACGACGTCCAGACGCTCGACAACTCGATTCACGCCGGCTCCGACGACACCGACGCGGCGTTCTACTCCTACCGGTTCGCCGGAGACGACGGGCCGAAGGCGCCCGGCGACGCGTTGAGGTCCGTGGTCGGGCAGGCACGCGAGATTCGGGCCATGTCCGCCGCTTTGGACGAATGGCTGGGACGGATCCGGGACGACCGCGGGCTCGCGTGGGTCGAACCACAGCCTGACCGCGCCCGTGGTTCCTTGTCCGGTGGTGGCATCACGATCGGCGGGTTCGCTCTTGACGGCGAGTTCGGCAGCCCCGAGATGACGGTGACCGTCCATGACGAGGGCCTGGCCGGTGACACCGAGTTCCGGCTCTACCGGATGCGGAACGGCGACCTGAGCGTCATCCGGGACGACGCACGCCGACCGTGCGCCCGATGGGAGGTCGACGCGCTCGACGCTTACGTGACCGGCATCGTCGGTGGACCTGGGACCGCGCAGAGCCTGAACGGGTTGTTCGCCTCCGCGATCGAGAAGGCGAAGAAGCCCGGGGCCGGCCTGTACGCGTGACGCCCGGCCCGGGCCTTACTTCGACCTCGCATAAGGCCGGAGCCTGTCCCGGGTGCACGAGGCGCGGCGGCCCGCACACAAGACGGGCATGAGCTCCCGTGTGCGAAACGACCTGCAGGTCAAGAAGGTGCCCGACCAGTGCGCCAACACGGCCTGCCCGAACAAGCCCCACGAAGGCCAGTTCGTGCTCGTCATGACGGAGAAGAGCGTCGTCTCCAACGGGGTTCGGCCGCTCATCTTCTGGATGTGCAGCCCGTGCGCCAACGCGTTTACTGCACTGTCCGGGGGCGCCGTTCGGTAGCACCTCAAAGACCTCCGCTCCTGACCTGTCCACCCGGCCGAGCCGTGGTGGCACAGAAGGGCCATGCCGAACACCAGAAGCCGCCGTGCGTCCGCCCTGCTCGCCGCCCTGACAGCCACCGTCGCTCTTGCCGCGCCCGCGGTCGCCGCCAACCGTGCTACCGCCGGTGATGACGTTCTGCACGGCAACCGCAAAGACAACACGATCTCGGCCCGTGCCGGCGACGACATCGTCAAGGCCCGCGGCGGCAACGACACGGCGACCGGCGCCGATGGCAACGACACCCTGTTGGGGCAAGCCGGCAACGACAACCTGGCCGGCCACCGCGGAAACGACCGGCTCGACGGCGGGCCCGGCAACGACCAGCTCGACGGCAACGAGAACGACGACGTGCTGTTGGGCGGTACCGGCGACGACCTGATCAACGGGTACGCCGACAACGACCAGGCGTGGGGCGGGCCCGGCGACGACCGCATCCTGATGCACCCCGGCAACGACGTCGTCTACGGCGAAGACGGACGAGACACCATCGACGGGATGCCCGGTTTCGACCAGTTGTTCGGCGGTGAAGGCGACGACCTGATCAACGGCGGGCCTGACGATGACTGGATCTACGGCGGCCCCGGCAACGACTCGGCTCGACGCGGAGCCACTCAGACCGGCGGGCTCCTCGGCGGCCCCGGCAACGACCACGTGTTCGGCGAAGACGGCAACGACCACGTGTCCGGTGCGGTCGGCGACGACGAGGTCGACGTGGGTGCCGGCGACGACCAGATCGACGGAGGCGACGGCACCGACATCATCGTGGACGGGTCCGGCAACGACCAGGTGACCGGCGACCCAGGTGACGACATCGTGTTCGTCGGCCCAGGCGTGGACCGGATCTTCGCCGAAGAAGGCAACGACACGATCTACGTCCTCAACGACGGCCAACAGGACGGGTTGCACTGCACCGACGGCTACGACCGGCTCTACTTCGTCGGCTCCCGCGACCCGCTCGACGAGCTCCGCAGAGCAGGCGGCACCGAAGGGCTCGACTGCGAGGTCATCGAGGTGATCGACTGGCTCCCGGACGGCTGGCCGTACTGAGCAAGGCCCCGGCACCCCGCACACCACCGGGGCATGAGCGGCTACGACAGCAACGGACACCTGCACGGCCGGGACGGCAAGTACCAGCCGCAGCGTCTCGCTGAGCCGACCGGCATCACCGGCATGGACGAGCCGGCTCTCGTCGACTACATGGGCGACTGCCCCGACTGCGGCGCCCCGATGGGCGGCGTCATCGGTGGGAACGGCGACCGGCCGATCCGCCTGCCCGGTTCCCGGTGCACGAACTGCCCGCACACGGTCGCGAGCATCGAGGTGGAGACCGAACCGGCATACGACGAGGACGGACGCACCTACGTGTACGCGCTCGAAGACGACGCGACGATCCGGATCACCGACGACGACGGCGACACGGTCGACCTGTACCGGCCCGGCACCGCCGAATGGGAGTCCAACCTCACCACGTTCGGAGTGACCGCCGGAAACGTCAACCAGGCGTTGAACATCCAGTCCGACCCGTACTCCTACACCTCGAAGCGGGCCGAAGAGGCCGGGTACGCGGTGATGGCAACCGCCTACGACGTCATCTTGGACCGGGGGAACGTCCCCGAGGACTACCTGGCCGGGTCGCAGACGAGCGACGACGACATCGAAGCCCACTACTCCATGTACCTGAACCGGGCCATCGACAAGGTTGCGCAGAACTACGCGGCGATGGCGCCGGCCACCGCGCCCACGAACGTGTACATGCCCGGTTCCAACCGGGCGCCGCGACCTTCGTCGATGGACGAGCTGCGGCGCGAATGCGAAGACGCCGGCGCGCCCAGCATGTTCGCCGTCTACCAGCTCCTCGCCGACCGTGAGGTCTTGTCCGACTTCACCGCGAAGAACCTGACCGCCGAAGAGGTGTGGGGCGACTACGAGAACCACATCGCGCCCGCGATCGACTCGCTGGAGGACCGGCTGCTGAACGACTACAACGACGAGCTGCCCGAGGACTGACGTGTACACGGCAGCCACTGCTGCGGCCCGGCGACGCAACGGACAGTTCGGCGTTCAGGAGCGGCCTGAAGGCGACACCGACCTGGACGTTGGTTCCACGGATGAGACGCTCCGGTACCTGCGGGGCCTGATCGTTGACCGGGTCCCGCCCCGGGACGTTCCCAGGCACCCGGTCAACGAGTGCACGGGGGCAGACCTGCCTCCGGTCGCGTTCGTCGGTGCGGACGCCTACGACCCGGACGTCGTGACCCCGGTCCGCAACCACACCGGAATACCGAAACCGGACGGAGGCACCTGGCTGTCCCCGTTGCACGCCGACGGCACGACCACGTGGTCCCGCTGGTGTGCAGACGTCGACTCCGGTGACTGGGTCCGAGGAAAGAGGACGCACCCGGTCGGGTTGCGCCCTGACGCCCGCGTCCTGAAAGTCGACTCGATGCCGGACCTGTTGGCCGCCGTGGACGCCCACGGCGGGGTGGCACACAACGAAGAAGTGCACCTCGACTTCGAGGAGCTGGCCCGCCACTACGACGCGATGTGGGTCACCGGCGCCGGCATGGAGGCGACCCGGTACGGCCCCGGCGGGTACGACAAAGGGGAGAACCTGTACTCGTGGGACATCGAATCGGTGCTCATCTTCAACCCGGACGCCATCGGCTCGACCTGAACGGGTGCACGAACTGGCCGGACCCGCACACCAGGAGTGTGTGAGACACCACGTTCCCTTCATCCGCCGGGCGTTGACTGTCGCCCCCGCCTACCTGGCCGGCTACGTCGTCGGGCACACGGTCGCGTCCTTCGCGGCGCTCACCGGAAGGCTCGTCCGATGACCTCGAAGGAAGGCACCCGCATGGTCACCGCCTCGTACATCCTCGACACCGCCTCGTACACCGAGCACGGGGCGTTCGCCGACGACTCCGAGCAATGGGGAACCACGTTCCGTGAGTTGGGCGGCGAATGGGTCTCGATCACCCCGTCGTGGGCGCACGGTCTCCCGGTCGGTGGAGTGTTCATGGAGGCGTTCGGTACCGAGGCGGCGATCGCGTTCGTCGACAACACCCTCGCCCCCGTACGTGGGTCGCACCGGTGAGCGAGCCGCTGGCGGTGCGTGACCCCGGCCGTGCCGCCCGCCTCGTGCAGGCCGGGAATCACCGGCCGTGCATCTGTGTGAACGGCGAACGGTTCGACACGCTCGAGGACGCAGCCGGGTTCGTCCCTCCGTGGGCCCGGGACTACTGCATCAGCCATGGGCGTCTGACTCCGGCGCAGCACGACCTGGAACGGTTCCCGTTGTCGGTGAACTCGTACGCGTGCGACGCCTGCAAGGCTGGGGTGCACGCCAAGTGCCAGCAGCTGGTGCGGTTTCCCGACTGGTCCCACGACTGCGCGTGCTTCGACCACGACAAGGACACGCACCTGCAGGTGGCCCAGGAAGCCCGCCGTGACGCGCTCGCCTGGGTCGTGCATCAGGCACTCAGAGACCAGAAGCTGGTGCGTTCGGGCGGCTACCTGAACGGTTCCGTGTCGTACGCCGTCGCGGACGCCATCCTGGCCGCAAAGCTCGGCTGAGGGCCCGTTGCAGCGAACCCGGATGTCGGTGGTGACCGGCAGAATCGGCGCTGTTCGACCACCCCGCCCAGGGTGCACGACAGGCCCAGCCCCGCACACAAGGAACACATGAGCACCCCTCCCGTTCTCACGTCCCGCACCGACTTCGACGACCTGGTCGCCGACCTGACCCACGCCGCGAAGGTGTACTACGACACCGACACGCTCGTGATGACTGACGACGCCTACGACCTGGCTCTCGACGCGGTGCAGGACGCATCCGCGGCGCACCCCGAATGGGCGTCCGAGGCGAGCGACGCGCTGCTCGGGAAGGTTGCCGGCGGGGCGTCTTCCGGCGGGGACGTCACCCATGAGACCCCGATGCTGTCGCTGTCGAAGTTCGCGCCCGGTGACGACGGTCTGAACGGTGCGTCCGAGTTGGCCGCGCTGTGCGCCGACGGCGTTGTCGTCGAACCGAAGCTCGACGGTCTCGCGATCAGCGTCGTCTACCGGGACGGTTCGCTCGTGCAGGCCGCGACCCGTGGTGACGGGACCACCGGGGAGAACGTCACCGCCCAGGTGCTGCGCGGCATCCACGGCCTGCCCGCCACCGTGCCGGACGGGTTCTCCGGCGAGGTACGCGGCGAAGTGTTCATGACGGTGGCCGACTTCGAGGCCGCTCAGACCCTGCGGGCCGAACGTGGCGGCAAGGCGTTCGCGAACCCGCGCAACGCGGTCGCCGGGTGCCTGCGCAAGACCGGCCCCGAGAACGCGATGCCGATGTCGTTCGCGGCGTACGACATATTCGGTCACGGTGTCGAGGTGCCGGACCGGCACTTCACTCGCATGGGTTTCGCGTCCAACCTCGGTTTCGTCACGGCCCTCGACCTGGCACGCACCGCCGGGGTCCTGTGTGTCTCGTCAGGGCAACGCGCCTTCGTGCGGCGCGCGATCGAGGCGATGGAAGCGGCCCGCCCCCGGTTCGGGTTCGACATCGACGGCGCGGTCGTGAAGGCCGACACCGACAAGGACCGGGACCGTCTCGGTGTCGGGTCACGGACCCCGAAGTGGGCGGTCGCGTACAAGTTCCCGCCCGAGCAGGCCACCAGTGTCATCGAAGACGTCGAGGTCGCGGTGGGGCGTACCGGACGGATCAGTCTGCGCGCCCGGATCAGCCCGACGTTCGTCGGCGGCACCACGATCACGTACGCGAGCTTGCACAACCCGTCATGGGTCGAGGAGCAAGGCATCGGTGTCGGGTCGAAGGTCGTCGTGATGCGCCGCGGCGACGTGATCCCGCGTGTCGAAGCACCGTTGGACACGACCGAGAACGACGGTGTGCCCGCCTGGGTCGCCCCGGAGACGTGCCCGAAGTGCGACAAGCCGTGGGACAAGACGTCGCTGCTGTGGCGGTGCCACTCCCCCGAGTGCTCCGTCGCCGGCCGGCTCGCCTACTGGGCGTCGCGCGACTGCCTCGACATCGAAGGTCTCGGGGACACGGTCGCTGTGGCGTTGGCCGAAACGACGTTCCCCGGTGGGCGCCAGGTGAAGAACGTCGCCGACCTGTACGACCTGACCGAGACCGAATGGGCGGGCCTACTGCTCGGCACCACTTCGACCGGCGGGGACCGGACACTGGGCACGGCGAACGCCCGCAAGATCATGCTGTCCTTGGCTGACTCGAAGGCCCAACCGTTCAACCGGGTCGTCACCGGGCTGGGCATCCGCATGACGGGCCGGTCCGTGGGCCGCTGGCTCGCTGCCGCGTACCCGACGATGGATGCGTTGCGGGCCGCGACCGTCGAAGACGTCGCCTCGATCGAGAAGCTGGGGCCGGTGAAGGCCCGGCACATCGTGGACGGGCTCGCCGCCCTCGGTCCGGTGATCGACCGGCTCGCCGCGCACGGGGTCAACATGGGTGCGGATCCCGCCGACGACGGGGTCGTGAAGCCGTTGACGGGCAAGACGGTCGTCGTGTCCGGGTCGGTGCCCGGTTACACGCGCACGACCGCGCAGGAGGCGATCGAGGCTGCCGGCGGCAAGGCGTCCGGTTCGGTGTCGAAGAACACCTCGTGCCTGGTGACCGCGGAGACCACCACGTCGAAGGCGAAGAAGGCCGCGGACCTCGGTGTCCCGGTCGTCTCCCCGGACGACTTCGACGCGCTGCTGACCGGAAGGATCCTGTGATGCGGAACGTGTACGTCGTCGAGGCACACGCCGAGATTGTCGGTGCCCGGTTCTCGTTGGAGTCGGCCCAAGAGCTCGCTGACTCGCTCATCGACGCCGCGCAACGGTACGGGTCGCGCGAATGGGTCACCGACTGGCGCCAGGGCGACGACTCGACCGACTGGGAAGATGGCACGCCGGTGCGGACCTGGACGGCCCACCGGCTCGGCACCCGGTCGGAGACGTACCAGGGGGTCCACGTCCGCGAGTACCAGCTTCCCGACGAGGCGTTCGGATAGCGAACCGAATCTGGTCCGGTAGGCGAACGTGTGGCGCCTTGGACGCGCCGGCATCGGGTGGTGGCACAGGGAGAAGTGACGGCACCGTCCGGGCCGTTGAACCGACCCCACGGAGCCCCGTCATGTCCGCGATTCGCTACGACCGCGACCGGAAGCTGCTGCTCATCGGGGACGTGGAGATCAACGACTCCGACGTGAAACGTGAAGCGGCCCGGTGGACCACCGGGAAACGCGGAGAACTGGCGTCCATCGACGAGCTTGCCGCGGCCGACCTGGCCCCGTTCGTCCGCGAAGCCGTCATCGTCGGGGCACGGGTACTCGCCATCGCCGCCAGCACCGCAGACACGGTCGCGGTCCAGCAAGCCGTCCGGTCGGCGTCCGAACAGGTGTCCGACGCGACGAAACGCGCCACCGAAGCATCCGAGGACGCCGTACGCCGCGCCACCGAAAGCCTCACGTCCGCGACCCGGCAGGTCCACCAGGACTTGTCCGAACAGGTGGAACGGCTCGTCGGCGGAGACAACCCCGAGCTGCTAGGCCGGCTACAACCCGTCCTGGCCGGTGTCGGCGCCACCCTCGAGAAGCAGGTCGCGGAAGCGGTCACCGCAGCGAACAGGCTCGTCGCAGAAGAGTCGCAACGCCGCCACGACCAGCTCACCGACCTGATCCGAGCCGTCCAACAGGACGTGGCCGTGAAGACGGCAGCCACACAGATCCGCAACGTCACCACCATCAAAGGACTCGACTACGAGTCGTGCGTCCACGACGGGTTCGAGCAGGTCGCCGCACAGATGGGCGACGAGTACCAGCGGACCGGCGAGTTCGCCGGACGGCTCTCCCGCAACAAGAAAGGCGACGGTGTCCTCGTCATCGACGGCGGCACGGCCCGCATCGTCATCGAAGCGCACGACGGGTCATCGAAAGAATGGGGCTCCTACCTCGCCGAAGCCGAACAGAACCGGGGCGCGTCCGCCGCAATCGGGGTGGTCCGCCACGTCGACGACAACTGCGGGCGGGCGTTGCGGGTCGTGGCCCAGAAACGAGTCGTCGTCGCCTACGACCCTGACCACGACGACACCGAGCTGCTGCACACCGCCGCCCTGCTGATGCGGGCTGTCGCGTTGACGACGAGCGGACGGTTCGGGCCCGACGGGATCGCCACCGCGAACGAACACATCCAGGAAGCGCTGACCGCCCTCGAAGGACTCGAAGACGCGAAGAAGTCCGCCCGCCACATCATCTCGAACGCGGAGACGATCGAGCGGCTCGTCAACAAGGCCGTCTCGTCCGCGAACCGGAGCCTGGGCCGTGCCGTCGACGAGCTCACCGGGGTCGAGACCGCCGGGCCAGCCCTCGTCTACTCCTCGGACGACGACGAGACCGCGTAAGCGGGGCGTGCCGGCCCCGCACACCGTCAAGGCATGAGCACCTTTGACACCCACGGCAACCTGCACGGCAACGACGGCAAGTTCGAGCCCCAGCACCGGGGCGAAGGCGACGTCGACGACCTGGCCTCGTCCGCCACCATCGACCTGTCCGCCTACCCCGAGATCCGCGAGCTCGGCGACCTGACCCCCGAACAGGAGCGCCTCCTGCGCGTCCTGGTCGACCCGGACAACGACCCGTGGAACCGCACCACCGACGAGCTCGTGGCGGACCTGGACACCAACACCGGGGACAACAACGACGAGATTCGTCAGGTGGCGGACCGGATGCGCGCCGACTTCGACCAGAAGCACGGCTACGGAGCATTCGCCGTCGAGTTCGTCACCGACAGCGAAGGGATCGAGTCGTACTACAACGTGTCGACCCGCCTGGACGACAACCTGTACCTGGTCCAAGACGGCGACCTGGTCGACCTGTCCGCCCGCGACGACGACGGCATCGCGTCGGCGCTGTACACCGCGCAGGTGCTCGACCGCGACTTCCAGAAGCTTCGCGCCCGCGGCATCGAGAAGGGCCTCATCCCCGGCGAGCCCGGCAGCACCGAGCGCAAGCGGGCCTGGCCGGAGAACGACGCGGAGCGAGAGGCGTACGCCGACTGGCGTTACGAAGCCAACAACGGCGACACGCACGAAGGGTTCCGGGACTGGTACGAGGGCCGTGAGTCGTCCCGTCGGGTCTGGGAGTCCGCCGCGTGCACGTGCACGAAGACCGACCCGGCCGACTGCCCCGTCCACCAGCCGGCGTAGTACGCGGGTTGCGACGACAGGCGCCCCGGCAGGAACCACTTGGCACAGGGAAAGAAACCACGCAAGACGGAGCACCATCAAGCTTCGTTTTGCGCATGGTGCATATAGGGCGCTCGGACCCCGACCACTCATCCATCCCCTGCACGACACTCTGCGGACGCCGGACCCCGGTGCCCCGAACACTGGAGGAACAATGATCAAGCAGCGTCGCCGGTTCGCCCCCGGCGTGTTCATCGCGGCAGCCTTCGCGAGCCTCATGCTCGCCCTCGGCATGTCCGGCACCCTGGGCGCTTTCGTCGCCACCATCACCAACACCGACAACACGGCGGCCACCGGCACGCTCACCATGCAGGAGACCAACGCGGCGGGCACCATCGTGTGTACGTCCGACTCCTCGCCGACCAACGTCGCCAACTGCTCCACGATCAACAAGTACGGCGGCACGACCAACCCGCTGATCCCCGGCACCCCGGTGACCACGACCGTCAAGATCAAGAACACCGGTTCGATCCCGGCCACCGTGTTCACCATGGACGGCAAGGTCTGCACCCAGTCCGACGCCAACGGGGCCGGCTTCTCCGGCACCGCGACCGACCTGTGCTCGAAGATCAACGTCCTGATCAAGCAGGGCTCGACCACCGTGTACAGCGGCACCGCGGCGGCGTTCGCCACCGCACCGGCCGTCGACGTGCTGACCGTGCTCGGCACCACTTCGGTCGCTCCGGCTGCCGAACTGTCGTTCGACATCACCGTGACGCTCGACTCGTCTGCGAACAGCACCCACCAGGGTCTGCAGATCAGCCAGCCGATCGAGTGGACCTTCCAGGCGTGAGCCAACGACCGCGGAGCGTAGTTCGGGCTGCGCTCCGCGGTACCGCCATCCCCACAGCCCACACCACCTGCAGGAGGGATGCGTCGTCATGCAGCTCTCCCGCCGCCCGACACCCGCCGCCATCGCCGCTCTCACCACCGTCGCCATCCTGATCGGGCTCGTCGCAGCCGTCGCCGTGGCCTGGTCCGGGGGCACCCGGTGGTTCGACGTACGAACCCCGTCCATGGGGACCACAGTCCCCGTCGGCTCCCTCGTCGTCACCGAGCCCGTCGCCTTCGCCGACATCGAGATCGGCGACATCGTCGCGTTCACCCGCACCGCGAGCAGCTCGGTGTACACGCACCGCGTCGTAGCCCGAGGCGAAGACTGGTTGGAGACCCAAGGCGACGAGAACGCCACCCCCGATCCCGGTCTGCGCGACCCCGACGACGTCGTCGGGGTGATGACGCACCGGCTCATCGGTGTCGGGTACCTGCTCCGGTCGCTGCCGATCCTGCTCGCCGGGATCCTGCTCGCCTCCGCCCTCAGCCTCCTGTTCGCGCGCCGGTACCGACCGGGTGTCCTCCTCGTCGGCTGGTCGATCGCCGCATGCGTGGCATCCGCCATCCACTACCCGTTCTTCAACATCGCCAAGGTGACGTCCACCCCGTCCGAAGGGGCCGTCGACGTCCACCTCGCCAACGTCGGCCTGTTCCCGGTCCGGGCACAAGTCGAAGACGGGCCGCACGTCGACCTCCTACCCGGTGAGCTCGGGTGGGTCACCGCAACCGAAGCGACCGGCGCCGACGGGGCGGTCAACATCGCCCCCACCATCCACATGAGCCTGGGCTGGTGGGTCCTGTTCGTGTCATTGTGCTGCGTCCCGCTGCTGTACGCGCTCGCCGTCACCTACCGCGGCGAACCGGTCCGGCAAGGCCCCGGCCCGTTGCGGGTCGAAGGGCACACCCGCCGCTACTGGGCCACCACCGCCGTTGTGAGCACCGTCGCCACCGTCGCCATGACCGTGGCCGCGGTCCTGCTCAACCCGGCCAACGGCGCGTTCATGGGCCGGATCACCAACACGGACAACACGGTCGCGACCCGCACCTACTTCAACTGCGTCAGCATGCTCGCCAACTCCGGCACCCGGTACTTCGCCTACGGAATGCGGCCCAACAGCACCACCTGGTCGACGGCGACCAACTACGAGCAGGACCAGTCCGGCAATGCCCGTCACGGCACCTGGGCGCGCACCGGGGCCGCCAGCGGAGCCAACCCGACCCGCACCCTCTCCACCCACCCGTGTGTCCGCGACAACTACTCGGTCGTCAACATCCCGGCTGCCCGGTGGTCCGCAACCATGGGTACCGGGACTGGCGTCACCACGAACAGCCCGCACGTGTTCACCATCGAGACCTGGTTCAAGACCACCAACGTGAACCAGAAGATCGTCGGCTTCGGCACCGGCACCGTCGGCAGCGAGTCCCAGTACGACCGCCACCTGTACATCGGGTCCGGCGGGAAGCTGTACTTCGGCATCTACCCCGGCGGCGTCCAAGTCATCAGCACCCCCGGAACCGTGAACGACAACCAGTGGCACCACGCCGTCGCCACCCTGTCCACTGCCGGCATGGTCCTCTACCTGGACGGCGCGCAGGTCGCGCAGAACACCGGCGTCACCCTCGCCGAGGTCTACTCCGGTCAGTGGCGTATCGGGTACGGGAACATGGCCGGCTGGACCGACATCACCAACGGTCCCGTGCCGTTCAACGGGTCCATCGGGTTCACCAGCGTCGCCTACACCGCCATCAACGCGGCCGAAGTGAAAGCCAGGTTCCTCGCCGGCGCACCGTAGACGGCCATCCGACCACCGGCCGGTGGCACAGGTACGGGCATGAGCAACAGCACCGGCCCGCCCGGTCTCCCCGTACTCGGCCTGACCGCCGCACCTGCGTACCCCCGCCCCACCGGACCCCGTGTCGCCGTACGCGACACCGACGGCACCCACATGGGTGTCGCGGTCGCGTGGTGGCGTGCCATGGTCGCCGGCGACACCGCCACCCTGGACACGATCCGGATGTCCTGCCCGGCGCCCGACGCCCTGCGATCCGGCCTCGAAGTCGTCATCGCCCAAGCTGGCTGGCTGAACCGGCTGCAAGGGCACGGCACCGTCGACCGGGTCCTCGCCGACCTCGCCGACGCACCCCTGGTGACCCTGGAACACCGCGACCTGTGCCACGAGCTGGCCCGTCAACTAGCCCGTGACATCGACACCGTCAACTTCACCGTCACCCCGCTCCCGGTGGCGTCCCTGATGGACCTGGTCGCATACCTGGGCAACACCGTCGAGTACCGACACAAGGTGCCGGTTGTCGAGCAGATCGCGTTCTACCAGCGGTCCGTGGTCCGGGCTGAAGGACTCACATGAGCCGGATCGACGGCGTCACGCCGCGAACAGCGCACACCGGTGCACCTGGTGCATTCCGGTTTGCGCATGGTGCACAACGTCCCACCCAACCGGTCTCGGCCGGCACGACACGAAGTTAGGGCGACCCGCATGTCCTCCTCACGAGTCATCGGACTGGACCTCGGGTCCAGCTCGATCAAAGCCGCGCAGGTGCTGCGTGACAGCGACGGAACCTACGTCGTCGAACACCAGGCGGCCCGGCAGCTTCCCAAAGGCGTGATCTACGACGGGCACATCGACCCGGCACGCCGCGGACGAGTCTCCTCGATCATCGCCGAGATGTTCGAGACGGAGAAAGGGTTCACGACCAAGGACGTCATCTTCGGCCTCAACTCTTCCGCGTCGACGTTCATGGACGAAGTGACGGTCCCGCTCATGAAGGTCGAAGACCTGCCGGTGGCCCTGCCGGTCGTCCTCGCCTCCATCAACCCCTCGTTCGACCCGAAAGACAACGAGATCTCGTTCTCCGTCGTTGGAGTCGTCGAAGGAGAACGAGGCCGCCAGATCAAGGTCATCGTGTTCCGGGCCCTGGCCACCTACGTCAAAGAGATCGCCGAAGTGGTCGAAGCGGCCGGGCTCAACGTGGTCGGTGCCGACTTCAACTCGCTGGCCGCGCTCCGTGCGATCGAGACGTTGCCGCGGCCCAACCGGCAAGCCGACGCGGTCATCGACATCGGCGCGAACGTGACCACCCTGATGCTCCACCACAACGGGGTGCCCAAGTACCTGAGCCTCGACCCAGACTCCGCCGGGTCGGTCGCCACCGCCAAAGTCGCTGAGGCGCTCGGCCTCGACGACGACGACGACCAGGCCGAGTTCGAGAAGATCAACAACGACGAACAGTTCGGGCTCGTGTCCCAGGCACGCAACGAGTACAGCAAGAACCTCGCCGAACGGGTCGCCAGGTCGCTCTCCAACGCGATCGAACGATCCGACGAGATCGACTCGCTCGCGTCGGTGATCCTCGTCGGAGGCGGCGCGCTGCTTGCCGGCGGGTCCTACTTCCTGAAAGAGGAGTTCGGTTCCGTGCCTCTGTCCTACGCCAAGATCGACCCCTCCATCACCGGGAAAGACGGCGCGATCCGGCGCCAGGAACCTGGTAGCGGCGGGGACTACCTCGTGGCCGTCGGCCTCGGGACAGGAGCGACCCTGTGAGCACCACCGTGACCGAACCGGCACCCACCGAGAAGAAGAGCCGGTTCTCCAAGAAGTCGAAGAGCAACGAGACGGGCATCCCGGACTACAGCGACTTCTCGGCCGTCAAACCGAAGCCGAACCTGGCGCCGCGGTACGTCCGCGACCGGAGGGCCGCCGACAAGACGCTGCGCATCGTGTTCTGGGCCATGATCGGCCTGTTCGGGCTGCTCGTCGCCGGCGTCATCGCGTCGCTCTTCTTCGCGCTCGGTGCCAAGGAGTCGCTCGACGACTCGCTGAACACCCAGAAGCAGGTCCAGAACGAGGTGTCGCGGCTCGGCCCGATCGCCGACTACTACGACGGGCTCGTGCAACGCCAAGAGCTCGCCTCGTCCACCATGCAGAACGACCTGGACCACCCGAAGCTGCTCGAAGAGCTGTACAGCGCGGCCCGCGGACACGTCGAGGTCTTGTCCGTGACGATGGCGCCCAGCGCCCCGTGCCCTGGACCCAACCCGTTCGAGACGACCCCGGCGCTCGGGTGCATCAACTTGACCGTGAGCGCGAACAACCCGGCAGGCGCCGCGGCGTTCGTCGAAGCGCTCAACAGCAACCCGACGCTCTTCTCCGACGCGTTCACCCCGACGTTCGCCAGCAGCGAAGGCACCCCGGCCAACGTCACCGTCAACTACAGCTCGAACGCGTTGTCCATGCGCTTCGTCCCCGCCGACCGGCGAGACGAAGTGAAAGCCGCCGCCGAAGAGGCCGCAAGCCGTGCCACGACAGGAGCCACCCCGTGACCGCCAAGCAGACCAAGATCGTCGCCGCCGGCGGGGTCGCCGCCGTCGTACTCGTCGCCCTCGCCTGGTTCTTCGGCGTCTCGCCGCAACTGTCCAACGCCAACGAGTCGAAGTCGGCCGAAGAGCAGGCGATCACCGCGACCGCCGCGCTGCGCACCGAACTGGCCTCGCTGCAGCAGAAGGAAGCCGAGCTCGGCAAAGCCTCCGACGCGTACAACCAGTTGGCTCAGCAGTTCCCGCCGTCGTTCCAGACCGCCGAATGGGTCACCATGGTCACGAGCGCGGCGTCACGTTCCGGTGCCGTCCTCACCACCATCTCCCCCAGCGTCCCCCAGCTCGGTTCGGTGGGGGCGACCGATGAGGAAGCTGCCGCCGCGGCACCCGTGGACCCGGCTGCGGCCGCCGAGGAGACCCTGGCCACGTCCACGGTCAACCTGACCGCCGAAGGTGACGCGGAGTCACTGCGCGAGTTCCTCCGGCTGCTCAACCAGATGCCCCGGCCCATCCTGGTCGAACACGCCGCCATCACGACCGACGAGTCGACCGGCGGCTCCATCCTGACCGTGACCGGGTCGACGTTCATGATGCGTGCCCTGGAGAACCCGTTGGAGAACCCGGCACCCGAAGGGGAGACCTCCCAGGAGGCCCCGGAGGTCGCGGAAGGCCCGCAGTGACCCAACAGCACCTCGCCGGCCCCGTCCGGTGGGACGTCGGGTTCACCACCGGCACCCGCCTCGAACGGGCCGCCCACTGGACGACCATGATCCTCGGCGGCCTCCTCGCCGCCGCGGTCGTTGCGTTCGCTGCCCCCACCACCTGGTACACCCCGGTGTTCGCCGCGATCGCCGCGATCCTGCCCGTGCTCGCACTCGTCGACGCGAACACCAGGCTGCTGCCCAGCGTCATCATCAAGCCGGCCGCCGTCACCGCCGTCACCATCGCGGTCGTCCTGTGCGCCGTCGGCGAAGGCGACTGGTCACAGCTCGCGTTCGGATGCGTGCTCGCGTTCGTCGCGTCCGGGTTCTACGCCGCCGTCTGGTTCGCCGCCCCACCCGGCGGGTTCGGGTTCGGTGACGTCCGGTTGGCGTGGCTACTCGGGTTCACCCTCGGCCTCGCCGGCCCGTGGCCGGTGTTCGTCGGGGTACTCCTCCTGCCGCTACTGATCGCGTTGCCTCTCGCCGCCGCCGCGGCCCTCGCCCGCCGTGGGACAGACGAACCGGCCACCGTCCCGTTCGGTCCCGCCATGTGCGCCGCCGCGTTCATCACGATGCTGCACCCCGACCTGTTCGCCGCCGCAGTCCTCGGACCCATGGCCTGAACACGCCCCCCGCAACGCCTGCGCCGCCCGATCACCACCAGGTGGCACAGGGAGAAACGAACAACCGGTCGTCGGGAACCGGAGGTTCGGTCCCGCCCCATCTAGCACCGAAGGAGCCTGACATGCGCAAGCTGCTCATCGGCGGCGTCGCCGTCCTGGCCGTTGTCGCCGCCGTCCTGTTCATCATCTGAGCCACCCGCCTACGGGGCCGGATGACGGTCATCCGCCGCCCGGCCCCGTAGCGCACCCCCATCGCCAACGTACCGAACCCCCGAGCAGGAGGCCCGCATGTCCGACGTCGGACCCGACGGCACCGAGCCTGCACGGGCGCCCCTGTTCGGCGGCAACGACCCGCTGTTCGGGCCCGCCGCACCCCCGTCCCCGGCGTTCAAACCGCCCGGCAACAACAGCAGCAAGCTCCCACCCCCACCGATCCCCCGGACCACCGCGTTGGACCGGATCCAACGGCCCGACTCAGACTCGCACCGCGACATCGCCGCGGACAACGGGTGGTTCTTCATCGACCTGGACGACCCGAACGTCGTCATCAACCAAGAGGCCAGCGACCTGATGCGGGCCCAGACGGCTCGCGACTTCAACGCGATCCCTGTCTCCATCGAGAAGCGTGTCCTCCTCGTCGCCGTCGCCGACCCCGACGACAACACCAAGACCGAACGGCTCCGCCCGCTCGTGCCCGGCTACACGATGCGATTCGGGTACGCCAACCCGAACGCGATCCGCCGCTACATCGAACGCGTCTACTCCGCCTCCGGTGAAGCAGCCGCAGTCGCCCGGGCCGAAGAAGCACGCCGTCGCAGTGCCGTCGGTGCCAGCGAAGAAGGCGGAGACCTCGGCCGGGTCGCATCCGCCACCGAATCCGCAGCCGCACAGATGCTCCGCCTCACCATCGAAGAAGCGTTGCGCTCCAACGCCTCCGACATCCACTTCGAGCCGACCGAGTACGACCTGGACGTCCGAATCCGGGTCGACGGGCACCTGCGGTCCATCAACCGCTACCCCGTCAACATGGCCGGAACGTTGATGAGGAAGATCAAGGTGGACGCCGGGATGCGCGCCGACAACTTCCTCGTCCCCGACTCCGGGGTGCTGCGCTACACCCCGAAAGACGGCGGCGCCATCGTCGACATCCGTGTCGAGATCTCCCCGACCGCGTGGGGGCCCGGCGGCGTCATGCGTCTGCAGCAGAACATCTGGCGCGAGCTGTCCGGCATCGGGTTCTCCGGACACAACGAACCCCGCATCCGCAACGCCCTGGCACAGCCCGACGGAATTTTGCTCGCCACGGGGCCAACTGGGTCTGGGAAAATGCTTCAACTTTCAACTACTATCCCAACGCCCATCGGGAACACCACGATGGGCGAGCTCCGACGAGGTGACTGGGTCCTGGGACGCGACGGGAAGCCGTGCCAGGTCACCGGTCTGTCCCCCATCGTCGAGACCCCGAACCTGTACCGGGTGACGTTTTCGGACGGGCAGACCGTCCTGGCGGACCACGACCACCAGTGGCTCGTCTCGGACCACCACGGGCGAAGCGTGCCCCGTACCCGCAAGCGGCTGGTCGCGATCGAGCGGCACAACCGAGTCCACGGGGACGCCGACGGGCTCGACCGTCTTGCTCGACGTCTGGACCCGCAGGACCACATGACGGCCATCGAGCTCCACGACATGGTCGTCGGTGCCGGCCTCGACAGCGAGTACCCGTCCCCGTACACCGTCACCGACGCCCTGTCCGTCACCGACTGTGCGCGGCGATTCGGCACCAGGCCGCACAGTCGAACCGACACGACCGTCCGGAACCAGAAGGTCACGGTGTACCCCACGAGGGACATCCTCGCCAGCATCGCGTCCGGGCGAAGCGCGCACGCCGGTCATGCGGCGGCCCTGCTGGAACAGGACGTGCCGGCACTGGCGGGCTGCGTGGAGATCGGTTCGTGGTTCGGGAAGAAGAAGTCGGACCTGGCCTACGACCAGGTCGCCCGACTCGGTCTCGACGGGCTCCTCACCACGACGCGGAGCGTTTACGAACGCCAGTACAACGGCAACCTCCGAGTGGTCGAGTACCCGGCCGCGGAAGCTGTGACGCTCCTCGCGACCAGGTTGCGTCAACGGTTCTCTGACGCTCCCAGCAGTGTCGCGTCGCTGCACCGTCTAACCACCGGTGAGATGTTGTCCCGCGGGATCAGGCTGACCCAGGGTCACGCCAACTTCTCTGTCCCAGTCACTTCGGCACTGGACCTGCCGCACGCCGACCTGCCCGTCGACCCGTACATCATGGGCGCCTGGCTCGGCGACGGGTCCAGTGGCAGCACCATCATGACTCAGGGCACCACCGAGGCGTGCCAGGACCCGGTGACCGGCGAGACCGATCAGGCGTTCCTGATGAGCCAGTTCTCCGTGCAGTACGAGTCCGCTGCAGCGAACCACCGACCCGACAAGCACTTCAAGGTGCTGGGAACGTTCAAGGCCGACCTCCGTACCGCGGGCGTCTGGCAGAACAAGCACATCCCCATCACCTACCTTCGTGCGTCCGCTGCACAACGCCTCGCCCTCCTGCAAGGGCTCATGGACACCGACGGCACCGTCGATGTCAACGGCAACTGCGAACTGTCGCTGTCCGACCGCACGCTCGTCACCGATGCGCTCAACCTGGTCCGGTCGCTCGGCATCAAAGCGTCCATCTCGTGGGACCGGCCGGCCGGCTACCGGGACGAGAACGGCGACCTGGTCGAGTGCAAGGACCGGCACCGCATCCACTTCACCACGAACCAGCCCGTGTTCCGGCTCCCCCGCAAGCTGGCCCGGCTCCCCGGAACCGTCCGGGAAACCCAAGGGTGGCTCTACATCACCGACATCGAGCCGGTACCGGCCGACGACCCCGACTACGGGCCGGCCCGGTGCATCAGCGTCGACTCCCCCGACCACACGTACCTGTGCGGCGACGGGTACGTCGTCACGTCCAACAGCACCTTGATGTACTCGCTCGTGCGGGAACGGATCGACCCGACCACCAAGATCATCACCCTGGAAAACCCGATCGAGTACAAGGTGCCGCGCGGCGTCGAACAGCTCGCCGTCAACTTCGAGCAAGGCATGACGTTCAGCACCGGGCTGCGGTCCATCCTGCGACGCGACCCCAACGTAGTCCTCGTCGGTGAGATCCGGGACCGGGAGACCGCCGAAACCGCGATCGACGCCGCCATGACCGGCCACCTGCTGCTGTCGACGCTGCACACCAACGACGCCCCCGGCATCGTGCCGCGACTCCTGCGCATGGGCATCGAACCGTTCCTGCTGTCCTCGTCCCTGCTCGGTGCCGTCGGGCAGCGACTCATCCGCAAACTGTGCCCCAAGTGCAAGGTCCCTGAACCGTTCACCCCCGACCAAGCCATCGAACTCGGGCTCGACCCCGAACTGGCCCCCAAGAACGTGTTCGACGCCCACCCCGGAGGGTGCGACGCGTGCCGTGAAGGCTGGATCGGGCGGCTGCCCATCCACGAAGTCATGCTCGTCGGCGACGAGCTCATCGAAGCGATCGCCGACAACGCCGCCCAGGCACGCATCCTGCAGCTCGCCCGCGAAGGCGGCATGACCACGATGCGTGAAGACGGCTACGAGAAGGTCCGCAACGGGCTCACCTCGATCCCCGAAGTCATCTCCAGCACCCGCACCACCCTGGTCTGAGGGGAGCATCATGAACCAGGACGTTTGCGCATGGTGAACGGTATGACCCAGCCACCGCCGTCCTACCCCGAGCCGGCAGGACAGTCACCCCTCGACCAGCCCGCCCCGACCGGCGCGCCCCTGTTCTACCCCCCGCTGCCCGAAGCGGTCGCCCCACCCCTTCCCAAGGCCGACCCCGACCCCCTCCTCGCTCC
>ERZ1645187.1345-NODE-1345-length-22683-cov-42.041453_pt1 | contig 22683 bp, 21 predicted proteins | sample MGYA00575352_ERZ1645187 | MGnify/ENA primary metagenome ERZ1645187 (study PRJEB40837, sample SAMN11349314) | freshwater sediment metagenome | isolation source: river sediment | host: Sediment | place: India: Wazaribad , New Delhi | collected 2017-02-21 ... | reverse complement strand
CCGATGATGATCGAGCCCGGCTGGAAGGTCTATCGCGGCATGATCGTCGGCGAGCATACGCGCGACAACGATCTTGAAATCAACGTGCTGAAGGGCAAGCAGCTCACCAACATCCGCACCCAGTCGAAGGACGAGGCCGTGCGCCTGACGCCGCCGATCAGGATGACGCTGGAGAAGGCGCTGGCCTATATCGAGGACGACGAGCGCGTGGAAGTCACGCCGAAGTCGATCCGCCTGCGCAAGGCGATCCTCGACCCCAACGACCGCAAGCGCGCCGAGCGGGCGAAGGAAGCGTAAGGCGCTCTTTCACCTCTGGCATTCGCCACAGAAAAACGTCGATCTGCCGCTTTGCACGATGCGGCGGACGATTCCGCGACAACCGGGGGTCGGGCAGGGTTCGGCCTCGCGGTCGTAGACGCGGAAATTGTGCTGGAAATAACCGAGATCGCCGTCAGGCTGGCGGTGGTCGCTGATCGATGAGCCGCCGGCGGCGACGGCTTCTTCCAGCACCTGCCGGATGGCGTGAGCCAGCCGTTCGGCGTCGGCGGTCGGTTTGCCCGCTTTCGAAACGATCGCGCCCGCCGCCTTCTGCGGCGACAGGCCGGCGCGATGCAGGGCCTCGCAGACATAGATATTGCCCAAGCCCGCGATCAGCCGCTGATCGAGCAGCGCGGCCTTGAGCGGCGCGGCCTTGGCCTTGAACAGCCGCGCCAGCGTCGCCCCGCCGAGTTCGTTGCCGAGCGGTTCGATTCCGAGGCCGGAAAACATCGGATCGGCGACGAGTTCGACGCGTGGGGCGAGCCGCATGAAACCGAAGCGGCGCGGATCGTTGTAGGTGACCGCCGCGCCGTTCGAGAGATGGAAAACGACGTGATCATGCGCGGCGTTTTTCGAGCGCGGATGATGGAAATCGCCGGGTGTCGCCGCATCGACGCGGAACGAGCCGGACATGCCGAGATGCATGACGAGGACGGCGCCGTCGTCGAGATCGGCGAGAAGATATTTGGCGCGGCGCGACAGCGCCTCGATGCGCCGGCCCTCCAGCCTTGCGGCGAAATCCTCGGGGAAAGGAAAGCGCAGGTCCGGGCGGCGCTGTTCGACGCGTGCGAACCGCGCGCCGACCATGGCGGGCTCAAGACCGCGCCGCACGGTTTCGACCTCGGGCAATTCCGGCATTAAGGCTGATCCCCCTGACGCGAAAAGTCGCTTGCGTCTACATAGCCATCGCGGCTTTCGCGCGCTATGGTCCGCCGCGCCGCGAGGAGCCCCCGATGTCGAAACAGCACGCCGCCGAGACCGAAACCCATTTCGGCTTCACCAATGTCCCGCTCAAGGAAAAGCAGGGCCTTGTCGACGACGTGTTTCACAAGGTCGCCTCGCGCTACGACCTGATGAACGACCTGATGTCCGGCGGTCTGCACCGCGTCTGGAAAGACGTGCTCGTCGCGCAGGTTCGCCCGTCCCGGCGCGGGCCCTTCCGTCATCTCGACGTCGCCGGAGGCACGGGCGACGTCGCCTTCCGCATCGCCGAGGCCGGCGGGCCGCAGACAGACGTCACCATTCTCGACATCAACGGCGACATGCTCGGCGTCGGCCGCGAGCGCGCGCAGAAGCGCCGGCTCGCCGACCGCATCGAATTCGTGCAGGCCAACGCCGAGGATCTGCCGTTCGAAGACGGACAGTTCGACGCCTATACGATCGCCTTCGGCATCCGCAACGTGCCGCGCATCGACAAGGCGCTCAGCGAGGCGCATCGCGTGTTGAAGCGCGGCGGGCATTTTCTGTGCCTTGAATTTTCCGAAGTGGACGTCCCGGGCCTCGACAGGATCTACGACGCTTTCTCGTTCAACCTGATCCCGCCGATGGGACGAATGGTGACGGGCGACGCGGAGCCCTATCGCTATCTCGTCGAATCGATCCGCAAATTCCCGTCGGCCGAGCGCTTTCGCGCCATGATCGCGGAGGCCGGCTTCCAGCGCGCCAGCTATACGCGGCTGACCGCCGGCGTCGTCTGCATCCATTCGGGCTGGAAGCTCTAAAGAGGCGCACCATGCTCTCCGGCCTCGTCCATCTCGCCCGGCTCGCCCGCGTCGGCTTCGTCATGGCGCGCGAGGGCGCGCTTGGCCTCATCGATCCGGCCGGCCTGCCGCCGGCGGCGCGCGGCGCGCTCTGGGCGGCGCGGCTGATCGAGCGGCGCAACGTCCAGGGCTCGCGGCTCGTTCACGCGCTGACGCGGCTCGGGCCGACCTATGTGAAGCTCGGGCAGTTTCTGGCGACGCGGCCCGACGTGGTCGGCATCGCGGTGGCGCGCGAGCTTGAGGCCCTTCAGGACCGCATGGCGCCTTTCCCTGACGCGCAGGCGCGCGCCATCGTCGAGAAGGCGCTCGGCAAGCCGGTATCCGAGGCTTTCGAAAGCTTCAGCGAACCCGTCGCCGCCGCCTCGGTGGCGCAGGTGCACAAGGCGACGCTACGCGGCCCCGACGGCGCGACGCACGCGCGCGCCGTCAAGGTGATGCGGCCGGGCGTGCGCGCCCGTTTCGCCACCGACATTCAGGCCATGCTGTTCATCGGCCGTATGATGGAGCGTTTCTCCGAAGAAGCGCGGCGTCTGCATCCGGTCGCTTCCATGCTCGGCTTCGAGCGCAGCGTGATGCTCGAAACCGACTTCCGGCTCGAAGCCGCCGCCCTGTCGGAACTGGCCGAAAACACCCGCAATGATCACGGCTTCCGCACGCCCGCCGTCGATTGGGAGCGCACGGGACGCGAGGTGCTGGTCACCGAATGGATCGACGGCGTTCCGCTCTCCGACCGCGCCGCCGTCGCCGCGACGGGCCATGATCTGCCGGTTCTGGCGCGCGCGATCATGCAATCCTTCCTGAGGCAGGCTTTGCGCGACGGCTTCTTCCACGCCGACATGCATCAGGGCAATCTGTTCGTCGACGCGCAGGGCGATATTGTCGCGGTCGACTGCGGCATCATGGGCCGGCTCGGCTTCAAGGAACGCCGGGTTCTCGCCGAAATTCTCTATGGCTTCATCACGCGCGACTATATGCGCGTCGCGGAAGTGCATTTCGAGGCGGGCTATGTGCCCGCCAATCATTCGGTCGCCGAATTCGCGCAGGCGATCCGCGCCATCGGCGAGCCGATCCATGACCGGCCGGCGAGCGAAATCTCGATGGCCAAGCTGCTGACGCTGCTGTTCGAGATCACCGGCCTGTTCGACATGCACACGCGCACCGAACTCGTGCTGTTGCAAAAGACGATGATCGTCGTCGAAGGCGTATCGCGCGGGCTCGACCCGGATTTCGACATGTGGGCGACGAGCGAGCCGGTCATCCGCGAGTGGATCGAGCGCAATCTCGGGCCGCTCGGGCAATTCGCCGAAGGCGGCAAGGGGCTGCGCGCCATCGGCCGCGCCGCGCTCGACCTGCCCGACATGCTGGCGCGGATCGAACGCATCGCGACGCAGGCGGAACTCGCCGCGACGCAGGGCGTGCAGCTCTCGGCCGCGTCCGTCGAGGCCATCGGGCAGGCGGAGGCGCGGCGCAATCGCTGGAACGCAGCGGCTTTGTGGATCATCGCCGGCCTTCTGGCGCTCGCCATATTGCGCTAAAGACTTGCGCGCCGCACAATACGCTCCGTCAAAATGGAATATCGCGCAATTCCGCGCCCTTTGCGGCGAAATTGAGCGAGGCAGTCGAGCGGGGTGAATTCGGCCATGGCCGGGCTTTCGGGCAAACGCGTTCTTCTCGTCATTGGCGGCGGCGTCGCCGCCTACAAGACGCTCGATCTCATCCGCCGCTTGCGCGAGCGCGGCGCCTCGGTGCGCGGCGTGCTGACGCGCGCGGGCGAGCAATTCGTGACGCCGCTCTCCGTCGCCAGCCTGTCGGGCGCGAAGGTCCATCAGGATCTGTTCTCGCTGACCGACGAAGCCGAGATGGGCCATATCGAATTGTCGCGCGACGCCGATCTCGTCGTCGTCGCCCCGGCGACGGCCGATCTCATGGCGAAACTCGCCCATGGCCTCGCCAACGATCTCGCCTCGACGCTGCTGCTGGCCACCGACAAGAAAATCCTGCTCGCGCCGTCCATGAACCTGCGCATGTGGCTGCATCCGGCGACGCAGCGCAACGTCGCCCTTCTGAAGGGCGACGGCGTGCTGTTCACCGGGCCCGATGTCGGCGAGATGGCTTGCGGCGAATATGGGCCGGGCCGCATGAGCGAGCCGCTCGCCATCGTCGCGGCGATCGAAGAGGCGCTCGACCACGACACCGCCCTGCCGCTGCCGGCAGGCGTCGGCCGGCCGCAGCCTTCCGGCCCGCTCTCCGGCAAGCGCGTGCTGATCACCTCCGGCCCAACGCATGAGCCGATCGACCCGGTGCGCTATATCGCCAATCGCTCGTCGGGCAAGCAAGGCCACGCCATCGCCCGCGCGGCTGCGGCGGCTGGAGCGCAGGTGACGCTTGTGTCCGGGCCTGTGACGCTCGCCGACCCGCAGGGCGTTTCGACCGTGCATGTTGAGACGGCGCGGGAGATGCGACAGGCGGTCGAAGCCGCCTTGCCCGCCGATATTTTCATCGCCGCCGCCGCCGTCGCCGACTGGCGCGCGGAGGGCGAAGCGCGCGAGAAGATCAAGAAGGGCGCGAAGGGGCCGCCCGTGCTGGCGCTTGTCGAGAACCCCGACATTCTCGCGACGGTCTCGCAGATGAAAAAGGGGCGCCCTCCCCTCGTCGTCGGCTTCGCCGCCGAAACCGAGAAGGTCGTGGATCACGCCAAGGCGAAGCTCGCCCGCAAGGGCTGCGATCTCATCGTCGCCAATGACGTGAGCCCCGCCTCGGGCGTCATGGGCGGGGAGCGCAATTGCGTGCATCTCGTCACGGCCAAAGGCGTCGAGTCCTGGCCGGAGATGGACAAGGACGAAGTGGCGCGCCGGCTCGTGGCGCATATCGTCAGCCTGGCGACAAAGGGAAAGACAAAATCATGACGCTCGCCGTGCCGGCGCGGCTCGCGCCCCACGCCCAGGGGCTCGATCTTCCCGCCTATCAGAGCGAAGGCGCGGCCGGGCTCGATCTCGTCGCCGCGATTCCGGCGCAGACGAAGATCGTGCTGGAGCCGGGCGCGCGCGAACTCGTGCCGACCGGCCTCTTCCTGCAATTGCCTGTCGGCTACGAAGCGCAGGTGCGGCCGCGCTCGGGCCTCGCGCTCAAGAACGGCGTCACCGTGCTGAATTCTCCCGGCACAATCGACGCCGATTATCGCGGTGAAATCGGCGTCATTCTGATCAATCACGGGCCCTTGCCTTTCGTCATCGAACGCGGCGCGCGGATCGCGCAGCTCGTCGTCGCGCCGGTGACGCGCGTGGCGCTGCAAGCCCGCGACGCGCTGGCCGAGACCGAGCGCGGCGCCGGCGGCTTCGGCTCGACAGGCGTCGCGGCCAAGACGGGAGACGCCGCATGATCCTGCTGTCGCGACGTTCGCTGCTCGCCATCGCCGCCGTGGTTGACATCGCGCTCTATGCGCGCCCAACCCCCGTCGCGGCCAAAGCGCTTGCCGCGCGGCATAATCTGCCGCCGCGGCATCTGGAGACGCTGTTGCAAGCGCTGGTGCGCGCCGGCATCCTCAAAGGCGTGCGCGGCCCGCGCGGCGGCTACGAACTGGCGCGCGAGCGCCGCCGCATCACCGCCGGCGACATTGTCCGCGCCGCCATGCGCGAGAGCGAGGACGAAGACGCGCCGCAGCCGGAATCGCCGCTCGTCGAACAGGTTGTCGGGCCGATGGTGATCACCGCCGGCGAATCCTTCCTGTCCGAACTCGACGCGGTCAATGTCGAGGATCTCTGCCGTCGCGCCACGGAAAAAGCCGTGTTCGAGGACGCACTGAGCGGCGTTGATTTTACGATATAAAATGTGAATATAAATATATATCGACAATATATGTGAAATAGGCTAGCACAAGCCAACGCACTCGCCGGAGACATCCCATGACGCAGACCACCTCCTCGAAGCCCGGCCGCGGGCGCATCTACGACACGATCACGCAGACGATTGGCGACACGCCGCTGGTGCGTCTGTCGCGCCTCGCCGCTGAAAAGGGCGTCAAGGCCAACATCCTCGCCAAGCTCGAGTTCTTCAACCCGATCGCCAGCGTCAAGGACCGCATCGGCGTCAACATGATCGACGCGCTCGAGAAAGCCGGCCGCATCTCCCCCGGCAAATCCATTCTGGTGGAGCCGACCTCCGGCAACACCGGCATCGCGCTCGCCTTCACGGCGGCGGCGCGCGGCTACAAACTGATGCTGGTGATGCCGGAATCGATGTCCATCGAGCGGCGCAAGATGCTCGCCCTGCTTGGCGCGGAGCTGGTTCTGACGCCGGCCCCGCTCGGGATGAAGGGCGCGATCGCCAAGGCGAACGAGATCGTGGCCGAGACGCCCGGCGCGATCATTCCGCAGCAATTCGAAAATCCGGCCAACCCGGACATTCACCGCCGCACGACGGCCGAGGAAATCTGGAACGACACCGACGGCAAGATCGACGTTTTCGTCGCCGGCGTCGGCACCGGCGGCACCATCACCGGCGTCGCCGAAGTGCTGAAGCCGCGTCAGCCCAACCTCAAGATCGTCGCCGTCGAGCCGGAAGACTCGCCGGTTCTCTCCGGAGGCCAGCCGGGCCCGCACAAGATTCAGGGCATCGGCGCCGGCTTCGTGCCGGCTGTGCTGAAGCGGGATCTGGTCGACGAAGTGATCACGGTCGGCAACCAGACCGCTTTCGACACGGCGCGGCTTGTGGCGCGCACTGAAGGCGCGCCCGTTGGCATTTCGTCGGGCGCCGCGCTCGCCGCCGCGCTCGAGATCGCCGCCCGCCCGGGCATGGAAGGCAAGAATATCGTTGTGATCATTCCCTCCTTCGCCGAGCGCTATCTTTCGACCGCCCTGTTCGAAGGGCTTTGAGGCTTCGCCTTTCGGACCGGGTTTGCTCATGGCCGTCGCGCGCCGGCGCGGCGGCCTTTCCTTTGACCACATTGACGCGCGGCGCGCGTGATCGGATCATCGCCGCGTGCGTTTCTCCTACCCTCTCCTTGTCGGCGACGTCGGCGGCACCAACACGCGGCTGTCCCGCGTCGAGGCGCCAGGCGCCGATCCCGGCGCGCCGATCCTCCTGCCGACCTCGGCGACCGCTTTCGAGGCGACCCTGGAGCGCGAACGCGTGCGTTCGATCGTTCTCGGCGCGGCGGGGCCGGCCACAGGTCGCGGCGTGCGGCTGACGAATACGGATTTCATCATCGACGGGCCTCGGCTCGCCGCGCGTTTCGGCCTCGATCAGGGGCTTGTGGTCAATGATTTCGAGGCTGAAGCCCTGAGCCTCGCCGCCATGGAGCCGGACGATTCAATCGCGCTGGCGCGTGGGACCGACGCAGGCGGACCGCGGCTGATTCTCGGGCCGGGCACGGGCATCGGCGTCGGCGCGCTGATCGATGTTGGCGGGCGATATCTGCCGCTTGGAACCGAAGCCGGCCATGTCGGCTTCGCGCCGGAATCCGTGGAAGAAGAAGCGATCCTGAGCCTGCTGCGCCGCCGCGAGGGACGCATCTGCGCCGAAAGCCTGTTGTGCGGCCCGGGACTGGCGCGACTGCATGGGGCGCGCCTGCAACTGGCGACGATCGAAGACGCCCGTCTCGATTCACGCGGCGTCCTCGCTGCCGCAAAAGCCGATCCGACGGGCGCAGCCGCCGCCACATTGCGGCTGTTCTGGCGCATGCTCGGCGCCTTCGCCGGCGATATGGCGCTCGTGTTTCGCGCGACGGGCGGCGTCTGGCTGACCGGCGATCTGGCGCGGGCCTGCGCCGCCCTATGCGATCCTGCGGCGTTTCGAACGGCTTTTATCGACAAGCCGCCCTACGAGGACTTTCTGAGCGCGATGCCCTTAAGCCTCGTCGCACGGCCCCATCTGGCGCTGAAAGGTCTGGCGCGGCTGGCGGCGCGGCCTGACGCTTTTCTGCTCGATTACGCCGCGCGGTTGTGGCGGCCGGCGTAAAATCCAGCCTCGTCGCGCAGCCCCATCTGGCGCTGAAAGGTCTGGCGCGGCGGGCGGCGCAGGCGCAGCCCGAGACCTATCTGCTCGATTACGCCGCCCGTCTATGGCGGCCGGCGTAGGATCATCAGGCCGCGTTGGACGTCGGCTCCTGCGTCAAAACGGCGTAGAGGGCCGATGCGTCGCGCAGCGAACGCAATTTGGCGGTCATCGCCGAATCGCGCAACACGCGGGCGATCTGCGACAGCGCCTTGAGATGATCGGCGCCGGCGTTTTCCGGGGCGATTAGCAGGAAGATGAGATCGACCGGAACGCCGTCGAGCGATTCAAAATCAATCGGCCGGTCGAGACGGGCGAAGACGCCGAAAATTTCCGTCGCCTTGGTCAGTTTGCCGTGCGGGATCGCGACGCCGCTGCCGACGCCGGTGGAGCCAAGTCGCTCGCGCTGCCACAAGGCGTCGAAAATCTCGCGCTCGGGAAGCCCGGAAATCTTGGCGGCGCGGGCGCTCAAATCCTGAAGCGCCTGCTTCTTGGCGTTCGCCTTCAGGGAAGGAACAACGCCCTCGGGCGAGATCAACTGATTGAGCGGCATAGCCGGCGCATTCCTCTTTGGCGGATCCCACGCAACGCTGCACGCGTCTCGCCGACAGGCGAGACCTGACATCGTAAGGCTGCGTCAGGTCGTCAACCGGGCCTTTGAACCTTACTGCTTGGCGGCGGTGGACGGGTCGATCCAGCCGATATTGCCGTCCGAGCGGCGATAAACAATGTTCACCCGGCCATTGCCGGCGTGACGGAAGACGAGGACGGGCGCGCCCGTCAGATCAAGCTCCATGACGGCGGAGGCCACGGGAAGCTCCTTGAGACGATAGACCGTCTCGGAGATGACGGCCGGGCTGAAGTCCTGCTCGACCTCATGCTCCTCGTCGGCCGGCGCCTCCAGAATGTATTTGGCGACCATTTCGCCGCCTGCGACGTCGCCCGGACCGGAGGCGTGCGTCTTGATGCGGCTCTTGTAGCGACGCAGGCGCTTTTCGATGCGCGCGGCCGCCTGATCGAAGCTGGCGTAAGGCTCCTGCGCCTTGGCGTCGGCCTGAAGCGTGATGCCGGACGACAGATGCAGCGTGCAATCGGTGCGGTAGCCCGAGCCTTCCGGCTCGACCGTGACATGCCCGCTGAATGAACCGGGGAAATATTTGCTCACGGCGGCGTCGATCTTCTCGCGCACGTGAACGCGCATGGCTTCGCCGATGTCGATATTCTTACCCGAAATTCGCAGCGTCATTTTCTTCTCCGCCCGCAGGGGCGCCAGTGAATCCTTGCGCGGGCGTCTGCCCGGCTTTGGTCCACGGTTAAAAGCGTCTCCCGCTGAAGTCAATGGCCGGCGCCATGTCGGCATATTCGCGTGTGAATTTGATCGAAATCAATGGGTTAATTATGAACCATCGATTCGGACGAAGCCCCGCCGCGCGCCGCCGCCGCGATTTGCGTCTTCTCGCGGCGCCGCTCGATCGAGGAGGGAATGCGCAGGCTTTCCCGATATTTGGCGACGGTTCGACGGGCGATGTCGATATTCAGTTTCTTGAGGCTGGCGACGATGGCGTCATCCGAAAGCACGGCGTCGGCGGGCTCGTCATCGATCATCTGCTTGATGCGATGGCGCACGGCCTCGGCCGAATGGGTTTCCCCGCCGTCATGCGCTGCAATGGCCGCCGTGAAGAAATATTTGAGTTCGAACAGGCCGCGCGGCGTCGCCATATATTTGTTGGCGGTGACGCGCGAGACGGTCGATTCGTGCATGCCGATGGCGTCGGCGATGGATTTCAGATTCAGCGGACGCATATGGGCGACGCCGTGGTTGAGAAACGCGTCCTGCTGGCGGACGATCTCGCTTGCGACCTTCAGAATCGTCCGGGCGCGCTGCTCCAGACTCTTGGTCAGCCAATTGGCGCTTTGCAGGCAATTGGCGATGAAACTGCGGTCTTCGTCGCTGGCGCGGCTCTTGCCGACGCGCGCAGCATAGGCGTTGTTGACGAGAACCCGCGGCAGCGCGTCGGAATTGAGTTCGACGAGCCATGAGCCGTCCGAGGCCTCGCGCACCGTGACGTCGGGCGTCACCGCCTGAAGCGGCGAAGCGCCGAAGGCCCGGCCGGGCTTGGGCTCCAGCCGCCGGATCTCGGCGACCATATCGGCCATGTCCTCCTCGTCCACGCCGCACAGGCGACGCAGGGCGACGAAATCGCGCCGCGCCAGCAACGGCAGGTTGGCGACGAGCTTTTCCATCGCAGGATCGTAGCGGTCACGCTCGCGCAATTGGATGGCGAGGCATTCGGCGAGATCGCGCGCGCCGACGCCGGATGGGTCGAAGGTCTGGACCACGCCCAACACATTTGCGACGCGCGGCGGCGCGACGCCAAGCCGCCCGGCCATGTCCTCGACCGGCTCCGTCAGATAACCGGCCTCGTCAATCGAATCGATGAGCGCCTGCCCGATCAGCCGGTCGACCGGATCGGCCAATGCGACGGCAAGCTGTGCGGCGAGATGGTCGGCCAAGGTCGTCGCGGCCGCCACATAGGCTTCGAGATTGGGCGCGTCGGAATCGGGCGCGCCGCCAGTTCCGCTCCAGGCCCCCGCCGACAGGCTGAGGCCATCGGGCAGCATCGGCGTCTCGCCGGGCGTCGGCGCGCGATCGGCGTCGAACGTATTGCCGAGTTCGGTGCCGAGGCTCGATTCGAGGCTGGCCTGATCGACGTCGAAAGCCTCGCCGCTCCACTCGCCTTCGCCCGGCTCGCCCAAGCCGTCGACGCCCGGCTCGGGCGCAAAGGGCTCTTCGGTCATGCGGCCGGGGTCGCGATCTGGCCGCTCCTCCGCGCGCTCGAGCAGCGGGTTGCGCTCCAATTCGTCCTGAACGAAGGCTTCCAGCTCGACGTTGGAGAATTGCAGAAGCTTGATCGCCTGAAGAAGCTGCGGCGTCAGGACAAGCGTTTGCCCCTGACGCATGACAAGCTTCGCGGAAAGCGCCATCACCCACCCGACACACGGCCGGGCAAGCTGCGTGAGCCCGGTTTCGGCCGCAGTCTACAGAGCCGCCGGGCGAATTGGAACAGAATTTGCTTCAGAGTTGCGTCAGGCGCAGAGCAGCTTCCCGGCAGCGTTAACGGGCGGCGATCACATGCGGAAATCGGCGCCGAGATAGAAGCGGCGCACATCGGGATTGGCGACGATATCCTCGGGCGCGCCCTCGGTGAGCACATGGCCGGAATGGATGATATAGGCGCGGTCGATCAGACCGAGCGTCTCGCGCACATTGTGGTCGGTGATCAGCACGCCGATGCCGCGCCCCTTGAGATGGCGCACGAGATCCTGAATGTCGCCAACGGCGATCGGGTCGATGCCGGCGAAAGGCTCGTCGAGCAACATGAAGGACGGATGGCCGGCAAGCGCCCGAGCGATTTCGCACCGACGCCGCTCGCCGCCCGACAGCGCGATCGACGGGGAATTGCGCAGCCGCTTGATGTCGAACTCCTCCAGAAGGGATTCGAGTTCGGCGGCGCGCTTGTCCGGGTCGGGCTCGGAGACCTCAAGCACGGCGCGGATGTTGCCCTCGACCGTCAGGCCGCGGAAGATCGAGGCTTCCTGCGGCAGATAGCCGATGCCGAGGCGGGCGCGGCGATACATCGGCAGGCCCGTCACGTCGTGGCCGTCGAGCGTGATCATACCCATGTCCGGCCGCACGAGGCCGGTGATCATGTAAAAGACCGTCGTCTTGCCGGCGCCGTTGGGGCCGAGCAGGCCGACCGCCTCGCCGCGCCGCACCGCCATGGAAACGTCGATGACGACCTTGCGACCGCCGTAGCTCTTGGCGAGATTGTGAACGCCGAGCATGCCCTCGGCCGCCTCCTGCGCGGCGGGCGAGAGCGTCTGCGGCTCGTCGCCGGCTCCTTGAGCCGCGCGGGTCGCGCGTTCGGCGCCGAAGGCGTCTTCGTCGCCATCGAATTCCGCCGCCGGCTCCTGCGGGCGCGCCTTGGCCATCAGCCGGCTCAGCAGACTGGCGCGACGCGCAGGCGCATTTGACGAGAAGCCGGACAAGACCGCAACCCTGTTGGAAAATCAGACTCCGCCTTCGCCTATCGCGCCGTCGCGCCCGACGCAATGGCCGAGGCGCCTCAATTTGTCTGCTGCGCCTTTGGCGCGGCCGGCTTCGGCTTCTTTTTGTCGTCTTCGGAGGCGGCGGGCTTCTTCTTGTCGTCCTCGGAGGGCGTGAAGACGCTGCGCACACGGCCGCCTGTCGACTGACCCGAGTGAACCACGGCCTGCGTGGTGTTCAGATCATAGACCAGCCGGTCGCCCTTGGTGACGTTGGTTCCTTCGCTCAACGTCACGTTGCCGAAGAGATAGACCTTGCTCTCGCTTTTCTCGTAGACGCCGCGGTCGCCGGTGCCGACCTGATCCTTGGACGTGATGGTGACCGGGCCGGTCGCCTCCATGCGCTTGACGCGGCCGGAGCCCGCCTGCCCCTGCGACGGCTGCGCCGGTTGCGGCGACTGCGCGCCCTCGCCGGCCGGCGGCTTGTCGAGGAAGATCACGAGAATCGTGCATTTCAGCACGCTGGCGCCCTGGGTGGCGACGACATTGCCGGTGTAAACCAGTTTCTGCTCGCGATCATAATAATCGAGCTTGGCCGCCTCGATATTCACCGGCTCCTTGGAATTGCCGCCGGGCAGCAACGAGCCGCCGCCGCCCTTTTTCGCCGCTTGCGCAAAAACGGGCGCGGACGCGACCGCGAGCAGCGCGGCGACCGCAAGCGCCAGCAAGGACCTCGACATTCTCATGGTTTTTGGCCCTTCACGGGTTTGGCGGCGGCCTCGGCCGGCTCCATATGCGTCTTGACGTTGCCGATGAAGGTGACGCGATGGCCGTTGTCGCCCATCTCGACCTTGTCGGAGGTGATGGTTCCGTCCTGCATGAGGACATCGGCCGGATCGTTGGACACGAGTTCGCCGGTCTTGAAATTGATGTCGGCCGTGCGCAGCCGCATGTCGTAGGCGGGAAGATTGCGAATGCGCACATTGCCGCTGAGCTGCATGGTCTCGCGCTGGGAATCGTACAGGCCGTTCAGCGAGGTGATCTTGGCGGTCGAGCCGTCCACCATCGTGATCTTGGCGTCGACGTCGACAAGGTCGATCAGGGTCGGCTTGCGGATGTCCTGAACACCCTTCGTGGCGCGCACGTCATAGGGGCGGCCGTCCTTGCGGTAGCCGTTCATCCGCGGCGCGTCCATAGTGACGCGCGTGCCCTCGACCCCCACTTTTTCGACGGAAAAGGGACCGGCCGAAGGGCGGAAAGGATCGAAGGCGGCGTAGCCGACAACGCCCACGACCACCAGCGCGCTGAAAACGACGATGGCGCGGCGTAGACGCCGCACGCGCTGGGTGTGCCGCTCGGCATCGGCAAAGGCGCTCGAACGGCCAAGGGCGCGCGCAGCAGAATCCGGCTCATTCGCCATGCCGCTCATGACATCCGCCATCGTCAGCGTCGCAGCCTTTCCCTCATCCCCGAAGTCGCGCCGTTCCCACTCATAGCGTCGGCGCGGCGAATTTAAGGCGCGAGCCTATTCGTGTGAAAATATGTCGGCCTCGGCCCAGCCCGCCAGATCGAGGCGCGCCCGCGTCGGCAGAAAAGCGAAACATTGCGCGGCGAGTTCGGCGCGGCCTTCGCGCGCCAGCATCGCGTCCAGCTTGTCGCGCAAGGCGTGCAGATGCAGCACGTCGGAGGCGGCGTAGGCGAGTTGCGCCTCGCTCAGCGTCTCGGCCGCCCAGTCGGAGGACTGCTGCTGCTTCGACAATTCGACGCCGACCAGTTCGCGCACGATGTCCTTCAGACCATGCCGGTCGGTGTAGGTGCGCACCAGCTTGGAGGCGATCTTGGTGCAATAGACCGGCGCGGTCATGACGCCGAACGTATGAAACAGCACCGCCATGTCGAAGCGCGCGAAATGGAACAATTTCGTCGTCGCGGGATCGGCGAGCAGGCGCTCGAGATTCGGCGCGCGGGTCTGACCGGCCGCGATCTGGACGAGATCCGCATCGCCGTCTCCGCGCGACAATTGCACGACGCACAAGCGGTCGCGCAACGGATTGAGCCCCCGCGTCTCGGTATCGATAGCGACGCTGTCGCCCCAGCGCCAATCGTTCGGCAAATCGCCCTTGTGCAGGCGGATGGTCATGTCGCGCGTTCCCATTGCTGCGCGGCCTCGGGGCCGCGTGTCCTGCGCCTAGCATTGAGGCCGCCAAGGGGCAAGCGTGCGTGCGCCGGCTTATGGCCGCCGAGGGTCAGGCGGCGGCGGAAACGGCGCTCTTTTCCGCAGGCAGAAGGATGCGGCCGCCTTCGACGACCCACGCGTCCTTCGCCGCCGGCCGGGCGAAGAAATAGCCCTGCATATGCGTCGCGCCGGCGCTGCGAAGCAATTGCGCCTGTTCGGCCGTCTCGACGCCTTCGGCTGTCGTCGCCATGCCGAAGGCGCGCGCCAATCCCGTCGTCGCGACGATGATCGCCGCAGAACCAGCATGACTGGCGATTTCGTCCACGAAGGACTTGTCGATCTTCACCGTATTGAAGGGGAAGGCGCGGAGATAGCTCAGCGACGAATAGCCGATGCCGAAATCGTCCAGCGCGATCGACACGCCGCTTTCACGCACGGATTTCAGGACGTGTTTCGTCGTTGCGCTGTTGTGCAACAACGCCGTTTCGGTGAGTTCGATTTCAAGTCTCCGCGCAGGCAGCCCCGACGCGGCGAGCGCCTCGCGCAGCACGTCAAGAAAACTCTCCTGAGCGATCTGAAGCGCCGAGACATTGACCGCGACCCGCACGCCTTCCGGCCAGTTTGCCGCATCCAGACAGGCGCGGCGCAGGACGAAGGCGCCTAGCTCGCAAATAAGCCCTGCGTCTTCCGCCAAGGGCACGAAAACCGCCGGCGAAATCCAGCCGCGAACGGGATGCAGCCAGCGCAACAAGGCTTCCATGCCGACAATTTCCATCGAGGCCGCCGAAACGATCGGCTGGTAATGCACCTGAAGCCCGCCAGCGGAAACGGCGAACCGCAATTCCTCGAGCAGTTCCGTGCGGCTCTGGAAATCTCTCTCCATTTGCGGATCAAACAGACAATGACGATTCTTGCCCGCGCGCTTGGCGCCATAGAGGGCGAGATCGGCGCGCCGCATGATGCATTCAACGTCGACATCAACGGAATCGCTGGAAATGGCGTGCGCGACGCCGATGCTGACGCCAACGCTGATGCTGAGCGCGCCGATGGCGAAGGGTTTGCCGATCGTTGTTATCAGGCGTTCGGCCAATCGAGCCGGCGCATCCTCGCCGGGCTCGGACGCACGCAGCAGGAGCGCGAATTCATCGCCGCCAAGACGCGCGACGACCGCCTGCGGCGCAGCCGCCGACAGACGGACGGCGACCTGACGCAGCAGTTCGTCGCCAATTCCGTGACCGAATGCATCGTTGACGCTCTTGAAACCGTCGAGATCGACGAGCAGCACCGATCCGAATTGACCTTTGCCATCCTCCCGTGCGTGCGCATTGCGCAACGCCGTCATGAAACTGGCGCGGTTCAGAAGATCGGTGAGCGCGTCGTGGCCGGCAAGGTGCTCGATGCGCGCCAGCGCGGCGATCTCCTCCGTCACGTCCTCATGCGTGCTGACCCAGCCCGCCGCATCGGGCAAAGCCTCGAGACGCACAGACACAACCCGCCCATCGGGCAATTGGTCGTGCCATTGGCTTTGATCGCCTCGCGCCCCACCGGCGGCGATGACGGCGCTGTGCGAACCTTCCGGGAAAATCTTCGCGGCGCTTACGCCGACATCCGTTTTATCGAAGGGCAAGGCGTAAATTTCAGCAAATCGCCCATTGGCGACCTGCAGCGCTCCGCTGGCGTCGAACATGGCGATGCCATGAGACATATTGTTGAGAGCCGCATCGAATCGCCGATTCATCTGCGTCAGCTCATCGGCCTGCCGCGCGAGGCGGGATTCGCGTTCGAGCAGGCGGGCTCTGCTTTCTCCCAGTCTGCGCACCATCAAAGCCATGGAGCGAAAAAGAAGGGCGAAGGCGAAGGCGACAAGCAAGCTCGTCGCCACGACGACGCCGGCGCGATGACGCCAGATCGCCAGAATGGCGTCCTCGCTGACGCCGACATTGACGACGAGCGGATAGCGCGCCAACGGCCGCACCGCGACATAACGCGGCACTTTATGGAAATACCCCGGCGAATAATAAAGGCCGCCGCCGTTCGCCACTGTCGCATACCATTGCGAAGCCGGCGATATTTTCCAGCCCGTGCGGTCGCGGTCATCCTGCCGGCGCAACAAAAACACGCCGTCATTGCGCAAGAGGGCGAAAGTCTGACCTTCGATCGCAGTCAGCGAATGTTGCGTCTGGATAAAGACCGAGGGCAACACGCCGATCACAGCCACGCCGAGAAATTCGCCGCCCGGCGTTTCCAGCCGGCGGGCGAAATAGAGCGTCCAGGCGCCAGTCACCTTGTTCTGAACCGGCGCGCTGATGAACAGATCGTGCGACCGACTATCGCGCGCGAATTGGAAATGATCGCGCTCGGCCAGATTGATTTCCGGCCGAGGGAAAGCGCGCGTCGTCGCGACGACGTCTCCGGCGAAATCCGTGATTGTTATGACGTCGGCCTGCGGCAGCTTTTTGAGAGCCTCAACAAGCGCGGCGTGAAACTCCGGCGTTGTCGTCTGCGCCTGAAACGCCTCGCGCGAGCCGGTTTCAATGCGTCGGCTGACGATATCCTGCAAGGAAAGGTCGATGGCCTGAGAGGCGTTCGACACCTGCTCGGCGATCATTGAGGCATAATTTCCCGCAGTCCGCGTGGCGTTGTCGATGACGTCGGCGCGGCGCCAAACCAGATTGAGGATGACCAGCACCATCGTCGCCGCCAAAAGGACGAGCGCGCCAATGACCGTGCGGTTGAACAGCTTCTGACTGGCCATATCCATTCCGGGGCCTGCCGCAGCGTCTGCCGCAGCGGAATCGATAAAATGTGACTCGAAGACCCTAAAGAATTGTAATGATTCAAGTTAGGGCCGACGGCTCCCGCCTCTTCGCGCCGCTTGCCCGTCGAAACGGCATCGGCTAAGGCCCGTGGCGACAGAAAAAACCAGGGACGATCACGATGCTGCGCGGACTGAGACGCAAACTCCGCGAAGTCGCAAGCCGTTGGGACAGCGGGTTATTTTTTGGCCGCTCCGGCGACTTCGAGCGTCTTTTTGAATTGCTCCGCCCCGTCCATACGGGCCGGCCGCTGACGCGCGTCGGCGGCCATGCCGACGGCGGCTATCTTTTGCCCGATGATTTCGAAGGCCTGCGTCACTGCTTTTCACCCGGGGTCGCGGAAAAGGCCGATCTTGAGCTGGCTCTGGCCGAACGCGGGGTCAAATGCTTTCTGGCCGATTATTCGGTCGATCGCGCGCCGGTGGACCATCCGAACGTCGAGTTCGACAAGAAATTTCTCGGCAAGGAGAACGCCGGCCCCTTCATGACGCTGCAAAGCTGGGTCGACAGCAAGGGCGTGAGCGGCGACGACATGCTCTTGCAGATGGACATCGAGGGCTACGAATACGATGTCCTTCTGTCCACGCCGGAGAGCACGTTAAGGCGCTTCCGCATCATCGCCATCGAATTCCACGGCCTGCAAAAGCTGTCCAAACCGCGGCGGTTCGCCATATTTCAGCAGGTCTGCGAGAAACTGGCGAAGGATTTCGTGGTGGTTCACATGCACCCGAACAATTACGCGCCGCCGGTCGTCATTCGCGGCGTCCGTGTGCCGCCGCTGATGGAAATCACGTTTCTCAGAAAAGATCGCGCCCTGTTCATCGAGCCGCGCAGCGATTTTCCGCATGCGCTCGATCAGCCGAATCTGTCGGACAGACCCGATACGCCGCTGCCCCGCGAATGGTTCTCGCCGCGCGGTTAAGCGCGAGGCGACCTGAGCAAGCTGATTTTGGCTGGATAAATCTTTGGCGAAGGCTGCCAAACAAGAGTTTGGTGCCCAGGAGAGGACTCGAACCTCCACGGCTTTCACCACTGGTACCTGAAACCAGCGCGTCTACCAATTCCGCCACCTGGGCCCGGCGCGTCTCATACGGGGGCGGCGAGGGGCTTGTCAATGCGTTCGCCGCAAAAAGACGACTTGAATGCGCGGCGCGTCGATCTGGCCCGTCCTGGGCCGCTCAATTTTTGTCGGAATATGCTCTAAGCCCTCTGGCGACCTATACAGAGGCGCGCGCTTTGACTAAGGAAAATGCCTGAGAAGCGCCTCAGCGCGCGAGGCGTGCGCATATGCGGGAATTCGGCGATGGTTGACGCTGCAAGCAATGACGTTGTGAACAATTCCGCCCGGCTGGTGACGATCTTCGGCGGCTCGGGCTTCGTCGGCCGGCATGTCGTGCGCGCGCTCGCCAAGCGCGGCTGGCGCATCCGCGTCGCCACCCGCCGCCCCGACCTCGCCTTCCACCTACAGCCGATCGGCCGTCCGGGCCAGATCCAGATGGTTCAGGCCAATGTGCGCTTTCCCGATTCGGTAGCGCATGCGCTGCGCGGCTCCGACGCGGTGATCAATCTCGTCGGCGTTCTCGCCGAAAGCGGCCGCCAGAGCTTCGACGCCGTGCATGAATTCGGCGCGCGCGCCGTGGCCAAGGCGGCGAAAGAGGCGGGCGTCGGCGCGTTGATCCAGATGTCGGCGCTCAGCGCCAATTCTGATTCGCCCTCGGCCTATGCGGCCAGCAAGGGCCGCGCGGAAGCGGCCGCCAGCCAGGAATTTCCGGGCGCGATCATCATGCGGCCGTCGGTGATCTTCGGGCCGGAAGACGACTTCTTCAACCGCTTCGGCACGATGGCGCGCTATTCCTTCGTACTGCCGCTGATCGGCGGCGGCGAAACCAAGATGCAGCCAGTCTATGTCGGCGACGTCGCCGAGGCCATCGCGCAGGCGCTCGACGGCAAGGCGCAGGCCGGCGCGACCTACGAGCTCGGCGGCCCCGAGACGAAAAGCTTCAAGGAGCTGATGCAGTCGGTGTGCGACATCACCGGCCGCACGCGCCTGCTGGCGCCGCTGCCCTTCGGCCTCGCCCGAATCGTCGGCTGGGGCGCCGAATGGGCGTCGAAACTGTCGCTCGGCCTGTTCCCGGCCGCTTTCACGGTGACGCGCGATCAGGTGGAGCTGCTCAAGACCGACAATGTCGTGTCACAGGCGGCGCAAGCCGAGGGCCGCACGCTGCAGGGGCTCGGCGTTCGTCCGGATTCCTATGAGGCGATCGTGCCGACCTATCTCTATCGCTTCCGCAAGACCGGCCAGTTCGACGCGCAGCGTCTCGCCTGATCCCGGCGCAGAGCAGATTTCAAAGCCGCGAGGGGCTCCTCGCGGCTTTTTTGCGCGCGGCCCGGCGTTTCAGCGCCGCGTCAGCGAGCGGTGGACGCGAACCATGAACGCCGTCCCGAACAGGGGCGTCAGCAGGTTGAGGACCGGCACGGCGAGCAGCCCGGCGATGAACAGGCCGGCGAGGAAGATCTTCACGGCGTGACGACGGCGCAAAATCCGCACCTCTTCGAGCGGGCGGTAACGCAAGGCCGCGAGTTCGAAATATTCGCGGCTGAACAGATAGGCGTTGGCGCACAGGAAGGCGACGGCGTTGACGCCCGGAACAAGCAGCAGCAACAAGGCCGCCAGATTCACCAGCGCCGAAACGCCGGCGAATTTCGCGGCGAGCCAGATGGCTTGGCCGGCAGGCAGCGCCCGCCCGATTTCCCCGTCGGGCGCGGCGTCCCGTTCGGCATGCTCCGCTAGTTCGTCGAGGAAGAAACCGGCGACCAGCGCCGAGGTCGGCGCGAGCGCGAAGGCAAGGCCGATGAACAGCCCTACCCCGGTCAGCAGCGACACCGCCCATTGCGCCCAGGCGTTCGACACGGCGATCTGGGAAAGGATCAGCTTGTCGAGACCGCCCCAGACGAGCCCGAGCAAAGCCAAAGTGAGCGCCAGCGTCTTGATGAACACGGCGCGATAGGGCGGGGTGAAAATCTGACGCGCGGCGGCGAGCGCGTGTTCGAACAGCATATCGATCCTCTCGGCGCGGCGGGGACAGCGCTCGCGGGTCAGATGGCCCCACCCGCCGTCCGTTGCAAGGACTATCCCCTGCCCCGGCGGCCTCAGGTGTTTTGCGGCGGCTGGTCCGGCGGCGCGGCGAGACCCGCCCTTTCCAGCGCCGCCCAGGCCGCCTCGCCCGAATCGGCGTAGCAGAAGACGGACGCGTCCTTCTGCGAGATCGTGCCGGCCTCGACCAGCGCCTCGACGTTGAGCACGCGGCGCCAATAAGCCTCGTCCACCATGACGATGGGGGCCTCGGGCATCTTGCCGGTGATGCGCAGGTTGAGCATCTCGAACAATTCGTCGAGCGTGCCGTAACCGCCCGGGAAAACCACCAGCGCGCGGGCGCGCATCGCCAGATGCATCTTGCGCATCGCAAAATAGTGGAACTGGAACGTCAGTTCCGGCGTCGTATAGGCGTTGGGCGCCTGCTCATGCGGCAAAGTGATGTTGAAGCCGATCGAGGGGGCGCCGGCGTCATGCGCGCCGCGATTGGCGGCCTCCATCAGGCCGGGACCGCCGCCCGTGGCGATGACATTGTCGCACCAACCGCCATTGCGCTTGAGCGCGCCGCCGCGCCGCGAGCACACATAACCGAAGCGGCGCGCCTCGCGGTACCATTCGGCCTGCCGGCCGGGCCCGTCTTCATGCACGCGCGCCGAACCATAGACGACGACGGTCGAGCGCACGCCCCAGGCCCGCAGCAATTCTTCGGCCTTGGCGTATTCGAGCTGGAAGCGCACGCCGCGCATCGAATCCCCCAGCAGGAAATCCTGATCGAGCGCGGCGATGCGATAGGAGGGCGAGCGCATTTGCGCGGCGGGGTCAGGATGGGTCGGGCGATGCGGCAAAATCTCTCTCCGCGGATCTTCATCTTTGCGACAGGATTGAATGCTGAAAATGTCGCGACAGGGCTCGCGGCGCCAGCGCCCGCGATAAAAAAAAGCGACAATCGATGGTCAATAGCTCATTCTTTTCCGATCTTCTCGCCTCGATCACCGAGCGCGGCCGCAGCCTGCTCGGCCTCGCGCCATGGCCCGACGATCCGGCCGGACAGGCCGCCCACATGATCGCGGCCTGCGAAACCGTGCTGTCGGGCCGCGGCGAGGCCTCCGGCGCCGCCTTGTCGCGCGAAGTGCTCGACCATTACGCGCAGATGGGCGCCCCGGCGAAGCTCGCCTTTTTCCAGTCGCTGGCGCATCAGTTCGGCGTCGAGCGGAGCAAGCTCGAAAAGGCGATCGAGGCCTGGCGCGCCGCGCCCAACGACGACACCTCCGCCGATCTGCATTTCGCCACGGAGCCGCGCCGGCAGGAATTGTTCCGCCGGCTCAATCGCGCGCCGGGCGGCACGGCGGCTATTGTCGGCATGCGCGCCGACATGCTGGCGATGGCGAAAGAAAACCCCGATCTGGCCATGGTCGATCGCGATTTCGCGCATCTTCTGGCTTCATGGTTCAATCGCGGCTTTCTGGTGCTGAAGCGCATCGACTGGTCGACGCCGGCCTCGATTCTGGAAAAGATCATCCGCTATGAGGCGGTCCACGAAATCCGCGACTGGGGCGATCTGCGCCGCCGCACCGACCCGGCGGATCGGCGCTGCTACGCCTTTTTCCACCCGGCGCTTGTCGACGAACCGCTGATTTTCGTCGAAGTGGCGCTCACGGAAGAAATTCCCGCCGCCATCGCGCCCCTGTTGGCGGAAGGGCGGCAGGTGCTGCCGGCAAAAAAGGCGCGCTGCGCCGTGTTCTATTCGATTTCGAATTGCCAGGCCGGCCTCGCCGGCATTTCCTTCGGCAATTTCCTGATCAAGCAGGTGGTCGAGGAATTGCGGCGCGAATTGCCGAAGCTTGAAACGTTCGTGACGCTGTCGCCGGTTCCCGGCTTCCGCGCCTGGCTGCGAACGGAAGCCGACAAGCTGCCCGTCGCCGAGGAGGATCGCAACCTGCTCGAGGGGCTCGACGACGCGAAATGGCTCGACGACCCCAACGAGGCCAAACGCCGGCGCAAAGTCCTCGAACCGCTGGCGGCGCATTATTTTCTCGACGCGAAAAACCGGCACGGGCGTCCGGTCGACGCGGTGGCGCGCTTCCATCTCGGCAACGGCGCGCGGCTCGAACGCATCAACTGGGCGGGCGACATTTCGCGTAACGGCCTGCGGCAATCGGCCGGGTTGATGGTGAACTATCTCTACGAACTCGACGATATCGAGAAGAACCACGAGGCGTTCGCCAATCAGGGGCTGGTGACGGCCTCCTCGGCCGTGCGCAAGCTGACCAAGGGCGAGACGCGGCTGCGCGCCTTTCTGCAAGGGTAGGCGCGCAGCCGCGCCTCGGTTGCGGAAGGCCGACGCTTGCAGGCGGCGTGTTTCTCGACCCGCGCGGGGACATTGCCCGGCTGCGACGGATCAGCTAAGACAACCCGGCGCGGGCGCAACCCGCGCCGTTGCGCCCGTAGCTCAGCTGGATAGAGCGCTGCCCTCCGAAGGCA
>ERZ1645187.1344-NODE-1344-length-22685-cov-18.838312_pt1 | contig 22685 bp, 20 predicted proteins | sample MGYA00575352_ERZ1645187 | MGnify/ENA primary metagenome ERZ1645187 (study PRJEB40837, sample SAMN11349314) | freshwater sediment metagenome | isolation source: river sediment | host: Sediment | place: India: Wazaribad , New Delhi | collected 2017-02-21 ... | reverse complement strand
AAACGCTAAGGTCTTTTATCTAAACACCGGTCTCCCGATACAGAGCCGGCTGTTTATCATTAACTATTGATGATCAATCAGATACCTTCCTGAATGGCTTTCACACCCGGAAGTTCTTTACCTTCGATATACTCCAGCATGGCACCGCCGCCTGTGCTTACATAGCTAACTTTGTCGGCAAGGTCGTATTTGTTGACAGCAGCCACAGAGTCGCCACCACCCACTAAGGAGAACGTGCCGCTTGAAGTAGCTTTTGCAATGGCCAGGGCTATATCGCGTGTGCCTTGTGCAAAATTCACAAATTCGAACACTCCCATTGGGCCGTTCCAGAGAATGGTACGTGAGTTGAGGATGACTTCGGTGAATGCCTGGATGGTTTCGTGTCCGATATCAAGGCCCATCCATCCGTCGGGGATGCTGTTGGCAGCCACGGTTTTCTGGTTAGCCTCGTTGCTGAAGCTGTCGGCAATCACTGTATCCGTCGGGATAAGCAGTTTCACACCATTGGCTTTGGCTTTTTCGATGGCGTCGAGCGCAGTAGGAATCAGGTCTTCTTCAACGAGCGAATTGCCCACCTGACCGCCAAGTGCTTTGATAAAGGTAAACATCATACCACCGCCAATGATTAGGTTGTCAACCTTGTCGATCAGGTTGTTGATAATCTCGATTTTGCCCGAGACCTTGGCTCCGCCAAGCACTGCTGTGAGTGGTCGGTCGGGGCTTTTTGTCACCTTTTCGAGGCTCGACACTTCGTCCTGCATCAGGTAGCCAAAAAGGCTTGCGCCGGGGAAGAAGCGGGCAATGATGGCGGTGGAAGCATGGGCGCGGTGTGCTGTTCCAAAGGCATCGTTCACATACACATCGGCCAGCAACGCAAGTTTCTTGGCAAAATTTTCGTCGCCTTTTTCTTCTTCTTTGTAGAAACGCAGGTTTTCGAGCAACAGCACTTCGCCCGGTTTCAGCGCGGCAGCTTTCTCAGTGGCCTCCTCACCGATACAGTCATTGGCAAACTGCACCTTCATGTCGAGTTTGCTTTCGAGGTCGCCCAACAAATGACGCAGTGAATATTTGTCTGTTGGCCCGTCTTTTGGGCGGCCCAGGTGCGACATCAGAATGACGGAGCCGCCCGAGGAAAGGATTTTTTTAACAGTTGGCATTGCTGCCCTGATTCGTGTGTCGTCGGTGATTTCGAATTTCTCGTTCAACGGCACATTGAAATCAACGCGCACGATCACGCGTTTGTCTTTAAGGTTGTACTGATCAATATTCTTCATGACAATGAATTAAAATTGTGAATAATATTTTGTTAATAAAACTACTTGATTTTTAAGACATAAAACTTTTTTATCCCGGTTCCAAAGATACGCTTTCACATGACAACTGTCGGGATAAGCTTCCGGAAGCTGTAAAAAAAACATCAGCCCGGCCGAATCATTGCTTTGTTCAAAATATGGAAAAACGGGGTGACTCTTATAAAAACGAAAACCACCCGGCCCTTGTGCATCCAGCACCACATGCAGTCCTTTTGCATCACCGTCAGGAAGCCTGGCAGCTGCTTTGTAAAGCAGGGCTGTCACACCGTTCGATGCCACCGGTAACAAGGTATCCTTCAGGGCATAAAAGGCTTCATCGGCAGCAATGCAATATACTGCGCTATCCAGAAAAACGGCAGCATCTCCTTCCTCTTCCGCCGGCAGTAGCAGATCGGTCCATGACTGCTTTTTCTTCTCATTCCGATATTTAAAAATGGTAATTCTGCCATTGCCGGCTACGCGGTCAAGGTTTTCGGCCAATTGCGGCATGTTTCGCAGTATTTCAGATCCTAAGCTGCTGTTTTGAATGGCAATATAGTCAAAAGGCCACGACAGCGCTTCAGTTATGTTTGATGCAGAGGTTTCAATCACGGTGAATCCGAGCCGGTTCATCAGCAGGAGCGGGGCGTTGCTTGTGTAGGCATCGAGCACAAGGATGCGTGCCTGAGCGGGAATGTTGTGCTGCTCAAGAAATGCTTCACTGCCGGTGAAGTTCAGGCGTGTGCTTTCAACCTGGTCCCAGCTGTGGGTGATATACCGTGCTTTTTGCACGCTATAACTCAGGGCCAGCATCCACACAGAAAACCCTGCAACAGCCACCCAAACAAAAGCCGGCTTCATGATGTGGCGGTGATCAAACATGCTGAAAGCTGTTGCTGCCAGCAGCACGAGCGGGAAGAAAAAGCTATCGAGAAAATAATAATCGTGTGCAGGAAACTGCTGTGCCATGGCAAAAGAGTACAACACTGCAGCGCCCAGACTCAGCAACGAGATCAGCAGCAACTGCTTATGAATGTGCGATATACCTTTAAAAGTCATGTAAATAATCCACAAGAAAAGGCTTGTCAGCAGCAAATAATGGGCAAAGCTGAAATATGACAAGGCCCAGTTGCTCCACGACTTACGCATCAAAGCCATCCAGCCGGCAAGGTCAGCAGCGGGCAAGAGCCCGTTGTTAAACATTGAGCCAAAACGCAGCTGAAGCATCCGGTCGTACCACATAAAAGCAGCAATAATTCCAATATGAAGCACAAGCAATGCCAGCTCTTTTTTAAGCTGCAGGCTTTTACGGTTGAAAGTGAAATGCACCAAAATGAGTGCAATGAATGGCATCAGAAAAGGTGGTCTTAGCAGAACGGCAAGCGTAAAGAAAGCAAGTGCAAGCAAAAAACTTCTCAAAGCCTTGCTTTTCAGGTAGCTTACATAGGATGCCACCGCCATGAATGACATTGCCAGCGCAGGAATACCGGGTATAAAACCAGCCAGATAATAGGTGAAAACAGGTGATGAAAAAGCAAAAACACTGGCAAGCAGAGCCATTGGAGCCGTGCCGCCGGTTTTTCTTGCCAAAAGATAGAGTGCTGTGAGGCCGGCAAGACCAAAAGCAAACACCACACTTTTGAGGATAGCCGGATGATGCAGCCCGCTGAGGCGCATGATTAGTGCGGCTAAGTATTCGGGCCAAGGCAGTGCTGCACTGGTGCCACCCGAAAAAGTTCCCAACAATTCAGGAGGATATTTTGGAAAAAGGTTCAGTGTCGAAGGTAAAAATGGATTCATCCCGTTCAGCACATAACCCATTGCCAGGGCGTAGCGGTCGCTTTGTGTCCAGGCATGAAGGTGCGAAGGAAAAGAAAAGAAGGTAGGATGGTAGTATAACAAACTGATCAGCAACAACAAACCAACAACTACATAAACCTCTTTTTGCTCCCGGAAACTGGTTTTTTCACCTGTCATACAACCTGCTTTTTCAGCACAACAAAGGTACGAAATACCTTTATGTTCCTTCTGCAGTGAAAGAAAAACAGGACGAAAATCGTATCAATCGTTTGCGCTCAAATCCTCTGTCGCCGCCGATGATTCGGCTGATGCAGCCTGGTCGGAGCCGAAAGCTTTCAAAGCCTTCTTTCTCACAATAAGTTTCACGGCACGTGGCACAATCGTGAAATCGAGTGGGGAGCTGCCAAGTGACTCGCCGTCGGTTTCAAGAAAGATGGAGTGCCGCGGTGTGGAAGTGATTTGAATCTTTTTCCCGGTAAAGGTATCCACCTCGGGCATCTGGATGAAGGTGCCGTCGAAAAGGCGTTTGAGGTTCATGATCACCCTAAGTTTGGTGGTTTTGCGAATCACGGTCATATCGAACAAACCATCGTCGGGGATGGCGTTGGGCAGCTGTTTCATTCCTCCCCCGTTGAATTTACAAATGCCGATGCTCAGACTGAACACCTGGTCGTTGACCACCTCCACATCGTCAACAATGATGCTGAGCTGTACCACTTCGTACTGAAACAGCCCCAGTGCCAGGTTGATCAGGTAGGAAAGTTTACCGCCTTTGCCCTGTGCTTTCAGGTTATTGGTTTTTTTGGCCACGAAGGCATCATAACCCATTCCGGCCATATTGATAAAATAGCGGCTCTTGTCTTCGGTTTCGTAGCTGTATTTCACCTTGCCCACATCCTGCAGGAAAGTGCGCTCGTTGCGGATGATCTTGATGGCTTTTTCATACTTCATCGGAAACTGATACATGCGGCCCCAGTCGTTTCCGGTCCCGATTGTGATCATGCCGAGGGTGATATCGGTTGTAGCATAACGTGTCTGCTGAAAAATTCCGTTCACCACCTCGTTGAGTGTTCCATCACCACCCACCGCTATGATTTTTTTGAAACCAAGGTCGTTGACCATGTTGCGTGTGATCTCTATCGCGTGGAAAGGACGCTCAGTGAGTACACTCAAAAAAGAAAAGCCGTTTTTTATCAGCAGTTCTTTAACCCTGGGCCAGTCTTTCTCGCATTTTCCACTCCCGGCCTTTGGGTTCACCACCACCAGCCATTTGTCGGTTTCTTTCATGTTTCTGTGTGTTGAAATCGTATGTGTAATCTAGTCCAAATTCGTTATGTACTCTTTTTCAGCTGTTTGTGAATATTTCCGAAATCAGAAAACAACAAATCTTTCAAAATATAAATGAACAATATGATGCAAGGTAAAACTTTTATGGCATAGGGCTTAATAAAATCTTCTCTCAAAGCTCTCGGGAAAATGTCGGTGGCAGCTAAACCCGTGAATATGAATACTATAACCATCAGAACCTTGTAGTCTGTTGTTTTGGGCGAACCAAGATAATACAATGCTGCACCGGCCATGGCAATTACAAAGGTCGGCGACTCGGTTTTGTGATTAAACAGCACTACCCACACCAGCATCAGGGCAAACCACGTTAATCTCCACTTGCTGAAGGGATACTGATCTTTTCGCAAAAGAGGTAAGAAAAGCAAAACAACACCCACTGCGAGCCAAACGATATTTGGTAAATGCAGCCCGAAAACTCTTTCGAAAAAAGCCATGAGTGAATAGTTTAATGCGTGGGGAGCATCGTTGATCAAGAGGTTAAACCACGAAATATAAAGCTGCCAAAGCGGCTGAAAACCTGTGATAAAGGCTGGAAGCAACAGCAATACAACTCCCGAAACTGCCGAATAAATCAGCCATTTGGTTTTGTTATCCTGAAAAAACAACAACAACACAACCACTGCTGCAAAAAGCTTGATGCTCACGCCCAGGGCAACAGCCAAAGCAAAAACCCCGATATTGTTGTTCTCCCTTGCATCAAACGCCCACATCATAAGTGCAAGCATCAGGCCATTGCTTTGGGCATTTTGTATGGATGTGATCATCTCGAAAAGAATAAAAAGGGCAAAGAACCAGCGCTCACGCACACTGAAATTCATCCTCCCGAGCATATAAACAGGAAAAACAGCATTGAGCAGATTCCACAAAACGAGCGCGCTTGTACGTTCCAAGTACCAAAAGGGAGCCATAAAAAGTGAAAATCCCGGGCTGTATTTGTACAAATCAAAATACACCTCAGGATAAGCGGCATAAAGGTCTTTTCCTTCGAGCAGGTGCAGAAAGGAATAGCGGAAAATATCGAAATTATTAAACGCGCCCTCGGTGAGTGTTAGTTTTAAAATGCTTACCAAAACAACAGTAAGCGCATAGAAAGCGACAATCAGGCGCCCGTCACCAGTGGCTTTTACGGTCAGTTTACTTAGGCTGTGCATGATCTGTCTTGCTTAATTCAATCACACGGGAATATTTCCACCAGGTTTCGAGCGCACTCATCCTGCAAATCACAAAACCGGCACGACCGTCAAGAAAGCCAAGTTTGAACAGGTAGTTCCGCAAAAACTTGGCAATCATTTTCATTGCAGCAAAGGGGTATGAATAGCGTTTCCCTTTCTGCACCAATTCTTTGGCAGCAATTGTTGCAAATTTGTCGGCCTGCCTGCGGTGCTGTTCAATGGTGTAATAGCTGTAGTGCAGCAGGTCGCCTTTAAGCTGTTTGACGGGATTTTTACTGTCAGCAGGCACAACCTTGTCATGCGGATTTTGCCCTCCCCATCTTGCCTGGGTTCTGTTGAAAAGGCGCAGCTTACGGTCGGGATACCATCCACAATGGTGAATCCATTGGCCGCAATAATTCGTGAGCCGGTTCATGGAATAAAGTTCAGCAGGAAAACCAAGCGATTTCTCATGCAATACAGCTGCTTTGAGGCCGGGCGAAAGCGCTTCGTCGGCATCGAGACTGAGCACAAAATCATGACTGCACCGGCTCAGCGCATATTGTTTTTGCTCAATATAACCTGCAAAGGGATTGCGCTCAAACTTTGCTCCGTAGCTAAGACATATCTCTTCGGTGCGGTCGGTCGAAAAAGAATCAATCACCACAACCTCATCAGCCACGTCTGCCACTGAAGCCAGACAACGGCCGATGTTAATTTCTTCGTTGAGTGTAATGATGGTAACCGAGAGCCTCTTCATGTAATAAAAAAAGTCATCAAAAGTATGGAATAAAATAATTGCGGTAAAACATTAATGTTTGCAAGTCTTGAAGTGCCTTGCAACTGCTTTTCGATGAAAACTAAGTAATTGTACTTGCTTTGTCCGAAAAAAAATTATTTTTGACAGCTACAACCACACATACTGATTGATTATGATGCTTTTTATTTCGGGCAGCGGCCTATCCGACACATTCTGGACAACAGTATTTATACCGGTGACAACAGCACTTTTGCTTGTTTTGTTGTTTTGGTTGCATCGCCGAAACACCTACAAACGCATTGAATCGCTGGAAGAGAAAATTCTTGGGCAGGATCATGATTTGCTGCGCAGGTCTGCTCTGGAAAACGAGAAACTCAAGAAAGCCATGCAGTTGCACCTGAGTGAGCTGAATCAGCGGATTGGTAAAAACGAAGAGCTTTCTCACAAAATGATCAACCAGTTGCAGGCACTCGTTGAGCTTCTGGAAGAAAAACCAGCCGGGCCGGCATCAAGCGGTGAGTCTTCAACTCAATTTCCTGATGGTGATTCGGGTATCACAATCCAGCAAACGATGTAGGCCAGCAATCCGGCACCACCAACGGCGGTAAAAAGCACCCACCCCACCCTGACGATGGTAGGGTCGAGATTGAGGTAATCAGCCAGTCCGTAGCAAACGCCGCCAAGAATACGGTTAAAGCGTGCACGGTAAAGTTTTTTAACTGTGTTCATATTTTATGACTTTTGCTTGAAAAAAATGTTGTGATTTAACAGCTGACGAATTTGTCTGAGGTCAAAAATCTGCGGGCTTTAGACCGTAAAATCATGCTTTTCAGCTTTCGCTCGTCAATTTTGAAGTAAAAATAAGATTTTCGGTCTTTCGCTTTACCTTTGCGCAATAAAAATTCATGCAATGATCCCGGCACACACCACCATGAGCATTCTCGAAGCCTCCCGCATCGAAGAGGTGGTGGGCGAATTTGTGAGCCTGAAGCGCCGGGGCAGCAACCTGATTGGTTTGTGTCCGTTTCATCAGGAGAAAACGCCCTCGTTCACCGTTTCGCCTTCCAAAGGCTTGTTCAAATGCTTTGGCTGTGGCAAAGGGGGCGACTCGGCCCGCTTTATGATGGAACACGAGCATATGACCTATCCCGAAGCACTGCGCTATCTGGCAAAAAAATACCAGATCGAGGTGGAAGAATACCAGCAAACGCCCGAAGAGGTTGCCGCCCTCAACGAGCGCGAACGCATGTTCAACCTCAACACCTTTGCGCAAAACTATTTCAGCACCACCCTCTTCGAAACCAACGAGGGACGCGCTGTGGGCCTGAGCTATTTCAAAGAACGCGACTTCAGGGAAGCCACTATCAAGAAGTTCCAGTTAGGCTATTCGCCGGATAACCGCGATGCTTTTTCGGCACACGCACGCAAAAATGCCTACAGCCCCGATATCTTGCTCAAGACAGGACTTTCGGTTGGGTCGGAAGAAAAACTGTTCGACCGTTTTCAGGCACGCGTCATTTTCCCTATCCACAACCTCACAGGCAAGGTCATCGGCTTTGGCGGACGCATTCTCGGAAGCGACAAAACCAAGGCCAAATACCTCAACTCGCCCGAGTCGGAAATCTACAACAAGAGCAAGACCCTCTATGGCATTTATTTTGCCAAACAAGCCATCAGTAAACTCGATAACTGCCTGCTTGTGGAGGGATATACTGATGTGATTTCGATGCATCAGGCCGGCATCGAAAACGTGGTGGCCAGCTCCGGCACCTCGCTCACCACCGAGCAAATCCGTATGATCAGGCGCTTCACAAACAACATCACCATCCTCTACGACGGCGACAAGGCAGGCATCAGCGCCTCGCTCCGCGGTACCGACATGATTCTGGAAGAAGGGATGAACGTGCGCGTGCTGCTCTTCCCCGACGGTGACGACCCCGACAGCTTTGTGCGCAAAAACCGAAGCAGCGATGTTGAAGCATACATCACGACCAAAGCCACCGATTTTATCAGCTTTAAAACGGCGCTGTTGCTGGAGCAAAGCGGCAACGACCCCATCAAAAAAGCAGGTCTGATCAAAGAAATCATCCACACCATCTCGCTGATTCCCGATCCGATCTACAGGGCCATCTATATCAAGGAATGCAGCCGCATGCTCGATGTGGAAGAGCAAACGCTTGTTAATGAGTTGAATAAGCTGCTGCGGCAAAAGTTTAAAACACGCACTGCAGAGCCCACGGCGCAGGAATTGCCCGAAGAAACAAGCCCGCAGCCCCCACCAAAAAGCAGCGGTCCCGAATCGCAGACAGGCTACTACCAGGAACGCGAATTGGTGAAACTGCTGCTGCAATACGGCAGCAAGGAGCTTGTTCATGAATACACGGATGAACAAGGGTTTCCGGCAAGCATGTCCGAAACCGCTGCCCGTTATATCATTGACGATCTGCTCAACGATCAGCTTTGGTTCAACTTTCCGCTACACCGAAAAATTCAGGAGCATTATGCCGAAGCATTAAAGGAAGAAGTCATTCCCTCGGAAAAATTCTTTGTGTCGCATCCCGATCCTGCCCTTGCCCAAACTTCGATTGACCTGATCACAACACCCTACAGACTCGACAACTGGGAAAGCAAAAACATCTTTGTAAAAACCGAAGAAGATGTGCTTAAGCAGGTCATAAGCGAAACCCTCCTCCGGTTCAAAGACCTTGTTGTGGAAGCCCGGCTGCACGAAGTGCTCGAAAAGATGAAACAAACCAGCGATTTTGACGACCAGCTGGCACTCCTGCTCGAAAAGAAAAAATTGGATGGTTTGCGCCAGCTCATTAACAGTCAGCTGGGTATTACAATTATAAAATGACGCTGCGCTTTGTCCTTGTTGTTACGAAAGTAAGATGCCCGCGCTGAATCAGAGCCAAAACAACCTCAATCCTTTTTTTTATTTACAACAAACCCCAGTGAAACGACACCCGGCATGTCAAACTTTGTCATCTTGCTCTCGATTCTGATGCGCTGCGTTCCGGCCTCGGGAAACTGCATATCACTGATAAGCGTAAAACGTTGTTTGAATCCCTTGTCAGATTTTTCACCTGTCCAGTTTTGGCTGCCATCCTGCAGCCTGAAGGTATAATCACGCGAGCGCATGCCGCCCGACGAAAAATATACGGTAAAATTAACGGCGATATGGTCCGAGGGATAGTCCTCGCTGTGTGTGAAATCGAGCGCAAGGTCATACAATGCGTCAGCGTCAGCGACCGGCACATCGAGTTCGATAAAATGAAAACGGTTCCAAATCTGATTATCAAAAACTTCAGTATGCTCAAAAACAACCGGTTGTGAGCAGGATGCAAACAGCAGCGTGATGAGAAACAGCAAATAAGAGCGATGCATTTTTTTCTTGCAAAAATAGAAAAAACAGTATTTTTAAGACGTTAAAGTACCCTTAAAAACGCAATACGTCGCATTACGCAGCATTGCTGCATCAAAATTGTAGTTATATTAACGTTTGATTCCTAAATAAAAACACTATTTTTGCCGATGAAATTGAGTGACTTATTCAATAAAAAGACAGACCACCACCATATGAAATTACATTTCTCAAAATTGCTCCAACACACTTTTGTGGCATTGTTAGGCAGCATATTGTTGTTTTCATGTGTTCCGCAGCGCAAGATGATGTACCTGCAGGGAACAGGCAAAACCGACACCACCTCACAGTTTGTTAACGAACGCAGCACCACCTACCTCATTCAGCCGGGTGACAACCTTTACATTAAGGTTGTGAGCCTTGACGAAAAAACCGCCACGCTGTTCAACCCGCTCGAACGCAGCACCGGAGGAGGACAAAACATCAATGACCAGGGCATTTATCTCAACAGCTATACTGTTAGCAACGAGGGCAATATTGAGTTTCCGCTGGCCGGAAAAATCTATGTTCAAAACCTGAGTGTTGAGCAAATAAAAGAAAAGATCCAGCGTGTGTTGGATGAATACCTTAAGGAAACTGTGCTTATCGTCAAGATGGTTAATTTCAACCTGACTGTGCTTGGTGAGGTGAAAAGACCCGGACAATACAAGGTGTATCAATCGGAAATCAATATTTTTGAAGCAATGGCTATGGCCGGCGACCTCACCGAATTTGCCGACCGCGAAGTTGTACAAATCATCCGTCAAACAAAAAACGGATCGGAGATTATCAACATCAATCTGGAACAGGCTAAAATTCTAAGCTCCGATCATTTCTACCTGAAGCCAAACGATATGATCTATATCAAGCCGCTCAAAATCAAACAATACGGCTTTGCAACCTTCCCTTACGCCCTTGTTTTTTCGACCATTTCGACCGCACTGCTGTTAATTAACTTCTTTAAATAAGCATACAAGTGGAAAACTTTCAGCCCTATCAACAGGAAGAAACCATCGACCTGAAAGCCCTGTTTTTTAAGTTCACCAGGTTTTGGTATCTTTTTGCCATCTCGGTATTCATTGCCTTGCTGGTAGCTTTTCTTTTCAACAAATACACCAAGCCAGTGTATGAAGTAAAAACCTCTGTCCTTGTAAAAGACCAGAAAGGTGGAAAAATGGATGCCACGGCTTTGTTGGGCCTCAACTTTGGCGGACAACAAAACCTTCAGAATGAAATCGGAGTTTTGATGTCATACTCGCTGAGTTTCAGAACTATCAAAGAAATGAATTTCGAAGTTTCCTACTTCAACGAAGACGGTTTTATCACCAAAGAGATGTATAAAACATCACCCTTTATTGTTGAAGTTGATTTCGGTAAACCCCAGTCTGTAAGCTTGCCCTACACAATCAGGTTTAAAGACAACAACACTTTCCTGCTTGAGGCCGAAGGCGAAAACATTACCTTGTATGATTTCAAGGCAGCAAAGCCGACAGGCGACAAAAATGAGCGACTGAAATGGAGCGGCGAATACCGCTTCGGCGACTGGATTGACAACGGTTTCAACCGCTTCAGGATTTTGCTTAACGACAACCTCAACCTGGAAGAAGTGCACAAAGGCAACCTCAGCTTTGTACTCAATGATTACCAATCGCTGCTCAGGGTGCTGCGCGGTTTCAAGATTGAACCTATCAACCGCGAAGCCAGCATTCTCGAAATCTCGTTGCGCGGAAACATCAAGGAAAAATCATCGGAGTTTCTGAACAAACTTACAGAAACCTATGTACAAAGAGGTCTCGAAAATAAAAACCAGATAGCCGAAAGTACCATCGAGTTTATTGACAAGCAATTGGTTGACATTCAGGACTCACTGCAGTTTGCCGAGATTGCATTGCAGGATTTCCAGACACGAAATGAGTTTATGAACCTCGACGTTCAATCGCAGAACGTGTTTGATTACCTGAAAGAGCTTGAAAAACAAAAAGCCGAGCTGCTGGTCAAAGGCAAGTACTACCGCAGCATGCAAAAGTATATTCAGGACAATATTGATCAGATTGACCGTTTGGTGGCGCCCAGCGCCATGGGAATCGAAGATCCGCTGCTGAACCGTCTTGTTCAGGAGCTTGTCAACCTCTCATCACAAAAAGCCGAGCAACTGCTCACCTCGACCGAGAAGCACCCGATGGTTGTGAGTATTGATGCACAAATCTCGAACACCAAACAAACACTGCTCGAAAACATCAACAACATCATCAAAAACTCCGATGTTGCCATCAACGACATCAACCGGAGGATGAAAGACCTTGAGCAACAGGTTAGCTCACTTCCGCTGACACAGCGTCTGCTGCTTGGCTACCAGCGCAAATTCCAGCTCAACGATGCCATCTATACCTTCCTGATGCAAAAACGTGCCGATGCCCAAATCACCAAGGCCAGCAATATGCCCGACAACGAAATCATTGACAGGGCAGACGAAAACATCAGTGTAATGGTTTTCCCTAAGAAAAGCCTCAACTATACCATTGCACTTCTGCTCGGACTTTTGATCCCGGTAGCATATATCCTTGGCCGTGACTACCTGAATGATAAAATCAACGAACGCAAAGACATTGAAAAAATCACCAAGCTGCCGGTAGTCGGCCAGGTGCTTCACAGCAACAAGGAAACCCAACTCGTGGTAGTTGAGTCGCCCAAGTCATCCATTTCAGAGTCATTCAGGTCGGTGCGAACCAATATTGACTACCTGACCAAAGGCCAGGACAAGAGCGTGATACTTGTGACCGCCGACATGGTGAGTGCCGGTAAAACATTTATTTCCATTAACCTTGCAAGCATTTATGCCATGTATGGCAAAAAAACTGTATTGCTTGGTTTCGACTTGCGCAAACCCAAGATTTACCAGGATTTTGGTCTTTCCAACTCAGCCGGATTGAGCACCTATCTCATCAACAAGCACACGATGGATGAAATTATTCAGCCATCAGGAAAAGTGAGCAACTTCGATATTATCATGGCCGGGCCGGTGCCTCCAAATCCTGCAGAGCTTATTGCTTCTGACAAATGCGGCACCCTTTTCGACGAGCTTCGCAAACGATATGACTATATTGTTATTGACACACCACCCATTGGACTGGTCACAGATGCGTATCTGCTGATGAAGCATTCCGATGTAAACCTCTTTGTGGTTCGTCAAGGCTACACCCATAAGCGAATCTTCGAAAGCATCATCAAAGACATCGAAGACCGCAGTATCCCGATGAATATCCTTGTGAACGACATCAAAGCCGGCGGAGGATATGGCTATGGTTATGGCTATGGATACGGCTATGGTTATGGCTACGGCTATGGATATGGCTACGGATACGGTTACGGTTATTACACGGATGAAGCAAAAGAAAAAAAGCCCGGCTTCTTTAAGCGGTTACTAAACAAAATTTAGCCGCTATTGCGCTAAACGATTATGCGGACTCCTAAAAGCGAAAGGCATTGGTATGCCCTCTATACCCGGTCGAGGTCGGAACGAAAAGTGCATGATGCCATTGTGAAGGAAAATATCACTGCTTACCTCCCGATGATCAAAAAGATGCAGCAGTGGAGCGACCGCAAAAAGCTGGTTGACAGGCCTTTGTTCAACTCTTACGTTTTTGTTTTTGCAAACGAAAAAGAGTACCTCACAGCGCTGAATGTGGATGGTGCAGTGAAATTTATTTCCTTTGAAGGAAAAGCCGTTCCGATTCCGGAAAAGCAAATAATTGCCATAAAGCGCTATATTGACGATCCGATGCCGGAGGACGAAGAAGTTGTTGCGTTGCATCCGGGCCAGCTCCTGATGATCAAATCAGGTCCGATGAAAGGTTTGATCGGCGAATTGGTAAGCGTGAAAAATAAGTTCAGGCTGGTCCTGCATATTGATGCCGTGGGTCAGGTTATAAGCCTGAGCATCCCGCGCTCGAAAGTCGAACCCATTGACACGACAATACGTTAATTTTGAAACAAGGCAGCATGAAATCATTACACAACAAAAAGGTTTTGGTAACGGGCGGTGCAGGATTCATCGGCTCAAACCTCGTTGAGACCCTACTCGAAAAAGGAGCGGCGGTGACATGCCTCGACAATTTTGCCACCGGACACCGGCACAACCTCGAAGCCTTTGCGACACATCCCGGTTTCACGCTCATGGAGGGCGACATCAGGGATTTGGAGATTTGTCGTGCGGCTTGTGCCCAACAAGATATTGTGTTGCATCAGGCAGCTCTGGGCTCTGTGCCACGCTCCATCAACGACCCGGTAACAAGCAACGAAGTGAATGTAAATGGATTTCTCAATATGTTGCTTGCTGCCCGCGATGCTGACGTGAGTCGTTTTGTGTATGCAGCGAGTTCGAGCACTTACGGCGATTCGGAACAGCTGCCCAAAGTGGAAGATGTGATCGGAAAACCCTTGTCGCCCTACGCCATCACCAAATACGTAAACGAATTATATGCCGATGTTTTTGCGCGTACTTATGGATTTCAAACCATCGGACTGCGCTATTTCAATGTTTTCGGTCGGCGTCAGGACCCTGAAGGAGCTTATGCGGCAGTGATTCCAAAGTGGGTGAAACAGTTTATCAGCAAAGAACCTGTACTCATCAACGGCGACGGGAACTACAGCCGCGATTTTACATACATTGACAACGTGGTGCAGGCCAACCTGCTGGCTGCCACAACTGAAAATCCTGCTGCCCTGAACCAGGTTTATAACGTTGCCTATGGCGACAGAACCACTCTGAACCAACTTGCAGCGTGGTTGCGCGAAGTACTGGCAAAGCATGATCCGGAGATCGCAAAGGTCGAAATCATGCACGGCCCCTTTCGCAAGGGCGATATCCCGCACTCATTGGCTTCTGTTGAAAAAGCCAAAAACCTGCTGGGCTACAATCCGCAGTTCAGCCTCAAGGCCGGCCTTGAAGAAGCCTGTGCCTGGTATTTCAATAACCTTTAACAACCGGCGAACGTTCAATTCCAACTGGTTTTTTTGAAGAACGCCAATTTTAATTTACCTTTGCAAACAGAAGAAAACGCTTGCATATCATGGACAATTCACATTCATCCAAACCCATCCCCTCGCCCAGTTCAACGAAATGGGTGTACGCGGTGCTGGCCATTTTTGCCCTCATCATCATTGCGCTGTCAATATGGCTCATCTCTGCAAAATCGAGTTTGCGAGTGCTCCAACTCGAAAAAGAAGCACAGCGCGAAATGTTCCAGCAGGAAGTTGACAGCCTGATTCAGGAACACAACCGCACTAAAGCTGCATACGGTGTTTTGGCCGATTCACTGATGAAAAAAGACAGTATCATTTTAGCCAATGCAAATGAAATAAAGCTGTTGCTTGATGATCAGTGGGAATTTTATAAGGTAAAAAAGAAGCTGGAAAAGCTTCAGGTCATCTCACAGAACTATGTGCGGCAGATGGACTCGCTTTATACGGTAAATCAGGAGCTTGTTGAAGAAAACGTTCGCATTCGTGAAGAAGTTGTTGCAGAACGCAAAAGATACAAAGAGCTCACCAAAACCAAAGATGAGCTAACGGGCAAAGTGGAGCAGGCAGCTGTTTTCAGAACCTTCGATGTTAAAGTTAGCGGGGTGCGCACACGTGGCAGCCGCGGAGAACAGGAAACCGACCGCGCCAAGAAAGTTGAAAGGATAAAAATTTGCTTCAAGCTTGCACAAAACAGCCTGATCCAGGCCGGAAACAAGAATATCTATATCCGTATTGCTGCTCCCGATTCAAAAATCCTTGTCAAGAGTCGTGATGATGCCTATTCCTTCCTTTTCAAAGGCGAAAGGCTGCAGTATTCGATCATGGAAGTTGTTGCTTATGAAAACAGCGACAAGGAAATTTGTGTGTATTGGGAAAAACGCGACACCCAGGAGCTCACAGCCGGCTTGTATTATATTGACATCTACGAAGGCGACCACCAGATTGGTGAAGCCAACCTGATGCTGAAATAAGCGGCAAGAAAAGTTTAAACAACAGCCCCGGCCAACAGCTTCAGGGGCTGTTTTATTTTACATGGGTTCGTGGGCTGTGCGGTTGATGATTTCTTCCTGAAGGTCATCGCCCAGGTCATTGAAATAGTCGGAATAGCCGGCCACACGAACGATAAGGTCTCTGAAGTGCTCGGGTTGATGCTGCGCCTGCCTCAGCACATCGGCATTCACCACATTGAACTGTATATGGTGTCCGTTGAGCTTGAAGTACGTCCTGATGAGGGCCGTGATATGGTCAATGGCTTCGTGCGTACTGAAAAACTCAGGGGTGAACTTCTGGTTGAGCAAGGTGCCTCCGGTACGCAGGTGATCAATCTTTGATGCAGACTGAAGCACAGCAACAGGGCCGTTGACATCGGCACCCTGCACCGGACTGATACCTTCGCTCAGCGGTTTTCCGGCTTCGCGCCCATCGGGCATGGCGCCGGTGACACTACCGAAATAAACATGCGAGGTGGTAGGCAACAGATTCACCCTGAAAACTCCGCCACGCGCGCTTGGCCTGCCGTCAACAGCCCTGAAAAAGCTTTCAAATACTTTGATGGCATGTGTGTCGGCCTGATCGTCGTTGTTCCCCCATTTGGGTGTTTCGTAAATGAAACGCTGTTGCCAGTCGCAATGGTTGCTGTAGTTGTCGCCAAGCACTTCATTGAGGGTGCTCAGGCTCATCTGCTTCTCGCTGAACACCCATTTTTGAATCGAGCTAAGGTTGTCAGTGATGCTTCCAAGGCCAACGCCCTGCACATAGCTGGTGTTGTAACGCGCTCCTCCGGCATTGTAATCCTTTGCGTTGGTGATGCAATCCCTGATGAAGAGCGAAATAAAAGGAGCGGGCATAAAGGAGGCAAAACAGCTTTCGATGACGTTGTTTCCGTTGATTTTGATGTCGAGGAAATGGTTAAGCTGGATTTCAAAAGCCCTGTAAAAAGCCTCAAAGTCTTCGAAATCGTCCTCACCGCCGGTTTTTGGTCCCAGCTGTTTCTCCGTTCGCGGATCAAATCCATTGTGGAGTGTGATTTCGAGCACTTTATTCAGGTTGAAATATCCCGAAAGGGTATAGGCTTCGGTGCCAAAGGCTCCGGTCTCCACGCAGCCGCTCGCGCCCCCGTTTCTGGCGTCTGTCAGGCTTTTACCTTGCCGCTGCAGCTGACTGATGATGGCATCGGTATTGAAAAACGAAGGCTGTCCGAAGCCGGTAGCAGTAATCTTCAATACGCGTTTGACAAATGCATCCGGATTTTTTCTGCTGATCTGCACCATAGAGCTGGGTTGCAGCAGGCGCATTTCCTCTATCACATCCAGCAGGATGAAGGTGAGTTCGTTCACGGCATCATCGCCTTCTTCGGTGAGACCACCGAGGTTGATGAGGGCAAAATCGGTATATGTATTGCTTTCGAGGGCGGTCACACCCACTTTTGGCGGAGCCGGATGGTTGTTGAACTTGATCCAGAATGCCTGCAAAAGCTCCACCGCCTGGGCAGCAGTGAGGGTGCCCTGCGCGAGGTCGTTTCTGTAAAACGAAATCAGATGCTGATCAAGGCGACCCGGATTGAATGAGTCCCAGGGATTGAGTTCGGTGATCACGCCGAGGTGAATAAACCAGTAATGTTGCAGGGCCTCGTGCAGGTTGCGCGGGGCATGTGCCGGCACGTGGCTGCACACCTGAATCATGCTCAGCAGTTCGTTGCGTCGTTCTTCGGACTGCTCAATCACAAGCAGTTGCTGCAGGGCTTCCACATGACGCTGCGCATATTCAATGAGTGCCAGAGCGCTGGTTTCCATTGCGTTGAGCTCATTGTGCCGGTCAGTCTCATCATCAGCCAGGGATTGGCGTATTGCATTGATTTCATCCACCAACTCGTGCATCCCCTTGGTAAAGAGGTCTTTGCCGGCTACAGTATGACCCGGTGCCCGCTGTTCCTGAAATTCGGTGAACACACCGGCAGCATAGGCATCTTTCCATTCCTGTGGCAATCGTCCGAAGATCCTGTCGCGCTGGGTTCGTCCCTTCCAGAATGGAATGATTCTGTCCTGGTAGATCTGTCTGGTGGCTGCATCCACTTTATACGATACTTTTTTTCGTTGGTCGAGCATTTCGAGATCGGCGAGCGTATGAAGTGAGATTTCGGGATAGGTGGGTGTGGCTTTGGGTGCAGGACCGCGTTCGCCCACAATCAATTCGTCCTCACCTATATAAAGTGATTTGTTCTGTAAAATATACCTGAAAGCCGAGGCCCGTTGCTCGGGGATCGAAAGGGTGTTGGTTTCGGCTTTGGCGTAGAAATCCGTTATAAGTGCAGCCCTTTCGGCCGACAAGCTGTTTGTGGCGTCGAGACTCTTTTTTCTGAGTTTTTGGATGCGTGGTGTCAGCATTTGATGATGGTTATAGCGTGTTATTAACCTCCGATACTAATTGTTTGGGCCAGCGGACGAAAGAAAGATTTAATCTTTTCGCTTTGCGCCCTGTCGTAAGCCTGTGTGTGTTCAAAAGCAAATTGCCGGCCCATGCGTTCGTATTTGCTTTTTCCAAGGTGATGAAATGGCAGCAGATCAATCCTTTCAACCATGCCCAGGCTGCTGATGATGTTGTAAAGTCCTTCCAGATTGCCTTGTGTGTCGGTCACATCAGGTATAAGGGGGATTCGGATAAAAAAGTGTTTTCCTGAAGCGGCAAGCATCTCCAGGTTATTGAGGATGAGGGTATTCGTTTGTCCGGTATGGCGTTCGTGTTCGGCAATATTTGCAAGTTTCAGGTCGTAGAGCACCAGGTCGGCTGCATACGCAACGTTCCTGAAAACATCGCTGTTGGCATATCCGGAGGTGTCGAGGGCAGAGTGGATTCCCATTTCACGGGCGGCTTTGAGCAAAAAAAGTGTAAAGGCCGGCTGCATCAGGGGTTCGCCACCCGAGATGGTGATTCCCCCGCCCGACTCTTCAAAAAATGGCTTGTCGGCAACAAACCGATTCAGCACAGCAGTGGTTTCCATCGGGGTGCCAATATTCTCAGTGGTTTCAAAGGTTTCAGCTCCCAGCTTGCGCACCTTGCGAACTGTCTCGGTTAGGCAGCGCTGGCTCTCTGGATTGTGACACCATGAACACCTGAGCGGACATCCTTTCAGGAAAACGGTTGTTCGTATGCCGGGACCGTCATGAACAGAAAAACTGCGAATATCAAAAATAAGCCCTTTCATGGGAAGTAAAATTTGGTAAAGTTTTGGATTTCAGCAGGATGACGGTGTCAGCTGTTATCAACAGATCCAACAGGCAAAGAGTGCCTTGCCATTTAAATGATACAGGTTTGATACGCAATGGGCCCGCATTTTCTTAGTAATGTCAGCAAAAATAAAAATTTCCGGTCAATCACAAAACCAAGATCAGTTTCCGGTAAAAAAAATTCCGCCCACGTCGGTCAACGGACCATCGTGCAGGCAGTACATTTCCATCCCGAGGGTCTTGAGCCGGGGCAACAGTTCGCCACGCTCCTGCAGCAATTCCGGGTTGCCGTTGCACACAAGCAGACGGCCAAAAACACCAAAACAACCGCCGGCAAAACCGTAGGGATGTCCTGGAAGCAGAATTTGACGCGGATTGATGAAGATGATTTCCATGCCGATTTTTGACAATGCAGCTGCAATGCCTTTGTCGCTGGTCAGAAAAACATTGTCCGACAAATGAAGCAGGTTGCAACGTGTATAAGCCTGGTTCACATGTATCACAACAACTTCGGGGTCGGTGCCAATCAAAGTTTTGTCGGAAACCTTGCGGTTGTGTATGAGCAGGTGCCGCGCAAAAACGGCATTGTAGCGTGCTGTTTCAGGATATGCCCTTCCGGGAGCCAAGGTGCCTTTCAGCAACATGACGCCGGAAGCAGTGATGACAGATTCCCAGCGCGCAGGAATATCAGGGCTGGCCACGAGCAAATTGCCTTTCTGACAAAAAAAGATATCGGGATGTGCGGCAATGCTTTCATATACTGCCGGTTGTGGTTCGAGCCAGAGAACATTTCCCAGTCGGGCCAGCTGTTCGGCTGCAGGGGGCGACATTCGGCTGTCGGCGATAATCAGTGTCATGCCTGTTCGATTCGATAGGTGAATGGTTGCAATGATTCATCGGCGATAAACTTCACCCAACGAAAACGCTTCAGCAGATAGTGTTTGTTGGCTGCGCGGTAGCCAATGGCATGGTTTCGTTGCACTTCGGGCACCAGAAGCCTGAGTTCGGTTGTTGAGGGCCATTGGTTTTCGGCAGCAAAGATGCGGCTCCACAACTCGGTCATCACCATCTCAGTGAAGGAAGGATGATATGGTCCGGCCACATAGCTTCCGGCATTGAGTTCTTCGCTTGGATGCAGCCCCATGCGCAGCACCCTGATGCCTGAAGCCCGGAAAAGGTGATACAGGTCTGCAGCAAGCAAAACAGCCTCCTCTAATGGCTGCGGCCTGTAGGTGCCGTTCCGGTACATCGTTTCGAGTTCGGTGCCTGCCACCACAAGGCATGGATAGATACGTGTTTCCGTGGCTCCTGCGCTGATAATGCTTCGGGCTGTTTCCATGGATTTAGCCCGTGTGTCGCCGGGCAAACCTGTCATCATCTGCAATCCAAGCCTGAATCCATGACTCAGAATCATTTCGGCTGACCTGAAAACGTCGGCTGCCTTATGCCCCCGGCCGCTTTGCAACAACACCTCATCATCAAGCGACTGTGCGCCGAGCTCGATGGAGGTGACAGGAAAATCTTTGAGAAGCAAAAGGTTTTCGTTTGTGATATAATCAGGTCGGGTGCTCAGCCTGATGCCTTGTATGCGGCCGCTGCGATAATAAGGAAGCGCAAGCGCAAGATAGCTGCGCTGAACACTGAAAGGCAATCCGGTGAAATTTCCGCCAAAAAAAGCCAGTTCCACCACCTTTTCCTGCTCCGAAAAGCTGTGCAGGTTTCTTTCGATCAGCGCGTTGATATCGCTGTCGGCAGGCAATATGGCCTGACCCGATATGGCCGACTGGTTGCAGTATTTGCAACGGAATGGGCAAGCCAGCTCGGGCAGAAAGACGGGGATGTTGTAATGCTTCACCATGCAGCAAATTTGCAACAAAATGTAAAAAAATCTTAATTATTCAATAATTTTGCACTTTCAGAGTTTACGTTTTAAATCATATAATACTGATACACAAATGAGAATCGAGAACACGACACGCATTATGCCGCGTTTTTTGCTGGTATTGCTGATGGTGGTTATCACTTTTGGAGGCGCAACAAGCTGCAAGAGCAAGAAGAAAATTGCCCGTGAGCAAGCCGCTGCCGAGTATGCCTCCCGCATTGAGCAGGCAAAAAAGGACCTTACTGCCATACTCAACGACGAAACAAGCTGGACACTCAAAGAAAAAGAAGACCGTGTGGCCACAATCAAATCATGGAATCTGCAAGATGAGGAAGTGGTGAAACTTATTGACCTTGTTGAAGATAAACTGGCCCGTGAGCGAGCCGATGCCGAAAGAAAAGCCGAAGAGGAGCGCTTGAAGAAGATGGAGCAGGAACGCATCAAATCCAAAGAGTCGAAATATGCCGGCATCGAGAATATGCTGCTTTCAGTGGCTGCCGCACCCGATGCCGCCACCGCAAACGTGAAAATCAACCAGGCATTGCAGCTCTTTGCCACGCCCGATGCACCGGTGCTTATCATCATCAGCCAGGCCGGAGGTTTCAACGACTACGACCGTCCGACCACCATCCGCAGGTATCTGGAATACCTCAAAGACCAAAAGGTTTATAACAACGCCATTGAGCAGGTGAAATACGATGCTGCCGGAAAAATCACTGAACTTGAACTGATTAAAAAGTAGAAAAAAATGAGAAGAATCTTCGTCCTAACAGCCATATTTTTCAGCATGCTCAGCGGCATGGCCCTGAAAGCACAAGATATCAGTCCCGAAAGAAAACAAGCCATTGACAGCCTTGCCCTTGAAAAAGTGCGCGACCTGAGCAAATACATCAGCATCATTGGCAACAAATCAACACCATGGAGCGAAGCCAACCGCGTGATTGACCGCGCTGAGGAATTGTTTATGCAAGGTGCCGAAATGGGTGTTTCGAGTGTTTTCAAAACCGATGTACTCTATTATAAAGTGCGTCAATACTTTGAAAGATTGATGCGTCTCAACTACGACCGTGTCGAGATAGAGTGGTATAAAATAGAGTATGTGAGTGATTTACAGCGTCAGCCCGATGGCACTTATGTTGGCGTGATCACCATCTTCCAGAAGTTTAAGGGCTACGATGCCGAAGGAAATCTGGTGTATGAAGACACTACCAAAAAAGACATCACGGTGTATGTGAAACGCAAAGAAACACAGATTGGCGGCCGTTTGATCGGTTTCTGGGACGTATTGCTCGGCGATGTACGCGTGAAAGAAACCAGAAAATAAAACTGAGGCAGCCTTGCTGTCAAAGCCAAAGGCCAAAGCAGAACCGTGGTTCTGCTTTGGCCTTTTTTGGTTTTACGATGCTGAAGTGAGTCAAAAAACCGCTGCTGTATCGCCGTTGTCAGGCATGCCCGGAGTGTCAGTGCCTGAAATACGTTGACCGTGACCCATCACTTCGTTGATCTTTTCTGTCCTGTACTTTTGTCAGCCCAAAAGTACCAAAAGGCCCTGCGCGAACGATGCGCCTCTCCGCCCTGAAAAAACAGCAAAAATCCTGCAAAGCAGCGCCAAAATGGGCTAAAGGCTATGAGCTTTTGGTAGTTTGGTTCGTTGACCAAGGCAACTGCATCTGCAAATACTGGAGAAAGGTTATTTGTTTGCAAAACGCTTTTGAACCTCTGACATAAATTTCCGACTTAAGGAAAGATTCAACTTGTCAGTGCCTGAAATACGTTGACCGTTTTGAGCCAAAAAAAAAGTAAAA
>ERZ1645187.1343-NODE-1343-length-22692-cov-17.008438_pt1 | contig 22692 bp, 26 predicted proteins | sample MGYA00575352_ERZ1645187 | MGnify/ENA primary metagenome ERZ1645187 (study PRJEB40837, sample SAMN11349314) | freshwater sediment metagenome | isolation source: river sediment | host: Sediment | place: India: Wazaribad , New Delhi | collected 2017-02-21 ... | reverse complement strand
ACGAGATCGAGAAGGCGCATCCCGATCTGTTCAACATCCTGTTGCAGGTGATGGACCACGGCAAGCTGACGGACCACAACGGCAAGTCGGTCGATTTCCGCAACGTCATCCTCATCATGACGACGAACGCAGGCGCCTCCGACATGGCCAAGGCGCCGATGGGCTTCAACCGTTCGAAGCGCGAGGGCGACGATACGGAAGCGGTCAACCGGCTGTTCTCGCCGGAATTCCGCAACCGCCTCGACGCGGTCATCCCGTTCGCCGGGCTCAAGCCGGACGTCATTTCCAAGGTGGTGGAGAAGTTCATCTTCCAGCTCGAGGCGCAGCTCGCCGACCGCGGCGTGACGATCGAACTGACCGAGGCGGCGGCGAAGTGGATCGGCGAGAAGGGCTACGACGAGAAATTCGGCGCACGCCCGCTCGCCCGCGTCATCCAGGAGCACATCAAGCGGCCGCTCGCCGACGAGCTGCTGTTCGGCCGGCTCGAGCATGGCGGCACCGTGCGCGTTCTGGTCGAGGGCGAGGGCGAGGAGTCGAAGCTCGGCTTCGAGTTCCTGCCGGCCGATCCGAGCAAGAAGGTGAAGCCGGTCGATTCCGACGAGGAGGAGGAAACCGAGGAGGTGGCCGAAGCGGTCGCCGCCGAGCCCGCCTCGCGTCGTGCGCTTCCCGGCCCGCGTGAGAAAAAGGAGAAGCCGGCGGCACCGAAGTCCGGCGGCACCTCGGGCATCGTGCCGAGCGTGCCGCGCCCGAAGAAGGGCGAGTAGGCCGCGCACGGAAGCCGGCGGCATGTGGGCCGCTCCGGCGCTTCTCCACCGATCGACAAGGGCCGTCCGCTGTGAAGCGGGCGGCCCTTTGCTTTCGCCACTCCGCGCCCTGACGGCACAAGCAGCAATCCGAGGGTCACCCACGTGACAGCGCTGTTCGCCGCGGCTTCGTACTCCGCTAGCTCCTGACGCGAGATGCCCCTGCATCCGCGCGCAACAACGAGGAGCAACAGCATGTGTCAGATCTGTCGAATGGGGCGTCCGGCGACGCTCGACGACGAACGCAAATCGGCGTTCGAACAGCGCATGGTCGGTGCGCTCAACGATGCCGCAATGATCCTGATGACATCGGTCGGCCATCGCACCGGGCTGTTCGATGCCATGGCGGACGCACCCGCGGCCACCAGCCGCGACATCGCAGCGCGGTCCGGGCTCGACGAGCGCTACGTGCGCGAGTGGCTCGGGGCGATGGTGTCAGCCGGCGTGATCGAGACCGACGCGAAAACCGGCACCTATCAGTTGCCCGCCGAGCACGCGGTGCTGTTGACCCGGTCGAGCCCGGCCAACATGGCGATCGCCGCGCAGTTTCTGCCGCTGATCGGCAGCGTCGAGGACGACGTGGTCGCGTGCTTCCGGGTCGGAGGTGGCGTGCCCTATGCGCGCTACGGCCGCTTCCACGAGGTCATGGCTGAGGAATCGGCGCAAACCGTGATTGCGGCGCTCGACGATGCCATCCTGCCGCTGGTGCCGGGCCTGCGCGCGCGGCTGGAGGCCGGCATCAGCGTGCTCGATGTCGGCTGCGGCCGCGCGCGGGCCCTGCTGCAGCTCGCCGAAGCCTATCCCCGCAGCCGCTTCACCGGGTTCGATCTCTCTGAGGAGGCGATCGACTGGGCGCGCGGCAGGGCCCGTGCCCAGGGGCTCGCCAACGTCAGTCTGCGCGTGCGCGATCTGTCTGACTTCGACGTCACGGCACCACCGGCGGCATTCGATCTGGTGACGACGTTCGACGCCATCCACGACCAGGCCAGGCCGATGGCGTTGCTGAAGGGCATTCGCCGCACGCTGGCGCCGGGCGGCGTTTATCTGGCGCAGGACATCAAGGGCTCGGGCAGCCACGCCGGTGACATGGCGCATCCCCTCGGCACGCTGCTCTACACCATCTCGTGCATGCACTGCATGACGGTGTCGCTGGCGCAGGGTGGAGACGGTCTCGGCGCCATGTGGGGCGAGCCGCTGGCGCGCCAGATGTTCGCCGAGGCGGGCTTCGGCTCGATCGAGGTGCATGCGCTCGAGCACGACGTGATGAACTCCTACTACGTCGTGCGGCCCTGAGCCGGACGCCATGGTCGAGGGGCGGGCGGGATTTTGGTTTTCTGCCCGCCGTTTGCCACGTCCTGAACGCAGGCGTGGCGCGCCAAAGTTTGTAGTGCGCATCGCGGCGAAGCGTGGAAAGACAGCGAGACGACTTCGTCCCCCAACAGCGTTGCCGTCTACCCCGTGATCCCCGCCGACGACTACGAGCCGCCTCGTCCCGAGACCGATGACGCTGCCGAGTGGCGCGGCCTGTCGCGCTCTGCCGTGTTCCGGCGCGGGCTGGCGGTTGCGCTGACGGTGCCGGGGCTGATCCTCGCCGCGTCCTCGGCGGGCTTCGGCGCCCTTTCACGCGACGCAGGTTTCTCGCTCTTCAACTCGGTCTTCATGATGGCCGCGTTCTTCGCGCTGCCGGCGCAGGTGGTCATGGTGGACCAGATGGCGCGCGGAGCCTCGCTCTCCGCCGGCGCACTGGTGGTCACGCTGACCGGGATCCGCCTGCTGCCGATGTGCGTCGTGCTGATGCCGTATCTCAAGGGTCCGCGCGCGACGCGGCTCGGTTTTCTGCTCGCCGGGCATTTCATCGCCGTCACCGCGTGGATGGAAGGCTGGCGCCGGCTGCCGCATCTGCCGGCCGAGCACCGCCTGGATCATTTCCTCGGCATCGGCACAGGGCTTCTGGGCTCGACGCTGATCGGCACGGCGTTCGGCTACGAACTCGCGGGCGTGGTGCCGCCACTGGTGTCGGCGGTCCTGCTGTTTCTCACGCCGGTCTACTTTCTGCTGTCGCTGATCGCCGCTGCTGCCGCGCTGTCCGATCGCTATGCGATCGTCGCGGGCGTCGTCCTCGGTCCGCCGATCTACCTCCTGGTGCCCGGTTTCGATCTGCTGCTCACCGGTCTTATCGGCGGTACCATCGCGCACTTCGCCGCCCGCCACCGCGAGGCGCGGCCATGAGCGAGATGTCGACGGGCCTGACCGCCACGCTGATCCTGCTCGCCATCGCGCTGTTCGTGCACGAGCCATGGCGCTGGATCGGCATTTTCATCGGCAACAGGATCGATGTGCAGAGCCCGTGGTTCCAGTGGGTGCGCTCGGTCGCGACGGCGCTCGTCGCCGGCCTCGTCATGCGCCTCATCCTGTTTCCCGCCGGTGCGCTGGCAGGGCTCGGGCTTGGCGTGCGCGGTCTCGCCATGGCGGCTGGCATCGCCGCGTATTTTCTGCTCGGGCGCACGCTGGCGGTAGGTGTCGGCACCGGCGCGCTGGTTCTGGTCGTCGCGCAATCTCTGTTCGGCTGAACGGAGCGATCAGGAGATGATGAGCGGTGTCTTTCCGATGAAGCGACTGTCGCGCACTTCGTCCGCGAGAAACCGGCCGACGTCGGCGCGGGCAATGGTCTTGAACGCCCATTGCTTCGGATCGTCGAGTGCCCTGTAGCGGCCCGTGACGGGCGTGCCGACGAGAACACCCGGGCGCGCGATGGTCCAGTCGAGGCCAGAGTCCCTGACCATGCGTTCCTGCACGTCCTTGTCGTCATAGATGCGCTTGAGCAGGAGAGGGAACACGAGTCCGTCGTAGAAGAAGCCGAAATGCCCGCGGCTGTCGCCGGCGCCGAGGCCGGTGACGACGATGAGCCGACGCGGCCCGCGCTCGCGCATCAGGTCGACCACGATCCGGGTGGCGCGCGAGAACAGGGTGGTACCCTGGATCAGGCTCTGGACGCTGGACGCGCTTCTGCCGACACCGAGCGCAAGCACGACGACATCGATGCCGTCGAGCGCCTGGGCCACGTCGTTGCGGTCGAGAGCGTTTCCGGCCGTCTTTTCGAGTTTCGGATCGGCGATGTCGATGGTCCCGGCCGTACGCGCCAGCGCCCTGACGTGATGACCGTCTGCGAGCAGCGCCTTGACGGCTTCGAGGCCCACGCCTTGGCTCGCACCGATCACCAGAACCCTGGACATGCGCGCTCGTCTCCCTGACGACGTTCTCCGACCATGCGGCGTTGCGGCTCTTGACCCTAGCGCCTCACGCCTTCTTCCTGAAACAAAAACGCGTGCACCGGGAGGTTGGATTGACGCGGGAAACCTACAAGTCGCTCGCAGCGAAGGCTGCGGCCGAAGTGCGCGAACTCCTGCCGTGGGACCTCGACCGGCTGCAGCGGGCGGAGCCCCGCCTGCTGGTGCTCGACGTGCGCGAGCGCAGCGAGTTCGAACAGGCCCACATCAAGGGCTCGCTGAACGTGCCGCGCGGCATTCTCGAGGCCGCCTGCGAATACGATTACGCGGAAACCGAGCCGGAGCTGGTGGCGGCGCGCGACCGTCCGGTCGTGGTGGTGTGCCGTTCGGGCAATCGCAGCGCGCTCGCCGCGCTGGTCATGCGCCTGCTCGGCTACGAGAACGTCGCCTCGCTGAAGCTCGGCATCAAGGGCTGGAACGACGGCGACCTGCCGCTCGTCGACTGCCGCGGCGTCACCGTCGATGGCGACGATGCCGCCCACCTGATCGAACCGAAGATCGCACCCGAGCAGCGTGATCCGTCGCGGCGCTGAAGCTTGCCTGCGCGATACGATCAAGGACTCTTGGTTGACGCCGCGAGCAGTGCGACGGCGACGGCCGGGGCCGCGTGCGTCGCCGCCGGACGGCACTCCGGCGGCGCGCCGACGAGTTCACCGAACGTCACCGGCTGCATGCCGGTCCTGAGCGCCAGCGCGGCGGCGACATCGGCACCGATGCCGGCGGTGACCAGTGGCCCGAAGGCGATGTCGGGTGACGCCGACAGCACCTGCAGCAAACCGTCGTGGATCGAGCGCATCTGCGCTTCCGCGATCGTGCGCGCGGTCGCCTGCCAGTGCGCCAACGTGCCGTCGTCCGCTTCGCGACCGAGCATGCGGGCAAGTCGGGCGACGCTTTCCACCAGGCTCTTGCCGCGTCCGTCGGCGGTGGCGTGCAGGTCGACCGCATCGTCCAGTTCGCCGAGGATGCGGCGCACGTCGGCCATTGTGGCGAGGTACTCGCGCGCGAGCGTGGTCCACTCGCCCTTGAACGGTGCGCGCGTCGTGACGCCCATCACCGCCGTGCGCGTGAACCCAGTGTAGACGAGTTCGCCGGTGGCCTGTCGCGCCGCATCGGTCACTCCGCGTGGCACCGGCCTGCTGTCGATGACAGGAACGATGTCGGCCGTGGTGGAGCCGAAATCGAGGATGACGAAATGCGCCTCGCGCGTGGCACGGGCGGCCGCCTGCGCGGTGGCGAGGAAGTTGGTCGAACCCGCGTCGGCAGGATGCGCGCAAGCTTCACCCGCCGTGCCGAAGCCGCGCAGGCCGAGCCAATATGATGCTTCGTTGCCGAAGGCCGCGCCGATGCGCCGGGTGAGGACCGCAACACCCTCGGCGCGGGTGGCGAACAGATCCGACAACTCGCCCGTCATGGTCACGGCGAAGCGATCGGCCTTGGCCAGCATGGGCGCCGCGGCAGAAAAGGCGGCGTCGAGTTTGTCGATCCCCTGCCAAAGCGGGCACAGGAACTGCTCGACCGCGACCGGGCGGCCGTCCGCGACCAGCGCCACCTTGAGGTGCGCTCCTCCGACATCGAGCCCAGCGATCGTTGCCATCGACTTGCCGCCCATTCAGGTTCTCGTTGGAGGCTGTCGCCTCGCCGTGCAATTTTGCCAGATAGCAGTTGCCACCGCATGCGTCGGTAACGCATGCACCAACGCGATCGGGTTTTCGTCAACACTCTTGCGAGCGAGACATGCACGTCATCCCGGTGCTCGATCTCAAAGGTGGTCTCGTCGTGCATGCGACGGGGGGGAACCGCGCCGCGTATCGGCCGATCGAGACGCCACTGGCGGCCTCCGCCGATCCGATCGACGTCACGCGCGGCCTGCTCGGCGTGTTTGCGTTCGACACGCTCTACATCGCCGACCTCGATGGCATTGCCGGTACGGGGCGCAATCACGACAGCATTTGTGCCTTGCGCAGCGAATTTCCGGCGCTGGAGTTCTGGATCGACGAAGGCGCCGCGCAGACGAATGCGGTTGCCGCCCTGTCACGCATGCCGGGTGTCCGCCCTGTCGTCGGATCGGAGACGCTGCCGTCGCAAGGGCGTCTGGCCGAACTGCTTGCGGCGGGTGCCGGACAGGCGCTGCTGTCCCTCGACTACAAGGGTGAGCAACTTCTCGGTCCCGCAGGGCTCGACGAAGAGCCGCAGCTCTGGCCCGACACGGTGATCGCCATGACGCTGGCGGCTGTCGGCATGGACGGCGGACCGGACCTCGACCGCGTCGCCACGCTCAAGCGGCGCTCGCGGACGACCCGCATTGTCGCGGCCGGCGGGGTGCGGTGTGCAGAAGATCTGCGGGCCCTGCGCCGCGCGGGGGCTTCGGCCGCCCTGGTCGCGACCGCGCTTCACGCCAAAAAGCTCGAGGCCGGCGACCTCTCTGCGGTCGCCGGCCTCGACTGTTGATCGGTTTCGCTCATGATCCGGTGCCCGGGGGCACCGTCACATCTCCGTCGGAGCGCGGTTTCAGCCGTTGCTGCGGCCGGAGAACAAGCGGCCCAATCGCTGAAGCAGACCTGCCTTCATAGGCGGTGCGTTTTTGTTCTTGTCCTGCTCAGGATGGTTTCCGCTTCAAGACTTGGCAGCGAACGGGTGCGAAGCCGAGTTGCGCTGCGCGGTCGCCTCGGCGGCCGTCGGCTTGCCGGCGACGGCGCGGGCGATGGCTTCCTTGACGGCGCGGTAGTTGAAGTCCTGGATCTTGGCGTCGTCGGCCGCTTCCCAGTGGATGAACACGCCGACGCAGATGTAGAGATCGTCGGCCTCGTCAGCCGGGATCACGCCCTCGGCGACCGAATCCTGAACGGCCTTGGCGACGCCGTACTGGGCCGGTCCGAACATCTGGACGGCCTGGCGGGCGTCCTTGATGGTGACCTTGTTGAACATCACGGTGTTCGGCTTGCACGCCAGGTTCGGCGCGATCACGGCGAGCAGCGCGGTGAAGCCGTCCTTGTTGTTCGTCAGACTGTTGCAGAACGCAGTCTCGGCAGCCGAGCCGCGCGGTCCGATGATCAGGTCGATGTGGGCCACCTCGTTGCCATCGCCGACCAGCGACTCACCGACGCAAACCTTGTTGATCTTGGCCATACCTGGGGTTCCTCCGATTGTCCTAAAGCTCTGCGGACGCCTGACCCCGGGAAGGGTCTCACCAAGGCTTGTCCGCGGTCCCGAGCTATCCCAGTTGCAGCGATCGGTGATTGTTGCCTCACCGAACCGGTTCGCCAGATAGCGGCGCCGTCAGCACCGCGGCTAAATAACGCCAGGACTGTACTTTAGACAAGGGGCTATGGCGCCTGGAACTGTTCCAGATCGGCGGCGAGCAGCGTCGCCACGACGAAGTCCGCCGTGGTGCCGGGGTTCCAGCCGTTGGCCTTGAGCAGCGCGTCGAGCCGCAACAGCTCGGGCCAGCTCTCGCCGCTCGCGAGCGGATGCCAGAACGGGCGGGCGGCCTTGGCCAGCGCCTGCACGTGCGCGGCCGTCTCGAAGCCGAACTTGCGCCGGATGTGGCTGTCGGGATAGCGCGCCAGCAGCGACATGTGCAGCGTCGACACGGCATCGGCATCGGCCGTGCCGGGCGTCGATGCAACTTGTCTGCGGGCAGCGACGAGCACGCCGAGGTGATCCTCGAAGATGTCGCGGAAGCCGTTGGCGTAGGCGGCCGCGATGCGGTCACGCGGTGCGGCGAGGCGCATGGCCTCGATGAGGGAGATGCTCGGCGCCTCGTTGACGTCGGCCTCCTCGCTCGAGCCGAGCCCGCCGGGATTGGCGAGCCGGATCGCCGCATAGACGTGCCCGGCATCGTCTGCGTCGAGGCTGGCGAGAACCTGCGCGACACGCGCCTGCAGCGGCGCCGGGGAGGCGAGCATCGCGGCCGCGGCCAGCGGAACCGACAGCAGCAGGATGCCGAGATTGGTGTTGCAGCCGGCGGCCGCCATGCTTGCCGCGACGGCTCGGTGGATGCGGTGCCCCGGCCTCAGCGACAGATCGGCGACGAACGGCGCGGCGGCTTCGGCGGCGGCGAGGAAATGCGCGACCTCCATGCCGTGGCCGCTGGCGTGGACATGGACGTTGCCCGGCTTCAGCGCTTCGACCTCGGCACGGCAGGCCGCCACGAAGGCCGCGCGCACCCGGTCCGTGGACAGCGGTCCTCGGCCGGCCCTGCTCATACCGGCAGCGTCTCGCCGGCAACGGCTGCCAGAAAGTCCTCGGCCAGCGTCCAGGCGATGTTGATGTCGGTGATGCTCTGCAACCCCTTCCACGCCGGGTTCGAATTGATCTCCAGCACCAGCAGGTTGCCGGTTTCGTCGCGGATCAGATCGACGCCGGCATAGGCGGCACCGATGGCTTCGCAGGCGGCGAGAGCGAGCCCGTCCAGTTCGGCCGTGGCAGCGTCGGAGAGATCGACCGCGGTCGCCGTCGCGCCCTGATGGATATTGGTGATCCACGTCTGGCCGACACGCGCCATCGCCGCCAGAACACGGCCACGCGACACGAGCACGCGCCAGTCCTCGAAGTGGTTCTGGTCTGCGCGGCGCAGGTAACGCTGCGTGTAGTAGACGTTGCCGACAGCATCGGGCGCCGGCAGTTGCGTCGGGTCGTCGGCGCGCATGACGCCGTTGCCCTGGCTGCCGAACAGTGGCTTCACCACGACCGGCGCCGCCTGCTCCGCGAGGAAACGGCGGGCGCGCTCGATGCCCTCGGCGGTTCGAGTCGAGGGCACCGGCAGGCCGGCACGCTGGAAGCGGAACGTGGCGGTCGACTTGTCGACGCAGCGCTCGATGGCGCGGGCGTCGTTCCACACGGTGATGCCGAAACTTTCGAGCGCGTGCAGGATGCCGAGACGCAGCGTGATCTGCTCGAGGCTGCCGGTCGAGACCGAGCGCACGAATACGCCATCGGGCAGCGCTCCCGCAAACCCGGGGATGTCGAGACCCGAGGCGAGCCGCGTATCGAAAGCGCAGTCCTTGAGCGTGGTGACGACGACGTCGGCGCCGCGGGCTTCCATTGCCGTCTTGAGCTGGCGCGAATGCCAGTCGCCGCCGCCTTCCTCGACGAACAACGCAATGCGCGGCCGGCGTGATGGCAATGCGTGCAGGGCGGCCGGCGGAAGCGGTGTGGCGTCGTTCATGCGGCGATCCGGAGAGCGGCGGCAATCATCAGGCAAAGCTCGCGTCGACGATCTCCGGGGCGAGCGCGCCGGCGTGGAACGAGCGCCCCGTATCGAGATTCGAGACGGTGACGAGGGCGGGCGAGAACAGCGAAGGATCGATCTTGTAGAAGTCGCCGTTGACGGCGGCGAAGATCTCCGCGAACGGGCGGCCATAGGCGGACGAGGTGCGGCTCGGCAGTTTCTCGGCGAGCGCGCTCGCCGCATCGTCGCTGCCGCGCACGAACAGCTGGATGCGACCGCCGTAGATGATGGCGTCGTTGGTGCGGCCCATGGCCTGAATGAAATCGGGAACCGGCGGCGCGATCGGCGCGACGCCGTAGCCGTCGACGATGTCGGTCAGCGGGAAGTGCAACTCGTGCGCCTTGTGCAGGGCCACCTCCAGCACGCGCGCTGCGATCTGCACGCCGCCGGCGAGGCTGCCGGTCGGCGCGTAGAGCACCGTGAGATTGGAGGGCGCGATGCCGCAGGCCTGAGCGACGTTGGTCGCGACTAGGGACGGCGGCGCCTTGTCGCCCTCGATGACCAGCGCGGTGCGGGCGTTGCTGTCGGCGTAGCCGAGTTCTCCATAGAGCTTCTCGACTCGCGACAGCGCGCGCGCCGGACCGGAGCCCAGCGCAAAGAAACCTGTCGCCTCGTCGGTGATGGTCCAGCCTGCATACTGGCTGCCGAGGCAGGCGATCACCGGATTGGTCGAATGCACGACGACGCCGAGCGGCCACTTGTCGAGGCCCGACTGCGAGGTGATCGAGACGGTACCGAGCCCGCCCATGCAGATTTCACCGAGGCGCCGGCCCGCCTCCAGTCCGCCGGCCGTCTCCGCCCCGCAATCGACGCGGCGCACTCCCGCGTCGCCCGTCGAGACGACGCAGCGCAGCGCGGCGGCATCGGCGACGAGCTTGTCGACGAGCAGCGAAGCGCGCTCGGAAACGCTGACGGCAGGCGCGGCAGAAGCGGGCGTCGAAGCGGGCATGGGGGACGTCTCCTTCGTTTATGGTTGTTATGGTCGAGGATAAATCATCCGCATGAGTTCGCCGATACGCTCGTCGAGCAAGCGGTTAGCGGCGGCAACGTCGGGGCCGGTCGCATGCACGGTCGCGATCGGCCGGTGCCGAGGCACACGAGCGCCCGCGGCCGGGCGGTCGCTGACCCAGTCAGGCCATTCGATCGCGGGAACCTCGAGGTCGGCCGCATCGGCGTAGAGATAGGCCGCCGCGCGCGGCTTCGGCCGCCAGCCACCTTCCAGCACGAGGGTCGGATCGTCGCCTTCGCATGCCGCGAGATGCGCCTTGAACAGCGTGCCCGTGTCATCGTCGAGCACGTCGAGGGACGCGCCAGGGCGCGGATTGAGTTCGATGAGATGCGGCACGCCGTCGGCGACGATGAAGTCGAACGACACGAGGCCCGCGAGGCTCAGCGCGCGCGTCAGATCGAGGCCGATGTCGATCATGCGCGCTTCGAGGTCGGCTTCCATGTCGATGGAGCCGGCGGCGCCGCCATAGCGGAACGGACGGCGCGGCATGGGTGCGGCCCATTGCGACGTGAAGGCGAAGGCGGCGCGGCGATGGTTGACCACGCCGAGCATGGAGACGGCCTCGCCCTCGATGCGGCGCTGGTAGTAGCGGCCCGGCACGCCCGCGACGCGCTGGCGGCAGACCGCGATATGGCCGCCGCCGCTGCCGCCGATGCGCTTCGACAGCCAGCCGCGCCCGTCCTCGGGCGGTGTGGTTCGCGTCTCCGGATGGGCGATGCCGAGGCTTTCGAGCAGCGGGAAGAAGGTCGCCGGGTCCTTGGCCGCGCGCACGCTGCCAGCCTGGCAGCCGAGCAGATGGAAGCGCCGCGACAGCGCGAAGATCAGGTCGGGATTGTCCTCGAAGCCGGCACCGAGGACGAGACCCACGGGGGCCGAAGCGGCAGCGGCCGCGAGTTCGTCGAGGGCCGCGGTGAGCGACCGTTCGGCAAACCCGCGCGCGATCGCGTGGGGCAGCGTGCGCACGTCGCCCGCCAGCGCGCGCGTGTCCCCGTCGCCATACGCATCGGCGACCAGCGGTACGTAGCCGGCCCGACACGCCGAAGCGGCGAGCGCACGTCCGGAGAAACCGGCGACGAGCACGGTTGGCGCAGTTGCGGACATTTCGAGCGGCTCGCGAGAGTGTCATGATGGGCCGGGAAGGCGAGGAACTCGCGCCCCTCGCCTCGCAGCCCGGGAGAACGCCTCAGCCGACGATGCTGCGCGCCAGCTTGAAGGCGTCGCGGAAGTCGAACTGAACCGGCTTGTCGGACGCGATCATCTGCTTGAACAGGCCCGACTCCGTCTTGTACTTGACGTCGCCGATGGCGAGCGGGCCCACGCCCAGCGCCGCGCAGCCGGGCAGCGGCTCGCCGTTCATGAACAAACCCATGCCCTCAACGCCGGCCGGCGGCACCGCATTGACGTCGGCGATCACCTTGAGGTTCTTCGCCAGCTCCTTGTGCTCCTTGGAGACCACCTGCACGCCGGCGGCGGCGGCGGCGAAGATCACCTCGGCGTTGGCGATGATGTCACGCTTCTGGTCGTCGGTCTCGCCCGGGACCGCCTCGAGATCGACGCCGAAGCGCTCCTTGGAGATCGTGGCCGACTTGATGACGCGGTCGACGCCACGATGCGCGACGAGCTGCACGTCGGCACCTTCGAGCGCGGCGATGATGGAGGAGGCGAAGCCGACCACGCCGGTGGCGCCGAACACGGCGACCTTCACGCCTTTCCAGTCACGGTTGAACTTCGTCTTCAGCACTTTCTCTACGCAGGCGACCATCGCCGCCGCGGTGGTGAAGGAGCCGGCCGGATCGGCGAACACGGAAAGCTCGAACGGCGGCACCATGGCCTCCTTCGCCGCTTTCATCATGTCGAGCGCCAGAAGCGCATCCTTGCCGCCGATGAACACACCGGTCTGCGGGCCGTAGTTCGGCGGACGCGAGAAGATCGCGTCCTGCACCAGCGCCGTGACCTTCTTCAGCTCGACGTGCGTATAAGGAATGATGACCTTGAAGCCGGCGTCGGCGGCCATGTTCACGTCGAACGGACTGACGTGCTCGCTCGGGTCGAGCATGTGCAGGATTGGGGTGGCTGTCTCGCCCATGGGGGTTTCCTCCTTATCGACCAATCGTGCCTTCTTCGAAGGCGTCGGCGTTGCAGGGCTCGATGCGGGCGCCGCCATTGCGGCCGGCGACGATCCTCAGATCGAGCCCGAGGGCTTTAGCGTCTCCTACGAAAGAATGATAGAGGGTAGTGGCGGCGTCAGGATCGGCGACGAAGGCAAATCCTGTCGGCCCCCAGGAACTCTGGCCGATGCCATGCGCGCCGGCAGCCCCGATGCGGCGCATGAGTTCGCCGACCTTGGGGTTCGACCACATGTCGCCCCCTTGCGCGGCGGCGAAGTGCGCGCCGACGATTTCCTGGATTTCCGCGATCGCGTCACCGAACGGAGCGATGTCGTGCTCGACGAGCGCGGGCGCCGCTTTCATCAGGACCAGATGCGCGAGGTGGGCGGCAGTCGCACGCGGCATCGGTTGCAGGCTGGCGAAGGCGCGCGTCTCACGGTCGCCGTGCACTCCAGTCGCCGCCGGATCGAGCGCGAGGATCACGCGCCAGTCGGCAGGGAAGGGATGCTGCACCAGCACCGGAGGCGGCCGGTCGTGGGATCCGCGGCCGCCGTCGACGATGAAACCGCCACCGGCGAACGAGGCGATGCCGATGGCGGATCGCCGGCCGCGATCGGCGAGCGCGCCCATCAGTTCGGCTCCGGGCGTGCGACCGTCGAGGCCGAGGCAGCCGCCAGCAATGGCCAGCGCCAGCTGCGTCCCCGAGCCGAGGCCGGCGTGGGCGGGAATGGCGCGCGCGACGTGGACATCGAAGGCGCCGTCGAGCCGCGTCGCCGCCGCGAGTGTGTCGAGAATGGAGAGAACGCGCCGCGCCTCCGGACCGGAGGCAGAATGTGCGCCGGTCGCCGAGCGGCGCACCACCACCTCGGTCGCCGGCTCGTCGATGGCCAGCCCGACGCTGCCGTAGCGCCGCCCGATCTCCCCGTTGAGATCGACGAAGCCGAGATGCAGGCGGGCGGGCGCGATGACGCGAAGCGCGCGGCTTTCGCTCATAGCGCGCATCGCGCACCCGTCCGGCCGGCTTCGGCGGGGTTGCACGGAGGCGTCACATCGCTCACGTTCTCTGTCACGCATCAACTCCGGATAATCGGGAAGGAACTCTAGCATGGTCCAGGAGCGGGAAAAGCCGATGGAAGAGGCCGAGGTCAAGGCCTGGCTCGCGAAAAACCTGCCGAAATGGTCGTACGACGCCGGCTGGATCAAGCGCACCTACAAGACGAACAGCTGGAAAGGCACGCTGATGGTGGTGAATACGGTCGGCCATCTGGCCGAGGCGGCGTGGCACCACCCGGACATGACGCTCTCCTACGCCTGGGTCGAGGTGCGACTGATGACGCACACGGCAAAGGGGATCACGCCGAAAGACCTTGCGCTCGCCGCCAAGATCGAGGACGTGGTGCAGTGGCAGCCGGGGACCGAGGGCAAGGGTCTCGAAGGCACGCCGCAGGGCGACCAGCGCTTCGCCTACATCAAGTACGATTGACGGTTTCGAACGAGAACGATGGCGGCGTCGCGGACGCCGTCACACCACAACCAGAGGCGGAACGCCCACCATGAGCACCGGCCTGCCGTTCGACGCGATCGTCGCGCTCGGCTCCAATATCGGCGATATCCGCGCCAACATGGCGCGCGCTCTCGAACTGCTGTGCGAGACGGGCGATGTACGTGTCGTCGCGCGCTCGCGCGACTTCAAGACGCCGCCGTGGGGCATCACCGATCAGCCGTGGTTCGCCAACGCCTGCGCCGGCGTCGCCACCGCACTGGGGGCGCGGGAACTGCTCGCGCGCTGCCTCGACGTCGAGCGGCGCATGGGGCGCGTGCGGGCCGAGAAGTGGGGACCGCGCCTGATCGATCTCGACGTACTGGTACATCGTGAGGGCGCTATCGGCGAGGCCGATCTCTTGCTGCCGCACCCGCGCATCACCGAGCGCGCGTTCGTGTTGGCACCGCTCGCCGACATTGCGCCGGGGCTGGTTCTCGACGGACGGACGGTCGCCACGTGGCTAGCCCGCGTCGACACGACGGGGGTCGAGCCATTCGAGGGCTCGCTGGTTCACCCGGCGGGCTGAGCCGAGCGGTTTTTTGCAAGCCGGACGAACCAAACCGTCGTATCGCCCGCCCGAAACGAAAACGGCGCCGCCCGAGGGCAGCGCCGTCGCCGTCATCCTGGCGGATGCGAATTACTTGTTGGTGCCGAGATAGGCGATGAGGTCCTTGCGGTCCTTCTCATCTTTCACGCCGACGAACACCATCTTGTTGCCGGGGATGAATGCCTTCGGGTCAGCGAGATAGCCGTCCAGCGTCGCCGCATCCCAGGTCTTGCCCGAGTTCTTCATGGCGTCCGAGTAGTTGAAGCCCTCGACGGTGCCAGCCTTGCGGCCGACGATGCCGTTGAGCTGCGGACCGACCTTGTTCTTCGCGTCCGGGCCGACGGCGTGGCACGCGAGGCACTTCTTGAACACGGCCTTGCCGGCCTCGGCATCCTGAGCCGACGCGACCGACGGCAGAGCAGCCAGAAGACCGACCGCCAGAACCAACTTGCGCATAGTCACTATTCCTCTCCTAGAACCCGTGTGGGGACCAACCTATCGCGGGAGACGGATAGACCTTAAGCCCCTCCCGAGGCAACAGTCCTGAGCTAGACCGCGACACAGTGCGATGTCTAGCAAGCGCCGTCTGAACCGTCCATGAACTGAATTCCTGATGAAAATCAAACATCAGGATTGCGGGTTGCCCCCCGGCGATCAGCCTTCGCTCATATGCGGCGTCGTCCCGCCCTTGCCCATGCGGCGATAGACGAATTCCGGCGGCCTGGTGTGGCTCTCGAGCGCTGCCACCTTGGCCCAGTCCTGGTGCATCGGCGAAAGCGAGCAGGCCGGATCGGTGTTGGCCGCGTCGCCCGTCAGCGCAAAGGCCTGGCAGCGGCAGCCGCCGTAGTCCTTCTCCTTGCGCGGGCAGCTCTGGCAGGGCTCCTTCATCCAGCTCGTGCCGCGATACTTCTGGAAGGCGTCGCCATTGAGCCAGATGTCGGCGAGCTTGCGATCACGGACGTTGTCGAAGGTGAAGCCCGGAAGCGATTCCGCCGCGTGGCACGGCAGGACCCTGCCCGAGGGCGTCACGTTCATGACGCCGCGGCCCCAGCCGCCCATGCAGGGCTTCGGATACTTGGCGTAGTAGTCCGGCACGACGAAGTCGATGACGAGGATACCCTTGAGGCGTTCCTTGGCTTCCTCGACGATCTCGGCGGTGCGCTGGAAATCCTCCAGCGTCGGCATCAACGCGGCGCGGTTCTTCAAGGCCCACGCGTAATATTGAATGTGCGCCACCTCGAGGCGGCCGGCGCCGACCTCGACGGAATAGTCGATGATCGCCTTCATCGAGTGGATGTTCTGGCGGTGCATCGGCGCGTTGATGGTCAGCGGCAGGCCGAGGTCCTTCACCCAGCGCGCCACTTCCCGCTTCTTCGCCGAGCCGCCCTTGTAGGCGGCGATGCGGTCGGCATTCTCCGGATCGACATCCTGGATCGAGAGCTGCACGTGATCGAGGCCGAGGTCGGCGAGCTTCTGCAGCCGCTCCTTCGTCAACAGCACGCCGGCGGTGATCAGGTTCTGGTAGAGCCCGGCCTTCGCCGCCGTCTCGACGATCTGCTCGAGGTCCTTGCGTGCGGTCGGTTCGCCGCCCGAGAGGTGGATCTGCAGGATGCCGAGGTCGGCCGCCTGACGCATCACGTCCTGCCATTCGGCCGTGGAGAGTTCGGTGTTGGTGCGCTCGAGCTCCAGCGGATTGGAGCAGTACGGGCACTGCAGCGGGCAGCGGTGCGTCAGCTCCGCGAGCAGGCCGACGGGGGCGCGCGCGCAGACCGGCTCCGGCTGCAGCTCGACCGCGTGCGAGGACGTGTTGATTTCCTTGGTGATGATCTCGTTCATGACTTCACCACTCCCTTGTCGGCGAGGTCCTGCAGCATGGCGACGACATCGGTGAGGATGTCAGCGCGCGGCGCCTGATACTCGGTCGCGAGCTGGTCGGCGATCTCGCCGACCGTGCGCTGGCCATCGCACTTCTGCAGCACCTCGACGGCGATCGGATCGGGGCTGAACACCCGCTCCGGCGCCAGGATGACCCACACCCCGCGCCCGGCGTCGTGGCGCAGCTTGATGTGGCGCGGAATGACGATGCGCGTCGCCTCGGTGACGATCAGGCGGGTCGGTTGCGCGGTGCCTGTCATCACATGCCCTCCGATCGGCCCTCGGGGCGAAACGCGCCGGGCGGGATGTTGCCCGGCTCGACGTAGGCGTGATGCAGCGCGTCGAGCTGCACCCACAGCACATCGCATTTGAAGCGCACGGCATCGACGCACGCTTCCTGCTCCTCGCGCGTCGCCGCGTGATCGAGGATGTAGTTCAGCGCGAAGTCGGCGTCGCGCGGCGCCTGATCGAGGCGGCGGCGGAAATAGGCCATCACCTTGTCGTCGATGAAATCATAGCCTTCGAGCATGCCGGAGATGCGCTCCTTGTGGATCTTCGGCGCAAACAGCTCGGTGAGCGAGGAGGCGACCGCGATGGTGAGCGGCTGCTCCCGCACGAAGTTCACATACGCTTCGACGGCGAACTTGGTGGCGGCGAGCGCGCCCTTGCGGCTGACGACGTAATCCCGGTCGAGGCCAAGGCCGTCGGTCAGCACCAGCCAGCGCTCGATGCCACCCGGCTCGTCGGGGCCTGAGCCGTCATGATCGAGGATGCGGTGCATCCACTCGCGGCGCAGTTCGCGATCGTGGCAGCGGCTCATGAGTGCCGCGTCCTTCCGCGGTACCGCCGACTGATAGCAGTAGCGATTGAGCGCCCACGCCTGAACCTGGCCCTTGTTCAGCTTTCCGCCGTGCAGCAACTTATGGAACGGATGCAGGTCGTGATAGCGATCCGGGCCGACCGCGCGCACTGCGGCCTCGAACTCGGCGCGGCTCAGCATCGGCCGGGTGTCTGCGGTATTGGTCCGGCGATCACTCACAGGCGCACCTCCATGCCGTCGTAGCCGACTTCCCAGCCCGCGGCCTCGGTGGCGCGACGGGCCTCGGAGTTCTCGTCGAGGACGGGGTTCGAGTTGTTGATATGCACGTAGATCTTGCGGGCGACGTCGAGCTTGCCCAGCGCCGCGACCGAGCCATCCGGCCCCGAGATCGAGATGTGGCCCATGCGGGCCCCGGTCTTCGGCATCAATCCGGCGTCGATCATCTCGTTGTCGGTGTAGAGCGTGCCGTCGAAGAACACGAGGTTCGCGCCCTTGAGCCGTGCGGCGAGCCTGGCGTCGACCTCGGCGCAGCCCGGAATATAGAGGAACGATTTGCCCGTTGCGGGATCTTTGACCTCGAGGCCGATGGTGTCGCCTGCGGTCGAGCCGAAGTTGGCGCCCTGGCTCGCATCTTCGAGATACAAGGCGATCTTGCCCGGTACCGCGAACGCCGTGATGGTGAGGCCGAGCGCGGCGTCGGCGCCATGCAGCTCGGTCGGCGTATCGAGCGCCAGCTCGCGGCGTTTGACCTTGCCGGCGTCGAGCACGTTGAAGATCGAGTTGGCGGCGATGGTCGAGAGCACGCGATCGGTGCCGTAGACCGCCAGCGGTTCCATTTCGCGCAGGTTGATGAGGCCGGAGATGTGGTCGACGTCGCCGTTCGTCACCACGGCGGCCTTGATCGGTGAATTGCGCAGTCCACCGTTGGCGCGGGAGCCGAGTTCCGGCGTCGCATTGATCTGCTGGCGCAGGTCGGGCGAGGCGTTGAGCAGAACCCAGTCGGTGCCGTCACGGCTGACGGCAAGGGAAGATTGCGTGCGTGGCCGGAAGCCCGGCTTGCCCGCGCGCACATCGGCGCAGTTGCGGCAGTTGCAATTCCATTGCGGGAATCCGCCGCCCGCGGCCGATCCCAGAACCTTGATGATCATGGGATGCCATCATGAGGATTTCAGCGGCGCGCCGACGCCGCTCGCATGCAGATGAAGGGGTGCAGAAATGGCAACGGCGGTCGAGGGTATCGACCGCCGCACCCAAACCGCTCACCAGGTGAGCGAGCTTGTCGACATCATTAGATGACGTCGATCTCAGCCGGGAGGTAGCTCGTAACCTCGAGACCGACTTCCTGCTCGGAGACCTGCGGCTTCGTCCAAACCTTCATGTTTCTTCCTCCTGTTAAAGGTGCCTTCTGATCGGGCTAACCCCGCCGAGGGTATACCCACCAAGACGCTCTGTGTCTATGCGATCCAGATCGTCTTAGTCGCGGGGCGCCTTGCATGCCTGCCTCGGCGCGCCGTGTTGACTAAGAGATAAGCAATGTCGCCCCCCGCCAGCAACTCACGTCTGCTCACGAATTCGTTAGCCTGCACGTGAGCGCCGTCGCGCCGGTCAGTCGGCGACGCCAGCGTCCCCCGCCGGCACGTCGGCGCCGTCAGGTTCGGCCGCGAGCCAGCGCAGGATGCCGTCGGCGGCGCGGGCGGCCGTGGCGAACGTGCCTTGCAGCAGGTAGCCGCCGGTCGGCGCCTCCCAGTCGAGCATCTCGCCCGCCACGAACAGGCCGGGCCGCGCACACACCATGAAGTAATCGTCGAGGCCGTCGAGGGCGACCCCGCCGGCGGTGGAGATGGCGCGTTCCAGACCTGCAAGGCCGGTGACGGTCAGCGGCACGTGCTTCATGAGGGCGGCGAGATCGCTGGCGTCGGACGGCAGGGCGCCGCCCCTGGTCGCCTCGCGCAGGAGAGCGATCGCCAGCGGCGGCAGGTTGGCGGCCTTGCGCAGCCAGTTCGAGGTCGACTGCTTGCCGCGCGGGCGGCCGAGGCGGTCGGCGAGATCGTTCGCCTCGAGGTCCGGGCGCAGATCGAGGGTAATGGGCACTCCGCCGGGCGCGGACGTGGCGAGCAGGCGGCGCAGCAGCGGCCCGGCCGCATAGATCGGGCCGCCCTCGAGGCCGGCGCGCGTCACGACGACCTCGCCGGCATAGCGCTCGCCCGCAATGTCGATCACCAGACGCTTCAGCGGTGCCCCGGCAAACCGCTCGATGAGCGGTTTCGACCACGCGATTCTGACGCCGCAGTTGGCGGCCGTAAGCGGCGTCACTGCCACGCCGAGCCGTTCGAGCAGGGCGACCCAGGCTCCGTCCGAGCCGAGACGCGGCCAGCTCGCGCCGCCGCAGGCGAGCAGCACGGCATCGGCCTTGGCGGCGCCCTTGAGGCCATCGCTCAGGCGTTCGATGACCGGGCGTCCAGCGGCATCGAAGCCGGTCAGCCGGTGGCGCAGGTGCAGCCGCACGCCCAGCGCGTCGAGCCGGCGCAGCCAAGACCGCAGCAGCGGCGACGCCTTCATCGCCTTCGGGAAGACGCGACCGCTGGAGCCGATGAAGGTTTCCTGTCCGAGCCCTTCGGCCCAGCCGATCAGCGCCTCGGGCGGGAAGCTGTGAAGGCTCGCGGCCAGCGGTTCCACCCGCTCACCATAGCGCGACAGAAAACGGTCGATCGGCTCGGAATGGGTGAGGTTCAGACCGCCGCGCCCGGCCATCAGCAGCTTGCGCGCCGGCGAGGCCATCTGCTCATAGACGTCGACCGCGACGCCGGCTGTCGCAAGCCGTTCGGCCGCGAACAACCCGGCCGGGCCGGCGCCGATGATGGCAACGCGCCGGCCGGCGGGCCGGAGCGGATGGGCCACCTCGCGCGTCACCACGCCCCCGTATTCTGCATCGAGGCCCACGGCTCCGTAGGCGCCAGTGGCGTCCCCTTCTGCAGCAGCTCGATCGAAATACCGTCGGGGGAGCGGATGAACGCCATGTAGCCGTCGCGCGGCGGCCGGTTGATGGTGACGCCGCGCTCCTGCAGGCGCTGGCAGAGGGCGTAGATGTCATCGACCTCGAAGGCGAGGTGGCCGAAGTTGCGCCCGCCCGTATAGGCCTCAGGGTCCCAATTGTAGGTGAGCTCCAGCAGCGGCGCGGTCTCCTCGGCGGCGCGGCGGCGGTCGTCGGGGGCGGCGAGAAAGACCAGGGTGAAACGTCCCTGCTCGCTCTCCTTGCGCTTCATCTCGCGCATGCCGAGCTTGTTGCAGTAGAAGTCGAGGCTCTGATCCAGATCAGAAACTCGCACCATCGTGTGCAGGTAGCGCATGGGGGGCCTCCGGTCGATCGGGCGGGAGCGCGGGCGCGGGCGCGGGTGCAGGTACGGCGATGCGCCGGCAAATGAGACCGGACAGGTATAGGCCCGCCTCCCCTCTGGCAAGGCGGCCCCGGCTCGAGGTCGCCGACGGCGGCGACGCACCCGATTTTCGCGTATGGCAGTGCCGGGTCCAGCGTCGTTGCCAGAACACAACAGTTGCGCCCGCCGGGCCGAATGCAGGGCGCGTACAAAATTTCACGATCGCTGTGGAGAACCGGTGGACCTGCACCGGGTCTGCGAGCACGCCGACAGGTCTTCGCAGTGCCGAATCAATGGCGTCGTGATTCGCGTGAAATGATCCACAGACGGTGGCCCGGTGCGGCGTTCGGGCACACTGAACATGAGGAGGAAGGACACCGCACGGACCATCGAACAACTTTTGAATTACTCAACTATGACGGACGGTTAACAATGTTGTTCTCATGTTGATATGTTCGCAGCCGGGACGTTTGTTCGGGACTGTCAGCCATTAACCACTATCGCTTCGGGCGTCCTTTGGTATTCTCCGCCGCGCTGCACCGGCCACCCTCTGGAGAGGGGCATTCGACAGGCGGTGGTCCACTGCAGCGCACACGGAAGACGAACGAGGTGCCAAGAGGGTCCGGATACGGATTGCGCCTGACGTCGCGTGTGGTGGTGTCTTAAGTGCAACGTAGACAAAGAGTGGGGATGTACCTATGGGGGCAAATAAAGGGCCTGCCGAGTATCTTGGTGTCGACTTCTCGGAAGCCGGCAACCTGGAACGGCGCGACGACCAGAACCTCGAAGTGATCGAGATTGCTGGGCAGATCAAGTGGTTCGACGCTTCCAAGGGGTACGGTTTCATCGTCCCCGACAACGGACTTCCGGACATCCTGCTGCACGTGACCTGCCTGCGCGCCGGCGGCTATCAGACCGCCTACGAGGGCGCTCGCGTGCACGTTCAGGCCTTGAAGCGCCCGAAGGGCATGCAGGCCTTCCGCGTCGTCTCGATGGACGAGAGCAGCGCCATCCACCCGTCGCAGCTGCCACAGCGCACCCACGTCATCGTCCAGCCGGAGAGCGACTGGGAGCGGGCCATGGTGAAGTGGTTCAACCGCGTGCGCGGTTTCGGCTTCCTCACCCGCGGCGAGGGCACGCCCGACATCTTCATCCACATGGAGACGCTGCGCCGCTTCGGTTTCACCGAGCTGCGTCCGGGCCAGATCGTGCAGGTTCGCTGGGGCCACGGCTCCAAGGGCTGCATGGCCGCGGAGCTGCGACCCGATGGCGTGCAGAACGGCTTGCCGTCGTCACATTGACACGGCAGAGATGGGGCCGGCGGCGCACACCATCGTAGCGCCGGCGGCAACCGTCGAAAGGCAGACGCGCCCATGCGCGACAGGACCAAATTCGACGGGACGGTGCCACGCGCCGTCCCGTTTCTCGTCTCGGGGCCCATGGCGCTGGCGCTCGGCTGCGCGGTGGCGATGGCAGCGACGGCGGCGCGCGCGGACCAGCCTCAGGCGGCGGCGCCCTCCGGCAGCAGCGGCGTGGTTGCGGCTGCCCGCGACACGCTCGTGCTCATAACTGCCAGTGGCCGTCACGAGATCGCACTCGAGGTCGCCGACAGCGAGCGCAAGAAGACGCTCGGCCTGATGTTCCGCACGGCGCTGCCCGATTCCTACGGCATGCTGTTCCCCTACGGCCGGGAGCAGGAGCTGACCATGTGGATGAGCAACACCTACATCTCGCTCGACATGATCTTCATCCGCGCCGACGGCACCGTGCACCGGGTCGAACACGATACCGAGCCGATGTCGGAGAAGATCATCAATTCGCGGGGCCCCGTGTCGGCGGTGCTGGAACTCAGGGCCGGTGAAGCGCGCCGGCTCGGCATCGAGCCGGGCAGCCGCATCGAGCATCCGGCCTTCAAGTCGCGGTAATGCGCGATCATCCTTCTTCCTGTCTTGCCCTGTGCCGAACGGCTCGCTTGACCGCGAACGCGCGAAGCGGCAGACAACGGGACAGCACAACGTCGGGGCATAGCTCAGCCTGGTAGAGCACCTGCTTTGGGAGCAGGGGGTCGCGAGTTCGAATCCCGCTGCCCCGACCAG
>ERZ1645187.1342-NODE-1342-length-22713-cov-248.016242_pt1 | contig 22713 bp, 19 predicted proteins | sample MGYA00575352_ERZ1645187 | MGnify/ENA primary metagenome ERZ1645187 (study PRJEB40837, sample SAMN11349314) | freshwater sediment metagenome | isolation source: river sediment | host: Sediment | place: India: Wazaribad , New Delhi | collected 2017-02-21 ... | reverse complement strand
GTCGTCATCGAGCACAACCTGGACGTGATCAAGACCGCCGACTGGATCATCGACCTGGGCCCCGAGGGCGGCGACCGGGGCGGCACCCTCATCGCCAGCGGCACCCCGGAGCAGGTGGCCGCCGACCCGGCCTCCCACACCGGCCGCTACCTCAAGGCCCTGCTGGAGCGGGGCTGGTAGCAATGTTCGTTCAGCCCCCTCGTGCTTTAAGGAGTGGGGTTGGTAGCAATGTTCGTTGAGACCCCCCGTGCACTCAGAGGGCCTTGGTAACGCCAGCCGCTGGTTCTCTTACTCCTTACCCCCTGGCGGCGCACAACCCTTGTTCACTCAGCCTTTACGGCGAAGGTGGCAGAGGATTCCCTTGCTCCCTCCCCCCTGGCGGGGGAGGGTTGGGGAGAGGGGGGCTGAACGGTTGCGGTAGCGGTTGACCCTTGCGGCCTCTGGGTGCGATCTCTGGGTTGACCCTCACTGTCTCTGGGTTTACCTTCTGGTCAGGCTGACCAGATCAGAGGCATCAACATGATGGATTCGTTTAGCACGGGTGAGACTTCCCACCCAGGTAGCACGAGCTTTTGGCAGCTTCAGGAGGCCAAGGCGCGTTTCAGCGAGGTGGTGCGTCGCGCGGTCGAACAAGGACCGCAACATGTGACGGTAAATGGCGAGGAATGCGCCGTCGTGGTCTCGGCCCGGGAATATGAACGCCTGACCGGTCACCGAACCGGCCAGGAACTGGTTCAACTCCTCGCGAACTCACCCCTCGCGGATGTTGAATTTGAGCACCCACCCGTGGTTGGACCCGTGCGGGATGTGGATCTGTGAGCGGGTGGCTCCTGGATACCAATGTCCTGTCGGAATTGCGCCGCAAACAACCCGAAGCGGCGGTGGCGCGATTCGTCTCCGGCCAACCCTTGACGAGTCTGTATGTCAGCGAGGTCACCCTCGCCGAGATTCGCTTCGGCATTGAACTGATCGACGATGCGGTCCGACGCGCGGAGTTGCATCATTGGCTGGACCAGCGATTGCGACCTCTGTTCGAACAGCGGACACTCGCCCTCACCGAGGATATCCTCCTCCAGTGGCGGCTTATGATCGAGTCAGGGCGAAAACGTGGTCACACTTTCAGCCATCCGGATGTCCTGATCGCCGCTACGGCCGCGGAATACGGACTGACGGTGGTGACGCGCAACGTCAAGGAATTCGTCGCCGCTGGCGTCCCCGTATTCAATCCCTGGAAAGACGGGGACTTTGGCGACCAGAGCGCTGCCGGCTAGCCGATCCCGATCATTGGCCTCATCCTAATCGTTCAGCCCCCTCTCCCCCACCCTCCCCCACCAGGGGGGAGGGAGTAAGAACATCGGCAGCTTGCGCCACCACAGCCCACCTGGGGGCGAGTGGTGTGGACGAATATGCCTTGCCGACCAAGGATATTGGGTGAACGCCAATGATACTGAGCGGTCACCCAGCATCCTCAGTGGGTAACCGCCAATGGAACTGAACGGTCAGAACTCCTTGAGCCAGCCGAGCCAGAACATGGGGTCGTTGTCGAAGCCCATGTCGGAGTCCGGGTCCCCGTTGTTCTGGGCGTAATTGATGCTGACGGTGCCGAACTCGCCCAGCTCCTTGCCCAGGCTGGCGCCATAGTCCCAATAGTCCGCATTGGGCAGGTCGTCGATCCGGCCGTTCTTGAAGTCGGTATAGCCGAGGTGCAGCCCCAGGATCAGGTCGAAGGGCAGCTCGGCGTACTCGAAGTCACCCTGGAAATACCAGTCACCCTGGTCATAGAGGCCATCCTCATTCTGACCGTAGAAGGTGTAAGCGAGGCCCAGGGTGAACCATTTGTAGGTCAGGTTGCCGGCCGCCTCGGCGAAGTCGCTGTCGTCACCGTCGGGATAGGCGTAGTACATGACATTGAGGTCATACTCCAGGTCCTCCAGGAGCGAGCCGCTATACCCGAGATAGAGGTCCAGTTCGAAACTCGGGCTGTCCTCACCAAAATCGACGTTGGAGGCCCAGGTGCCGGCATAGAGGCCGCTGGCATGGCTGTAATCCAGGCCACCCTGGAGGGCCGGGCCATTGTCCGTCTGGGTGAGACCGCGCCAGACATAGTTACCCACCGCGCCGACGTTGGCGCTGAAGCTATGGGGGGATTCGGGCGGCGGGGTGCCCTCGTCATTGGCCGGAGCCGCCAGCGGGAGCAGGTACAGACCGGCCAGGCCGGCGGCAAGGAGATATTTACAAGTCATTATTTTACCTATTTTTTCTATCCAATGGGAGCTAGCGTGAAAGTAACCGTTCAACCCCCTCTCCCCAACCCTGCCCCACGAGGGGGGGGAGCAAGAGCATCGGAGGCTGGTCCTGTCCATGTCAGCCCAGGCAGCGATGGGGGGTGAAAATATTTACGCCCGTCGCATCCTGATGGCAGGAGGGTGGAGGATCGACCCGACCAGCGGTCCTAAGTCTCTGGCCAGGAAACTGGCGGCGGTCCGGTGCCATGCTCGCGCGGTGACGGTCAGTTAGCCTGGCCAGGAGAGCCACGATCGTTGACATGGGCGGCGGGAATCAGGGTCTTGAGGGCCGTCGCCAGACCTTCCAGATCGCCGTAGCCCTCCAGCCGGATGCCGCGGTTGTCCTTGCGCTTGACCTGGAGGAGGTAGGGGCGACCGCGGCGGCGGTAGACGTTCAGGGCCGCCACATCGTTCAGGTCCAGCTCGGTGACGGTGCCGGCGGACTGGAAGCGGACCCGGTCCGGCAGGACCTCCAGCCAATGGTTCCGCGCCAGGCGCAGGTAGCGGCGGTGACGGACATAATTGATAAGGTTGGCGAAGCCGGTGAAGAGCACCACCGAGACCAGTAGGGCGTGGTTGAAGCTCTCCGGAAAGCGGAGGTTGCCCCAGTAGACCGCCAGGACCAGCCCCAGGCTGAGGAAGAAACCATAGGCGATATTCCGGCTCCGTTCCCGCAGGCTTTCCGGGCTGATGGTGAAGCGGCGATGGGCATCGGTCATGGCAGTCGCTCCGCGCGAGGTCAGAACTGGATACTGATCAGGCGGGGAAGCCTAACGAGCCAGCCCTCCGGGGGCAAGGGCCAGGCGCTGATCCGCGCCGCGATCTCGACTGGCGGGGCCCATGGCGTAGAATTGGCGCCACCGCCATCCGCGACCCTCCATTGCCCATCAACCATCCGCGATCTGCCATCGCCCATCCGCCAATAGACCCGCCATGTCCCTGCCTCGCGCTTCGTCCGTATCCGCCTGGTCTCACCCCATCGCGCGGCTCCTGCTCGCCTTCCCGTTGCTGCTGCTCCCGGCCCTTGCCGGCAGCCAGGAGCCACCGAGCCCGGGCGCGGGTCACTTGGAACGTATCACCGCCAGCGGCCAGGTGCGGGTCTGCATCTGGCCGGATTATTACGGCATCACCTACCGCAACCCCAAGACGCTGGAACTTTCGGGGATCGATATCGATCTAGCCCGGGAGTTGGCCAAGGACCTGGGCGTGGGGGTGACCTTTGTCGACAGCTCTTTCGCCCGGCTGATCGAGGACGTCACCACGGATCGCTGCGACGTGGCGATGTTCGCGATCGGGAACACCCCCCCGCGGGCCGCCCACCTGCGCTTCACCCGGCCCCACCTGCGCAGCGACATCTACGCCATCACCACGCTCTCCAACCGCCGGATCAAGACCTGGGACGATATTGACCGGCCTGGGGTGCTGGTCGCCGTTGCCAAGGGCACCCTGCACGAGTCGGTAATGAAGGACAAGCTCCAGGCCGCCACCCTGCTGGTCCTGGATACGCCCCATGCCCGCGAGCAGGAGGTGGAGTCGGGGCGGGCCGACGTCTTCATGACCGACTTCCCCTACAGCAAGCGCATGCTGGCCAATACGGATTGGGCACGGCTGATCACCCCGCCTACCACCTATCACCTCACCCCTTACGGCTATGCCGTCGCACCCGGGGATGAGGCGTGGCTGGAACGTTTGAACCGTTTCATCCTGGATATCCGCCAGGACGGCCGGCTGCTGGCGGCAGCCAAACGCTTCCAACTCGACCCCATCGTCGTCCTGGACGACTGAGGCCGTTCCCGTCAGCCCACCCGTCAGCCCAGTCCCCTTGAGTCCACGCCAGTGAGCCAATCCTATGAGCCAGTCCTGCGCGCCCACTTCCAAAGCTCCACTCCACTGAGCCAATCTCATGAGCCCAGTCCGTGAGCCCGCTCGGGTGAGCCGGTCCACTGCGCCCGTTCGTTGTTGCCGTGAGTCCCGTCCCGTGAGCGCTCTCCCGTGAGCCCGTCCCTCGCCGCCATCGGGCGCCAAGCCAGCGGGGCCGGCTTCATCGTCTTTGTCCTCACCCTCTTTCTGTCCATCGGCGTCGGCGCCGCCCTGCACCTCAACCGGACCTACGACACGGTCCTGGAGACCCAGCAGGCCCTGGCCGCCCTCCAGGCCCGGGCGGCGGAGGACTATCTCACCCAGACCCTGGGGGTCATTGACCTGACCCTGCAAAGCCTGCTCGAGGGCGACCGTCCGGACCCGGGCCCGGAACTGACGCGGGCGTTGCGCCACGCCCCCTATCTGCGTTCCCTGTCCCTGGCCGACGCCGAAGGACTGATCCTCTTCAGCACCACCGCCGCCAACCTCGGCGTCTGGATCAACCTGGCGGATCTGCTGCCACCCCTGGAGGCCGGCACCCACCAGCTCCGTCTCAGCGCCCCCCGGGTGGGCCGGGACCTGCACGACAGCCACCCCATCGCCGCCACCGGCGCCAATCCCGCTAGCCGGACCTTCTTCTCCGCCATCAAACCCCTCGCCTGGCAGGGCCGGGCGGCTTATCTGGTGGCGGCGGTCAACAGCGATTTCTTCATCAACCACTACGTCCACAACGTGGAGGCCCAGCGCGGGCAGGTGGAGGTCTTCCGCTACGACGCCATCCTGATGTTTTCCACCGACGAGCGGCGCCGGCCCGGTCTGCTGGACCCGGGCGCCCTCCCCTTCCAGTCGGGGATTCCACCCGAGCGGGAGATCGGCGAATCCCCGGCGGCCAGGCTCGCGTCCCAGCCCACCCTGGCCGCCTATCGCGCCTCCCGCCACTACCCCATGATCGCGGTGATGCACATCCCCATCGCCCAGGCCCTGACCACCTGGCGTCAGGACCGGGACTCGGTCCTGCAATTCGTGGTGCCGACCCTCACCATTCTCTTCCTGCTGGGGGGCGCCGCCCTCTACCAATGGCGACGCTCGGCGCTGGAATACCGCCGGGCCGAACAGGCGAGGCGGGAATCCCGGGAACTCCAGCAACGCATCCAGGAAAAGGATCTGTTGCATGATCAGCTCCAGCAACTGGCCCTGCTCGATCCCCTGACCGGCCTCCATAACCGGCGTTACCTGGACGAAACCGCCGGCCAGGCGTTGGACCAGGCGCGGACCCGTGGCACGCCCTTGACCCTCCTGATCCTGGACATCGATCACTTCAAGCGGGTCAACGACACCCATGGCCATGCCGCCGGCGACCAGATGCTGATCGCCCTGGCGGACCTGCTGCGCGCCCAGACCCGGCCGACGGACATCGTCTGCCGGACCGGGGGTGAGGAATTTCTGCTCTTGCTGCCCCAACTGCCGCTCGCCCCGGCCATCGAGCGGGCGGAGCAACTGCGCCTGGCCTGCGCCGACCTCGCCGTCCACTGCGGCGGCCGGACCCTGACCGCCACCCTGTCCATCGGCCTGGCCAATTTCCCGGCGCACGCCGATGACCTGGAAACCCTGATGCAACTGGCCGATGCCGCCCTCTACGCGGCCAAGCGCGGTGGTCGTGACCGGGTCGTCGTCGCCTCGGTCGGCGCTCCGGATGCCAGCGGCTCGCCCCTCAGCCCCCCTCCCGCGGCTCCGGCTCCCCCGTGACCGACTTGGCCATGCGCTTGCTGAAGTAGTAGATGCGCTTGAGCTTTTCCATGATGTCCATTTCGATGGTGTAGGCCGGAATACGCTTGGGTTCCGCGGCCACCAGGCGGCGGGCCTGATGCAGGGCGGCGGAGTCGGCGATGCGGTTGATCTCCTGCTTCATGTCCATGACCGTCTGGGCCGCGAGGACATTCTTCTGCGCCACCGCCTGCACCGCCCCCCACACCGACTTGGTCACCGCCCGGTGGAAGCCGTTCAGCACCTCCCGGGTCGGCTGACTGATGGACAAGCCCTGATCGATGCGCTCGTTGCCCAGGACCACCAGATTGGTCTCGATGACGTCACCGATGTTCTCCAGGTCGTTGACCGCGCTCATCAGGCGGATGAGATCGGCGGTCTGGGCTTCGGTGAGGGTTAGACGGCTGATCTTGCCCAGGTAGTCGATGATCTGGGCGTGGAGGCTGTCCACGGCATCGTCCATGGCCTTGACCTCCGCCAGGCTGTCGCGGTTGCCGGCGATGATGGCGGGCAGGATGCGCGCCAGCATCTCCTGGACCCGATCGCCCATGCGCAGGGCCTCCATCCGCACCCGGTCCAGGGCCAGGGCCGGGGTGGCGAGCAGTTCCTCATCCAGGTAGCGGGCCCGCCCCACCCGTTCCGCTCCCTCCTCCGGCCGCTCCGGCACCAGCCAGTTCACCAGGCGGGCGAACTGGGAAGTGAAGCCGATGAAGAGCAGGGTATTGGCGACGTTGAACAGGCTGTGGGCATTGGCGATCTGGCGCGGGGCCTCGGCGGCGAGGCGTTCGGCCCCCGTCAGCTCCGGATGGGACGGCGACAGCCAGGTCACGAAGTGCGCCAGGGGGGCAATGAACTCGAACCAGATCAACACCCCGGCCACGTTGAAGATGAGGTGTACCAGGGCGGCCCGCACCGCCTCCCGGGGCTTGCCGATACAGGCCAGCAGGGCGGTGACGCAGGTGCCGATGTTGGCCCCCAGGGCCAGGGCGATGCCCGCCGGCAGGTTGATCAGCCCCTGGCCCGCCAGGACGATGACGATCCCGGTGGTGGCGGCGGAGGATTGGATGAGGGCGGTAAAGGCCAGCCCCACCAGGATGCCGACCACGGGCCGCTCCAGGCCGCGCATCACATCCAAGAAGGGGGCATAGCCGCGCAAGGGGGCCATGGCCTCGCTCATGACGCTCATGCCAAAGAAGATCAGCCCGATGCCCAGGGTGGCGGCGCCATACTGGCGCCAGGTTTCCCGGCGGGTGACGAACATCGGCAGGAAACCGACCGCGATCAGCAGCAGGGCCAGTTCATCGACCTGAAAGGCGATGATCTGCGCGGTGAGGGTGGAGCCGATATTGGCGCCCATGATGACCCCGATGGACTGGGTCAGGGTCATGAAGCCGGCGGTGATGAAGCCCACCACCAGGACCGTGGTCACCGAGGAGGACTGGATCACCGCCGTGACCAGGGCGCCGGTCGCCACCCCCAGCCAGCGGTTGGCGGTCAGGCGGGCGAGGATGTCCTTCATGCGCTCGCCGGCGACGGCCTTGAGGGCGTCCGACATCCGTTCCATGCCGAACAGAAACAGGGCCAGCCCGCCCAGCAGGCCGATGATCATGGCCTCCCAGTCGATGGTTGCGACCGGTGGGGCCGCGACCGCGGCCGGGTCCGCCCAGGCCAGCCCCGTGGCGAAACTCAGGAGAATGCCCAGGAGCCACCGTGGGAGCGGCGGCCTGCCCCTGACCGATCCGTGCCAGATGGATAGTGTCAGGTCGCGATGGGAGGAGGGGGCAACTGGATCGGGCGCCAGGCGCCAGCGCCGGCGGGGCCTCGTCGGACAACCGGGGGACTCCGGGAGGAACGGGTTGATCATGTGGGGGATTGGCGACGTTTGACGAAATTATTGCATTGAAATGACACTTTTGTTACAAACTGACACCGGAAGACATACGACTGGTCACCTCTCCCCCGCTTTGCTGACCAGGCGTCGGCGACCTTCCATCCCCCCCATCGGAGCCCGCGCGTCGATCCCTGGGTGACGAAGTCCCAGGGGTCGGCGTCAGCTCCTTGCCCTTCCCCCACCCCCGGAGCACCGCCGAGCGTGAGAAAGATCGTCCTCCCCCTCATCTTCGCCGTCCTGGCCTATGGTTTCTGGATCAGCCCGGACTTCAAGCAGATCGCCGCGGGCGTCGCCATCTTCCTGTTCGGCATGTTGTTTCTCGAGGATGGCTTCAAGGCTTACACCGGTGGCGTGCTGGAGAAGATTCTCAAGCGTACCACGGACAAGCTGTGGAAGAGCATGACCTTCGGCATCGTCTCCACCAGCATCATGCAGTCCAGCTCGCTGGTGTCGGTCATCACCATCTCCTTCCTCAGCGCCGGGCTCATCGGCCTGACCGCCGGCATCGGCATCATCTTTGGCGCCAACCTCGGCACCACCACCGGTGCCTGGCTCATCGCCGGCTTCGGTCTCAAGATCGACATCGCCGCCTACGCCATGCCCATGCTGGTCTTCGGCATCATCCTCGCCTTCCAGGGCTCCAAGACCGCCAAGGGCCTGGGCTACATCCTCGCCGGCCTCGGCTTCCTCTTCCTGGGTATCCACCACATGAAAGAGGGCTTCGAGACCTTCAAGGAGACCATCGACCTCTCCCAGTTCGCGGTGCCGGGCTTCGCCGGCCTGCTGCTCTATACCGGCATCGGCATCTTCGCCACGGTGGTCATGCAGTCCAGCCACGCCTCCCTGGTCATCACCATCACCGCCCTCGCCGCCGGGCAGATCACCTATGAGAACGCCCTGGCCCTGGCCATCGGCGCCAACATCGGGACCTGCATCACCGCCATCCTCGGCGCCATCAGCGCCAACGTTGATGGCCGCCGCCTGGCCGCCGCCCATCTCATCTTCAATGTCACCACCGGCGTGGTGGCCATCATCTTCATGAACCAGATCCTGGTGGTGGTGGACTGGATCGCCGCCCACATCGGCATCGCCGCGGACGACTGGACCCTCAAGCTGTCCATCTTCCATTCGCTGTTCAACACCCTGGGCATCCTCATCATGGTGCCCCTGATGGGTACCCTGGTGAAGGTGCTGTACCGGATCTTCCCCCAGCCCAAGGCCGACCTGGTGGCGCCCCTGTACCTCAACGAGGCGGTCACCGAATTTCCCGATACCCTGGTGGAAACCGTGCGCAAGGAGGTGCTGCACCTCTATGACAACGCCTTCGAGGTCCTGGCCCATGGCCTCAACCTCCACCGGCACGATATCCGCTCGGACGCGGACCTGTTCGAGCTCACCCAGCGGCCCGACAAACTGATGGAGTTCGATATCGACGAGATCTACGCTCGCAAGGTCAAGGTGCTGTACAACGCCATCGTCGAGTTCACCAGCCGCACCCCGGGCGACCTGCCCCAGGAGCACATGGAACGGATCTACGTCATGCGCGAGGCCGCCCGGGACATCGTCGAGGCCATCAAGGATGTCAAGCACATGCGCAAGAACCTGATCACCTACATCGTCTCGGACAATTCCAGCATCAAGGCGGAGTACAACAAGATCCGCGCCCAGTTGGGCGAGATCCTGCGGGAACTCACCACCCTGCGCGATGCCGGCGAGGCGGCGGACCTGGTGGCCCTGGACGGCCTGCGCCTGCAGATGGAGGAGAATGACGTCACCCTGAACGGCGACCTGGACCGCCTCATCCGCGAGGGCCGGATCACCGCCCCCATGGCGACCTCGCTGATGAACGACAGCAGTTACTCCTACGACGTGGCGAAAAACCTCATCGCCGCCGGCGCGGGGCTCTTCGGTCCCCACGACCTTGGCATGCGCCAGGCGGCCGAGGACATCGAACTGGACGAAGAGGAACTGGACCAACTGGTGCGCAACCCCGCTTGAGCCGCTATGCTTAGGGAAGGCGGTGTTCACCCCACACCGCCGCCCCCTTATCCACCTCCGGGAGATGCCGACAATGGCCGTCAAAAAATTCCTCAAACAGGTCGCCGAGCTCTTCGATCTCAGCAAACAAAAGTGCAAGGACAAGAAGGTCTGCCTGGAGGAGGCGGTAGGCCGCCTCCAGGCCCGCCAGGGAGAGCTTGAGGCGAGTCTGGCGGCAGAGCAGACCGATAAGCAGCGCGACAAGCTCACCAAGCAATTGAAGGTCGTGACGGCCAAGCGGCAGAAGGGCGAACGGATCCTTCAGGAACTGGCGGAAAAGGTCTGATCCCAACCTCCCGGCCCACCCCGCCTAGTCCCACCCAGACGAGACCCGGCCAACGGAATGGCCCAATCAAGTACCGCCCCACCAAGTACCGCTCCGTCCAGACCCGCCAGGTCAGGCCAGGTTGGTCGTTCCGCCATCACCCAGGCCCATCAGGCCCCCACCTGATGGGCCTGGGCTTTTTCACCGCTGTTGTTTTATTCGCACAATAGGGCATGAGCCAACCCCACCCGGCGCCTGCCACCACGGGGGTTGCGCGCCCGGATTCGGCCTGTTCCGCGGGCTGGCCCTGGTTGACCGGCCACGGGCCAGGCCGGGCTTCGTGAGCGATCCACTGGGAACTGGTCGCCATCAGCGGCGAATGACGAAAAAATTTCTCCATTGTTACGAAAAAATTACTACACTGTGTCCCTCCGACAACAACGACAGCCCGGGGGGACCCGCCACCCATGGAATTACTTTCCATCCTTGTCTACGTTGCCGTTGCGGTGGTCCTCATCTTCGATTACACCAACGGCTTCCACGACGCCTCCAACATCATCGCCACCCCCATCGCCTCCCGGGCCCTGACGCCCGTCCAGGCGGTGGTCATCGTCGCCACCTTTGAGTTCCTTGGCCCCCTGCTGGGCGGTACCGCGGTGGCCAACACCATCGGTAAGTTCGTCGATCTGGAAGGGGTCAAGGACGTCTTCTCGGTCACGATCATCCTCTGCGGACTCTCCGGGGCCATCTTCTGGAACCTGATCACCTGGTGGTTTGGCATCCCCTCCTCCTCCTCCCATGCCCTGGTCGGTGGTCTCGCTGGCGCGGTCATGGTCGGCGTGGGCGTGGATCACGTGGTCTGGGGTTTTACCGAGCTCTTCACTCAGGGCAAGTTCACCGGCGTCACCAAGGTCCTGCTGGCCCTGATCATCTCCCCTGTGATCGGCTTCGCGGCGGGCTACATCGTCCATCGCACCGTCTTCCGCCTGACCTGCCGGGCCAAGCCCTCCCTCAACCGGTTCTTCAAGCGCATCCAGTTCCTGTCCTGCGCTGGCCTGGCCTTTTCCCATGGGGCCAACGACGCCCAGAAGAGCATGGGCATCATCACCCTGGTCCTGCTCACCGGCGGCTTCATCGACGAGTTCAAGGTGCCCTTCTGGGTGGTCCTGTCCTGCGCCATCGCCATCACCCTGGGCATCCTCTCCGGCGGCTGGCGCATCGTCCGCACCATTGGTTTCGGTATCTTCAAGGTCCGTCCCATTCACGCCTTTGACGGTCAGCTCACCTCGGCGGCGGTCATCATGACCGCTTCCGCCATCGGCGCCCCGGTCTCCACCACCCACGTCGTCAGCTCCGCCCTCATGGGCATTGGCGCCGCCGAGCGGCCCAAGGCGGTGCGCTGGGCCAAGGCCCAGGAGATCGTCACCACCTGGATCATCACCATCCCCGGCGCCGGCGTGGTCTCGGTGCTGACCTACCTGGTGCTCGATCTGCTGGTCCCGGGGCTCTGACCCGGCCGCTCCCAACCGAATAATCCGTATTTAGACCCTTTCAAGCGAGGACAAACCCCATGAGTGGTGGCAACAACTCCATCATTACCAAACTAACCGCCCGCATCTTCCCGGTCATGCCGGACTTTTACGGCATGATGGTCCAGCAGTGCGAGGTCACTGCCCGCGGCATGGATGTCTTTCTGGAGTTCATGCAAACCGGCGATATGGCTAAGGCCGACCAGGTCCGGGCCATCGAGAAGGAAGGCGACGAGCTCAAGACCCAGCAGATGGAAATCCTCAACCGCGCCTTCGCGACCCCCATGGACCGCGAGGACATCTTCCGCGCCATCATGGCCATCGACGAGGTCCTGAACTACGCCAAGACCACGGTGCGGGAGATGGAGGCCCTGGGCATCAGTCCTGACCAGCACATGGTGGCCATCGCCCAACTGTTACGGGATGGGGCGCAAAGCCTCAAGAGCGGCTACGGCAAGCTCTCCACCAACCCCATGGACGCCGAGGTGGACGCCGCCGCTACGCGCAAGGGCGAGCGCAACACCGAGAAGGAATACCGCAGCGCCCTGGCCGATCTGTTCAGCCCGGACAAGGACCTCGAGGCCGCCCTGCGCGCCGGAACCCCCGGGGCCCAGGCCGATGCCTTCATCCACATGATGGAGGTACTTAAGCGGCGCGAGGTCTATCGCCACCTCTCCAATGCCGCGGACAAGCTGGAACATGCCGGCAGCGTCCTGCACGACATCGTGGTCCAGATCGCCTGATCCCCTGTAACCATACTCCCCTCCCTGCTTACCCCGTTTTAGCGTGAAAGTCACGGGAGAGCCTTTCTTTATCAGGGGTGTGGTGCGTCCCCTCATGCAAGTTAGTCCAGCCCCCCGCTTCCAAGGAGGGCTTCGCTAGCGCAAGCCGCTGGTTCTCCTCCTCCCTCCCCCCTGGTGGGGGAGGGTTGGGGAGAGGGGGTATGAACGGGCACCCTACCCCTGGAGCCGGTCACGGAGACCGGCCCCGGCAGTCTCCAATGCCTACCGCAAGGTCTGATCCATATCCATCCGCCCCAGGCGGATTGGCCAGGTGCGAGCCAGACCCGCCACCCTCCAGCCGATTGCAACCCGGAAGCTGGTGACCCTTTCAGCCGGCGACCCGGTTGCGTCCCCCGCTCTTGGCCAGGTAGAGCTGCACGTCGGCGCGGTGAATTAGGTCGCGCGCTAACTGGTCCTCGCTGGGTACCAGGGTCGCCACCCCGAGGCTGGCGGTCAGCCGGTCGGCGATCGGCGAGGTGGGGTGGGGGATGGCGAGGCCGGCGATCGCCGCGCGGATGCGTTCGGCGACCAGCCTCGCGTCTTGGGCATCGGTGCCAGGCGGGGGGCTTCCAGGCAAGTCTTATCCGGCCACTCGGCTTGGTGATTGCCAAAAGGAGAACTGCTGGGTTTTAGGGCCCGGCGCCATCCGCGTCGGGGCCAGGATCGGGAGATGACGGAAAAAACTCATCCATCAGTTGGCGATTGCGGATGGCCAGGTCGGCCTCGATCTCCCGCACGAGCACCATGAACCGCACCGCGGCCGGTGTTGGCAGCCGGTTTCTCAGATAAATGAATCCATAGTTCAGCTGAAACGAGGGCGGCCGGAAGGGCAGGACGGCCAACTCCCCACTCCGCAGCCAGGGCTCGATCTGTACCGGGGCCGCGGGACCAATGGCATCGCTACCCAGTATCAGGGATCTGGCGGTCGCCAACTCGTCCACTTCGACCTGGGGGATCAGATCGCCCGTGTCGGGGTCCAGACTGCTCTTGCCTGGCATCAGACTAGCCCCGCGGGGCGGGACCCGGATGGATGCCAGGGGGAAGGCATCGAGGTCCGCCTTCGAGATCGTCGCGCGGGCGAGCAACGGGTGCCCGCGCCGGCAATAGAAGACCAGGGCGTGCGCTCCGATGGACTCGACCTGCAAGTCCAGGTCCGCGTTCAGGGTACTGATCTCGGCCACCCCGAGATCGACCGATCGCTCGCGCACCCGTTCGGCCACCTGCCGCCAACTGCTCAGCATGACCCGGCACCGCAGCTTGGGGTGCCGTTGGAGCAGTTCGCCGACGGCCCGCCCGGCGGACAAATCCGCCGCGTAAGCCCCCAGGGCGACGGCAAGGTATCCCTTGTCGAGCCCTTGCAGCAACTCGATCTCGCGCTCCAGTTCCTGCGTCTGCTCAAGGATGGCCTCGGCGCGGCGCAACAGGGCCTCACCGTAGATCGTTGGCGTGACCCCCGTGCGCTGGCGGTCGAAGAGCGGCACCCCCAGACGAGCCTCCAGATTGCGGATACTCCGTGACAGCGCGGGCTGGGAGAGGTGCTTCACCTCGGCCGTGCGGTGAAAATTGCCGCAGCGGCTCAGCTCCAAGGCATGCAATAGCTGTTGCAGTTTGATCATGATACCTGGAAGGTATCATATCCTGGCGGAATTGGTATTGGACAGATCAGGGCTCTTCCCGGACTATCCGCCGCGTCGAGGGTCCCACATGGAGGAGAGACGGTTTTTGATGAAGGCGGCGAGTACCAGCTAATGCTCATTGCTCGCCGCGCCTGCGGCGGCGCAGACCAGGGGATCGAGCTTCGCCGTTTCTCCTTATGCCTGGGTGCCGGCCAAACCCGCGGCTCGGGCACGGCAGGCCGTGGCCAAGCCGATCCACCCAGGGCATTTCGCCCCAAAAGACAAGTCGCCGTCGCAGTACCCGATCATGGTATCAATCCGCCTGCCTTTTCGTATTAAGGTTCAGTGACGAAACTGAGCCTGCGCCCATGAAGATCCACCCCAGTCATCGCGACGAAGCCCGACCCGCGGCCTGGATCCTGGCCCTGCTCGGCATCCTGCTGTTCCTGGTCTGGGTCATGCCAGTTCCCGCGGACCTCAAGGGCATTGCCCAATACCTACCCCTGCATACCGCCCTGGAGACCCTGGCGATCGTGGTGGGTGGGCTGATCTTCGCCATCGGCTGGAACACGCCCCGGGCGGAAAGCTCCCGCAACATCCTGCTGTTGGCCTGTACCTTCCTCGGCGTGGCGCTGCTGGACCTGGCGCATACCCTCTCCTATTTCGGCATGCCGGACTTCGTGACCCCCTCGGGGGTGGAGAAGGCCATCAATTTCTGGTTGGCGGCACGGGTCCTGGCGGCGCTGGCCCTGCTCGCCGTCGCCATCCTGCCTTGGGGGCAACCGATCAGCCAGCGACAGGCCCTGGGCCTGTTGGGGGCCGTCCTGATCCTGGTGCTGGCGATCAGTTTGCTGTTCCTTTTCCACCAGGATTGGCTGCCGCGCACCTTCGCCCCCGGGGAGGGGCTAACGCCCTTCAAAATCGCCACGGAATACCTCCTGGTTGCCGTCTCTCTGCTGGCCGCGGTCCTGTTCTGGCGCCATCTCCAGCGGCCACGGACCTTCGCCGCCAGTGACCTGCTCGCCGCGGCGGCGATCATGGCCATGAGCGAGTTCTGCTTCACCCTCTACGCCAGCGTCACGGACATCTACAACCTGACGGGGCACCTTTACAAGGTCATTGCCTACCTCTTCCTCTACCGTGCCCTGTTCGTGGACACGGTGCTACAGCCTTACGCGCGGCTGTACGCCACGCGCAACCAACTGGAGGTCACGCTCCAGGCCCTGCCGGATCTGTTGTTCGAGATGTCGCGGGACGGCCGCTACCTGGCGGTCCACGCCAGCCAATGCGGGAATTTGCTGCTGGCCCCCGGGGACCTGATCGGCAAAACCCTGGCGGAGGTCATGCCCGCCGCCGCGGCCCAGACCTGTCTGGCAGCCATCGAGGAGGCCGATCGGACCGGCTTTAGCCAGGGCCAGGTCATTGAATTGCCCATGGCGGACGGCCCGCACTGGTTCGAGCGTTCGGTCGCGAGGAAGCCCCAGACCTGGGGTGAGGAAGACCGCTTTCTGGTCATCTCCCGCGACATCACCGCCCGCCAACGGGCGGAGGCGGTCTTGCGGGACAGTGAGGAGCGCTTTCGCACCCTGTTCGAGGAGAGCCGCCAGGCCACCCTGCTCGTGGAGGACGGCCGGTTCACCGCCGCCAACCGCGCCGCCCTGGCGATGCTGGGCATCGAGCGCGTGGAGCGCTTTCTGGGCCTGACCCCGGCGGATATCTCCCCGCCCCTGCAACCGGACGGCCGGGGGTCCGCCGAAAAAGCGGAGGAACTGATCCGCCTCGCCTTCGCGCAGCGGGCGAACGAATTCGAGTGGGAGCACCGGCGGGCCAACGGCGAGCCCTTCATCGCCCGGATCACGCTGACGGTGATCCGGCCAGGGGACAAGGGCCTGCTCCACGCGGTCTTGAACGATATCACCGAACAGAAACGGGCCCGGGAGCGGATCGAGTTCCTGGCCTACAAGGATCCCTTGACCGGTCTGCCGAACCGGCTGCTATGCCAGGATCGCTTGCGCCAGGCCCTGGCCAGCGCCCAGCGGCGCCAGACCTGCCTGGCCGTGCTCTATCTCGACCTGGACAAGTTCAAGTACATCAACGACACCTTCGGACATGCCACCGGGGATCGTTTACTGCAGAGCGTGGCCCAGCGACTGAGCCAGGACTTGCGCGCCGAGGATACCTTGTGCCGACTCTCCGCCGACGAGTTCATGCTGATCTTGCAGGGCTTGCCCGTGGACAACTTCAGCATGCACCTGGCGGAGATTTGTGAGCGGATCCTGGCGAGTATCGCCGAACCCCACGAGGTGAACGGCCTGCGGCTGTTCGCGGCCTTGTCGATCGGGATCGCCCTCTTTCCGCAGGATGGCGATGATCCGGAAAGCCTGATGCTCAACGCGCACATGGCCCTGATTGAGGCCAAAAAGAGCGGGCAGAACAGCTACCGGTTCTTCGAGCCTAGCATGAACGCGGCCATCACCCGCTTCGTGCTGACCCGGGATGCCCTGCGCCTAGCCCTGGTCAACCAGGAATTCGAGTTGCACTATCAGCCCCAGGTGAATCTGCATAGCGGGCGGGTGGTCGGCGTCGAGGCCTTGATCCGTTGGCGCCAGCCCGACAAGGGGCTGAGACCACCCACGGAGTTCATCCCCGAAGCGGAGGAGAGTGGCCTGATCGTGCCCATCGGCCGCTGGGTCTTGCACGAAGCCTGCCGCCAGGTCGTCGCCTGGCAGGCCGCGGGCTGGCCGGACCTGATGGTCGGGGTCAACCTGTCGGCGGTCCAGTTTCGCCAGGGGCAGGTGGTCGCGGATGTCCAGGCGGCATTGGCTGACAGTGGCCTCAACCCGACCTGTCTGGACCTGGAGCTGACCGAGTCCCTCCTGCTGCACCATGAAGCCAGCATTCTCGCCATTGTGGCGGACTGGAAGGCCCAGGGGATCAGGCTGTCCATCGATGACTTTGGCACCGGCTATTCCAGCCTGGCCTATCTGAAACGCTTCAGGGTGGACAAGCTCAAGATCGATCGTTCCTTCGTCAGCAACATCCTGCGGGATGCCGAAGATGGCGCCATCGTCAAGGGCATGATCGAGATTGCTCGCGGTCTCAACCTCAAGACCATCGCCGAGGGGGTCGAGGACGCCGCCCTGGCGGAGCATCTACGGCTCATGGGCTGCGACGAGGTGCAGGGTTATCTCTACGCCCGGCCCATGCCGGCGGAGGAATTGTGGGCCTGGCTGGGCGACCGTGGCGGTGTGCCCGCTGCCCGTGGCCAGGATGCCGTGTCGTCATTCCCTTAAGGGGTGCCGGGGGCCAGGCTGAATGAGATCATCCGACGAAGCCGGTGCTGTTGGACTCCAGGTAGCCGGTCGCCTCCTCGGTCCGGCCCTCCTGTACCCGCTGCGACAGGGGCTAGCGGCAATCACCCAAAACCTGGCGCCGGATCCCCTACATCCCCAAGCCCTGCTGGAGTCGCAACTGCATTTTTCGCGCTTGCTTGAGAGCCTCCTTGAGCATGAGCCGGTTGAGCTCGTTCAATTGGGCGGGGTCGACGCGGTTGGCCCCATCCAGGTCCGTCGTCGCCAATTGCTGGTGGAGGCGAAAACGTTGGACCAGATGGAAGGCCTCGACTTCGGCGGCGATGTCTCCGGCGGAGCGTCCCGGCCCGGTCCCCGTGGCGCGCAGCCGTTCCGCGGTATTGGTCGCCCAGATACCCTTGGCCAAACTTTCGATGCGGGCGACATCGACGAAGAGACGAGCCCCGCGGATCTTGAGATCGATGGTGTGGGGAAAATCGCGGTTGCGGTCGTAGACGAAGCGCCCGGCGAAGCCCAGGGGCGGCGACACCTCCAGGGCCTGCTGGGCCAGGGAGCGTAAAAACAGCGTGTGTTCGGGGGTCCTGGCCAGCAGCCAGGCCCGCAACTGATCGACCAGTTCGTAGCGACCGTAGAGGGGGCGAAAGTCGAAAAAGATGGTGCCATGCAGCAGGGCCTCGGGATCCGGCACCTTCAGCCAGCTACCGAACCGCTCCCGCCACTCGGTCGCGCTCAGGCACCACTGGGGATTGCCGGCCATGATGTTGCCGCGGCAGCGCTCAAAGCCGCAAAAATGCAGGGCGTCGTTAACGGTCTGCGCGAAAGGCAGAAAGGCAGCGCGCACGCTGGCGGTATCCTCTGGCTTGCCCGGTTCAAAGATCAGGCCATTGTCCTGATCCGTGGTGAAGGTCTGTTCCAGGCGGCCCTCGGAGCCAAAGAGCAGCCAACACCAGCGCACGGCGGGTAGGTCAAATTCGTCCTCGATGAGCTCGATGACGCGCATGGCGATGAGGTCGTTGAGACCCGATAGCCACTGGCAGAGCGCCTCCACCCCCATGCCAGCGCGAAACAGCTCGGCGCCGCGGCGCCGGACCTTGCTGGCGACGGCGGCCATGGCCTGATGATCGCGGGCGGCGGCGATGGCGCCGATCAGTTCTTCCGCCCCGCCGGCGCGCAGCCCCAGGATATCGGCCTGATGGATGAGCCCGGCAAAGCGGCCGTCCGGCTCCACCAGCAGGACATGGCCGACCCCCTGCTTGGCCATCAGGACCTTGGCGCGGTGGGCGGGAGAATCCGCCGCCAGGGTGAGGGGGGCGCCGATCATGAAGGCGGCCACCGGGGCATCCAGGTCGGTATCCGCGAAGGTGAGCAGGTGCAGCAGCCGGCGGAGGGTGACCAGGCCGAGCGGCAGGCCACTGGCGGTGTCGGTCACCACCACCGCGTCCTCGCGCCCCTGGCTGATGGCGAAGAGGACCTCGCGCAGGGTCGTCGCGGGCGGCATCACCAGCGGGGAGCGACTCGCCAGGGCCCGGAGGGGGAGCTGGTCGCCGCCCTCGCGACTCAGGGCCAGGGGGTCGGCGGCTTCGACCGCGGTGGCGGTCAGGGCGAGAGGGGTGGCTTCACTCATGGTGGTCAGGCTGCCTTCGTCAGCAAGGTCTTGGCCTTTTCGACCAATTCCCGGGTGGAAAAGGGCTTGGGCATGTAGGCATCGGCACCGAGGGCCAGGCCCTTGGTATGTTCCGCCGCCCGGCTTTTGGCGGTGAGCATGAGGATGGGCACCCCGGCCAGCGTGGGGTCGGCGCGCACCGCCTCCAGCACCTCGAAGCCGTTAAGTTTCGGCATCATGACATCGAGGATGACGAGATCCGGGGGCGATGCCCGGATGGCGGCGAGACCCTCCTCGCCATCGCGTGCCACCGCCACCAGGTAGCCCTCGCGCTTCATAAGGAATTCCAGAGAGATGACGATGTGGGGCTCATCATCGACGATCAGGACGTGCTTGCTCATGGGGACGATTCACCTCTAGGCGGGGTCCGGGTACAGGTTAAGGGTCCGGTTAGGGTTGGGGATGTGGAAAGAGGTTGGGTAGAGGGTGATCCAGTTCGGGTAAAGTTCGTCGGGGCTTGCCGGGTTCGATGGGCGTGCCACCGTCATGAGCTTCCGGTCGAGGAAACGGGCCGGGGGCTCGCGGGCAGCTCGAACACGATGCGGGCCCCGCCTTCAGCGGGGGCTTCGGCCCAGATGCGTCCGTCGAAATGGGCGACGATCTCCTTGGAAATGGGCAGGCCCAGGCCGGTGCCCAGGGGCTTCTTGCCACCGGTATTGGACTGGTGGAACTTCTCGAAGACCCACTCCAGCTCCGCCGCCGGAATGCCGGGGCCGTTATCGCTGACGCTGACCCGCCAGCCCGCCGCTACCGCCTCCAGCCCCACGCGGATACAGCCGCTACCCGGAGGGGCGAACTTGGCGGCGTTGGACAAGAGATTCACCATGACCTGGATGAGGCGGTCACGGTCCGCCCGCACCCGGGCGCCGCCCCCCCGCGCCAGGTCCAGCTCCAGCCGTTGGCCCCCCTCCTCCAGGAGCTGGCCGACGCTGATGGCCGCCTGTTCGATGACCTCCGCCAGGTCGAGCTCGTCGGCCTGCCAGTCCACGTGGCCGGACTCGATCTTGGCCAGATCCAGCACCTGATTGACCAGACGCGAGAGGCGCTCGGTTTCGCTCACCAGGATGCTAAGGAAGTGCTGGCGCTCCGCCAGGTTCAGCTCCGGGTCATCGTGGAGGATCTCGGCGAAGGCGCGGATGGAGGCCAGGGGGGTGCGTAGCTCGTGGGTAACCGAGGACATGAAGTCGTCCTTGAGACGATCCAGTTCCTGCAGGCGCAGGTTGGCCGCACTGAGTTCCGCCGTCGCCGCCTCCAACTCGGCGGACTTGCGCTCCAACTCGTGGCTGTAGGCGCGGATCTGTGAAGCCTCGTCGAGAATGTCCATGACCTCATCGAAGCCCAGCACCTCCTCCTTGGTGACGGAGGCGACCAGGACCCGCGCCGAGGCGCCGCCGATGGCCCCGGACAGCAGCGTCTCGGCAAAATAGACCGTGGAGGCGTCCGCCGGCAGGTCCTCCGCCCTGGCCAGCCCCCGGGAACGGGCGTACCGGGCGAAATCCGCCACCGCCCTGGGCTTGCCCAGGAAGCGCTCGGCCAGCGCCATCAGCGCGTCGACCTCGGCCCGGCCCCGCCACAGGGTCTGATAGGCCCGGCGCTGCGGCTTGAGCGCGCCGACAAAGGCGCTGGCCTGGGCCAGTTCCTCCGTCTTGGGCAGACGCCAGCCAGAGACCAGCAGGAAGGTCCCGACATTGGCGGTGAGGCTCCACACCAGGGCATGGGTGATCTCGTCGAGCCCCGTCAGGCCCAGCAGGGCCTGGGGCTTGAGGAGGCCGATGCCGAAGGGCCCCGCGGTGATGAAGTCCAGGGGCAGCCAGCCCGACTTGGCGAAGGAAGGGATCAGCAGGGTATAGAGCCAAACGGCGAAGCCCGCCGCCAGTCCCGCCAGGGCCCCCTCGCGGGTGCCACCACGCCAGTAAAGACCGGCGAGGATGGGCGGGGCGAATTGGGCCACGGCCGCGAAACTGATGAGGCCGATGCTGACCAGGGCATAGGCATCCCCGGCCAGGTGATAGTATAGGTACCCCAGCAGGAGGATGGCGATGATGGCCCCACGGCGGATGAGGAGCAGCAGCCGGCCCATGTCCGCCTCGGGAGGCAGGGTCCCCCCCCAGCGGCGGAGCAAGACCGGCAGCAGCAGGTCATTGCTGACCATGGTGGCGAGGGCGATGGTCTCGACGATGACCATGCCCGTCGCCGCCGACAGACCGCCGATGAAGACGAACAGCGCCAGCCAGGGTTCCCCCAGGACCATGGGCAAGGTCAGGACAAAGGTATCGGCGTCCACGCCCCCCGCGCCAAAGGTCAGGACCCCCGCCAGGGCGATGGGCAGGACGAAGAGGTTGATGAGCAGCAGGTAGAGGGGAAAAAGCCAGATGGCCCGCTGGATATGACGCTCGTCGCTGTTCTCCACCACCGCCACCTGGAACTGGCGGGGCAGGAACATGACCGCCAGGGCCGCCAGGAAGGAGGTGCCAAGCCAGTTCGCGAATTCACCGAGTCGCGGCTGAAAGAGGGCCTGGGCGGCCGGCACGGCCGCCGCTTCCAGCCGGGCCTGGGTCAGGTCACCCCCGCCATAAAGGTGGTAAACAATAAAGACCCCCACCGCCAGAAAGGCCGCCAGTTTGACGAGGGACTCGAAGGCGATGGCCGCTACCAGACCCTCGTGGCGTTCGCTGGCGTCCATGTGGCGGGTGCCGAAGAGGATGGTGAAGAGGGCCAGCAGCAGGGCCACCACGAAGGCCGTGTCATGCCAGATTGGTTGGGTCGCGGCCGGGTCCGGCATGACGATGGCTGGGTAGCCTTGGAGGATGGTGAAGCTGCGGGAGATCGCCTTGAGTTGCAGGGCGATGTAGGGCACCACGCCAATGACGGCGATCACCGTCACCAGGCTGCCGAGAAGGTGGCTCTTGCCATAGCGCGAGGCGATGAAATCGGCGATGGAGGTGATGCGCTCGGCCTTGCACACCCGGACGATCTTTACCAGCAGCCCACCCCAGAGCAGCACGATCAGGGTCGGCCCCAGGTAGATGGCGAGGAAGCCCAGCCCGCCGCTCGCCGCCCGGCCAACGCTGCCGTAAAAGGTCCAGGCGGTGCAGTAGACGGCCAGTGACAGGGCATAGACGGTGGGCCGGTCGATCACCGACCGGCCCTGGTCCGCCCGTCGGTCGGCCCAATAGGCCAGGGCGAACAGCATGCCCAGATAGGCAAAGGAGACGGCCGCGATGAGGGGGCCGCTCAGCGTCATGGACTCAGGCACCGGGGCCGCGCCAGACGGGTCGGGCCAGGGATCATTTCCTGCCCGCGCCCAGGATCCATGCGCTCAGGACAATGAGCAAGGCCCAGGCGCTGAAGAGGTAGAAGGGCAGCAGGGGCACGCCCAGGAGGGCGATGGGCCGATCAAAAATCCCGATCAGGGGAGAGAAGAAGAGCAGGAGCCCGAAAAAGGCCAAGGCCGTCAGGCGCTGCCGGGTCAAACTGATGCGATGCATGGGGGCCTCCGCGAAGTTCGGTGGAAGCCGCCGAGTACAGCCTGGATCCGGGCGGACAATGGGTAGTATATACCGATCGTCAAGCCATTTTCGGTGCTCGGTCTAGAATCAAGTGCAACGGCTTGCTACCTGTCACGGCGGATCCTGGTCCCAGCGAAAACAGTCGCGTCCGTCCTTCTTCGCGCGGTACATGGCGGTGTCCGCGGCGATCAGCAGTGCATC
>ERZ1645187.1340-NODE-1340-length-22753-cov-6.307252_pt1 | contig 22753 bp, 18 predicted proteins | sample MGYA00575352_ERZ1645187 | MGnify/ENA primary metagenome ERZ1645187 (study PRJEB40837, sample SAMN11349314) | freshwater sediment metagenome | isolation source: river sediment | host: Sediment | place: India: Wazaribad , New Delhi | collected 2017-02-21 ... | reverse complement strand
CGCGTTCTCTTTCTTCCGGCGCTTTGTCGATGTTGTCGAACGCAACCGCTTCGCCTGTACCGTTTCTCTGGTTCAGAACGGACGTGATTGCTGCTGTCAGCGTAGTTTTACCGTGGTCAACGTGACCGATTGTGCCGATGTTGACATGCGGCTTGGATCTGTCAAATTTCTGCTTAGCCATGAATGGCCTCCTTGGTTTTAATTTTAAATTCGATATTAAAAGACAGGAAAGAACTTATTTGTTCTTTCCGTCGATAATCGCTTCCTGGACGGATTTCGGTACCGGTTCGTAGTGTTCGAACTGCATTGTGTAAACACCGCGGCCCTGAGTCTTGCTTCGCAGCGACGTCGCATAGCCGAACATTTCAGCCAGCGGAACGATGCCGTGAATAACCTGAGCGCCGTTGCGTTCTTCCATGCCTTCGATACGTCCGCGGCGTGAGTTGATATCGCCCATAACGTCGCCCATGTATTCTTCGGGGATAACAACTTCCAGCTTGAACATAGGTTCCATGATGACCGGTTCAGCTTTTCTCATCCCGTTTTTGAACGCCATAGATCCGGCAACCTTAAATGCCATTTCACTGGAGTCGACTTCGTGATAAGAACCGTCGTATACGGTAGCCTTGATATCGATAACCGGATATCCGGCGATCGTACCGGTTTCCATCGCTTCCTTGATCCCCTGTTCGACAGGTCCGATGTATTCCTTCGGAATAGAACCGCCGACCGTCTTGTTTTCAAAGACAAAGCCGGTTCCCGGTTCGCCCGGTTCGAGGGTGATCAGGCAGTGACCGTACTGTCCGCGTCCGCCTGACTGACGAGCGAATTTACCTTCCGCGTCGACCGTCTTCGTGATCGCTTCTCTATACGCAACCTGCGGTTTACCGATGTTCGCTTCGACCTTGAATTCACGCAGCATTCTGTCGATGATGATGTCAAGGTGAAGTTCGCCCATGCCGGAGATGATGGTCTGACCTGTTTCTTCATCTGTATGAGTCTTGAAGGTCGGGTCTTCTTCCGCCAGATTCTGGAGCGCGACAGTCATCTTTTCCTGGCCTGCCTTCGTCTTCGGTTCAATCGCGACGTCGATAACAGGTTCCGGGAAGACCATCGATTCGAGGACGATTTCGTGATCCGCATCGCACAGCGTATCACCAGTCGTCGTATCTTTCAGACCGACTGCAGCGACGATATCGCCGGAGTAGATCTTGTTAATTTCTTCTCTGTGGTTCGCGTGCATCTGCAGGATACGTCCGAAACGTTCGCGCTTGCCCTTAGAAGAGTTACGGATATAGGAGCCGGCGTCCGCAGTACCGGAATAAACGCGGATAAACGCGAGCTTTCCGACAAAGGGGTCCGTCATGATCTTGAACGCGAGCGCCGAGAACGGTTCGTCATCGTTCGCGTGACGTTCTTCTTCTTCTCCGGTATCCGGGTTGGTACCCTTGATCGGCGGAACATCCAGCGGAGACGGCATGTAGTCTACGACAGCGTCGAGCATCATCTGGACACCCTTGTTCTTATAGGAAGAACCGCAGGTAACCGGAACGAGCTGTACGCCTACTGTACCCTTACGGATCGCAGCCTTGATTTCGTCTTCGGTGATTTCTTCGCCTTCGAGGGCTTTTTCCATCAGGGATTCGTCGACATCGTAGAGAGCTTCGAGCATCGCTTCGCGATATTCTTCCGCTTCTTCGAGCATGTCGGCCGGAATGTCTTCAATTTCGAATTCCGTACCGTCGTCGTTCTTGTAAATTTCCGCTTTCATGCGTACAAGATCGATAATTCCGACGAAGTCTGATTCCTTGCCGATCGGCAGCTGGATGCATACCGGATTCGCGCCGAGACGGTCGCGGATCATATCGACTGCATGATAGAAATCAGCACCCGTGATGTCCATCTTATTGATGTATGCCATTCTCGGGACGTTGTATTCGTCAGCCTGACGCCATACGGTTTCAGACTGCGGTTCGACACCGCCCTTTGCACAGAATACGGCTACAGAACCGTCAAGAACACGCAGGGAACGTTCAACTTCAACTGTGAAGTCGACGTGGCCAGGCGTATCGATGATGTTGATGCGGTTGCCCTTCCAGTGGCATGTTGTCGCCGCTGAAGTGATCGTGATCCCGCGTTCCTGTTCCTGTTCCATCCAGTCCATCTGCGAAGCGCCTTCATGCGTTTCGCCGATCTTGTGGATTTTGCCGGAATAGTAAAGAATACGTTCTGTCGTCGTGGTTTTACCGGCATCGATATGCGCCATGATGCCGATATTTCTGGTTTTATCTAAACTATATTCTCTAGCCAAATTTTACCTTCTTACCAGCGATAGTGAGCAAACGCTCTGTTTGCGTCTGCCATTGCGTGCGTATCTTCCTTCTTCTTAACAGCAGAACCGCTGTTATTCAGAGCATCCATGATTTCGCCCGCAAGACGGTCTTTCATCGTACGTTCGGAACGCTTTCTCGAGTAATCCACGAGCCAGCGCAGAGCAAGAGTCTGCTTTCTTTCTGCACGGATTTCGATCGGGACCTGATAGGTCGCGCCGCCGACACGTCTAGCCTTGACTTCGAGCTGCGGCGTGATGTTCGCAACTGCTTCGTCAAAAGCTTCCAGGGCATCCTTGCCCGTCTTTTCCTGAACCTTTTCAAATGCTCCGTAGACGATCTTCTGGGCTGTGCCCTTCTTGCCGTCGAGCATGATGTTGTTGATCAGTTTTGTTACTTTAGTACTGCCGTATAACGGATCCGGCAGGACTTCTCTTTTAGGAACTGGTCCTTTTCTTGGCATTTAACTTCCCTCCTTAACACTTGGGTGTTCATTGGTACTCGACAAAAAGCCGTAAATGCTCATACTTATATCAGATGATATGCAGTACGATGCACTACTTTTTGGGCTTCTTTGCCCCGTATTTTGATCGAGCCTGTTTTCTGTTGTCGACTCCGGCTGTATCCAGTGCGCCGCGGATAATCTTGTAGCGGACACCAGGCAGGTCACGTACACGACCGCCCTTGATCAGGACGATGGAGTGTTCCTGCAGGTTATGGCCGATACCAGGAATGTACGCTGTGACTTCCATACCGTTGACGAGCTTGACTCTTGCGATCTTTCTGAGCGCTGAGTTCGGCTTCTTCGGTGTCGAAGTTCTTACGGCTGTACATACACCTCTCTTCTGAGGGTTAGCCTTGAGTGCAGGCGTTTTGGTTTTGATAGTGGAACTTTTACGCCCGTTTCTGACAAGCTGATTAATTGTAGGCATTCGGTTCTGCACCTCCTTGTAAAATTTTATATCAGACGGTTTTCCGTTGATAACACAACTGGCGCCTTACGGCGCTTACTTCTGGGGTTTGAGTACGACGGCTACCGCAGCAGCGCGTTCAATCCCGCAGATCTTTCCTAATGAAGCTTTCGTACCGGCAGCTTCAACCGGGACATTCATCTTCCGGCAGCACTCGAGCACTTCGCTGCGTATCGGCGCGGCCGCGTCGTCGGCCAGGAAAGCTTTCTCCGCGCGCCCGTCGAGAATAGCCTTGACAGACTGCTTGAGCCCTGTTACTTTCGGCCGGTTTAGTTCAATTTCCAAATCTCACCTCTAGTAAACTACATTAGCTTTTCTATTATACATAACAGCCCGAAAAGACGCAAGTCTTTTCGGGCTGTCTTTAAGCAGTTCTATCTGGTTGATTAAGCCTGCGGCTGATCTTCGTCTTCGAAGAAGCTGTCGGTATCGAAGATATCTCCGTCCGACGCAGCCGGCGCTTCGTCGGCGCCGTTCGAGCCGCCCAGCAGCACGTCTAGATCTCCGTCGAGCTGCGGTTCGTTGTCGTCAACGACGATTTCCGCTTCCGAGATTTCGTCGTCGTCTTCGCGTTCATACTCGAGTTCGACATTATCGTAGGCCTTGACGCCTGTACCGGCCGGAATAAGCTGGCCGATCATGACATTTTCCTTCAGACCGATAAGCGGGTCTACCTTCCCTTTGATCGCCGCGTCGGTAAGAACACGGGTCGTTTCCTGGAAGGACGCAGCGGACAGGAACGAATCGGTGGCGAGTGACGCCTTCGTGATCCCGAGCAGCTCGCGGGTGCCCATCGCCTTGTCAAAGCCCATTTCTTCAGCGCGGTCGTTCGCTTCTTCAAGCGCGAACATATCGACGAGCGCTCCGGTGATCAGATCCGTATCGCCCGCATCCTCGACCTTTACCTTGCGCAGCATCTGACGGATGATGAGCTCGATATGCTTGTCGCTGATGTGAACCCCCTGGAGACGGTATACCTTCTGCACTTCGGAGAGCAGATACGCCTGTACGGCGTTGACGCCCTTGATGCGGAGAATATCGTTCGGATTGATGGAACCTTCCGTAATAGGCTGACCTGCTTCGACACGGTCGCCCGGATAAACCTTCTGACGCATGCCGTACGGAATCAGATAGGTCTTCTGAGTCCCGTCTTCGGCTGTGATGATCGCTTCTTTTTTACGGCCTTCGGTAATGTCTACCCGACCCGCGATTTCAGTAACGATCGCCTGCCCTTTAGGCTTTCTCGCTTCGAAAAGTTCTTCGACACGCGGAAGACCCTGTGTGATATCTTCTGCCGACGCGACGCCGCCCGTATGGAACGTACGCATCGTAAGCTGTGTGCCGGGTTCGCCGATGGACTGAGCCGCGATAATACCGACGGCTTCGCCGATTTCGACAGGCTTCCACGTCGTCATATCGACGCCGTAGCACATCTTGCACACTCCGTATTTCGAGCGGCAGTTGAATACCGCACGAATATTGACCTTTTCGATACCCAGTCTCTGGATCTCGTCCGCCATATCCGACGTGATAATCTCGCCCTTCGGAACCAGCACTTCTCCTGTTTCCGGATTGACGACTTCTTCGAAGGTATAACGGCCTGCAATACGTTCGGGCAGCGTTTCGATAACTTCGCCGCCTTCGTTAATCGCGGAGACCTCGTAGCCCTGAGTCGTTCCGCAGTCTTCTTCGCGGACGATAACTTCCTGGGAGACGTCGACGAGACGACGGGTCAGGTAGCCGGAGTCGGCCGTTCTGAGCGCGGTATCGGCGAGCCCTTTTCTGGCTCCGTGGGTGGACGAGAAGAATTCGAGTACGTCCAGTCCTTCACGGAAGTTCGAACGGATAGGCAGTTCGATAACACGGCCCGTCGGGTTGGTCATCAGGCCGCGCATGCCGGCCAGCTGACGGATCTGGTTCTTCGAACCACGGGCGCCGGAGTCGGCCATCATGTTAATAGGATTGAGCGGTTCGAGGTGATCGAGCAGCGCCTGGGTGACTTCTTCAGTCGCTTCGTTCCAGATTTCGACAACGTTCTGATAACGTTCTTCTTCTGAAATAAGCCCCTTCTTGAAGTTCTTCAGGTTCTTCTTGACCTTCTTGTCCGCTTCCGCAAGGATTTCGTCCTTCGATCCCGGAACCTGCATGTCAGAGACACCGACGGTGATCGCCGCCTTTGTCGAGAACTTGTAGCCGAGACGCTTGATTTCATCGAGCATTTCCGACGTGACGGTCGGACCGTGAGTCTTGAACGCGCGGTCGACGATCTGCGTCAGAACCTTCTTGTCGACGACCTTGTCGATTTCGAGACGGAAGACATCTTCCGGACCCTCGCGCTTCGTGATGCCGATATCCTGCGGAATGACCTGATTGAACAGGAAACGTCCGACTGTGGATTCGACGAGCTTCGTGACAGGTTCTCCGTTGACTTCCTTCGTGATGCGGACCTTGACTCTCGCGTGGAGATCCACCGCCTTGTTGAAGTAGGCCATTTCCATTTCGTCGAGGTCTGTGTAGACAGAGCCTGTTCCTTCGGAGTCTTCGATCTCAATGGTCATGTAGTACGAACCGAGGATCATGTCCTGTGACGGTACGACGACAGGTGTGCCGTCCTGAGGCTTCAGGATATTATTGCAGGCCATCATCAGGAAGCGGGCTTCCGCCTGAGCTTCCACCGACAGCGGAACGTGAACCGCCATCTGGTCGCCGTCAAAGTCGGCGTTGTAAGCCGTACAGGCCAGCGGATGAAGCTTGATCGCGCGTCCTTCGACGAGGACAGGTTCGAACGCCTGGATACCGAGACGGTGGAGCGTAGGCGCTCTGTTCAGCAGTACCGGATGTTCGTGAATAACGTCTTCGAGTACGTCCCAGATAATCGGGTCCAGCTTTTCGACCATCTTCTTCGCGCTCTTGATGTTCTGAGCCAGCTGTCTTGCGACGAGTTCGTGCATGACAAAAGGCTTGAACAGTTCGATTGCCATTTCCTTCGGCAGACCGCACTGATACATCTTCAGTTCAGGTCCGACGACGATAACGGAACGGCCGGAGTAGTCGACTCGCTTGCCCAGCAGGTTCTGACGGAAACGTCCCTGCTTTCCTTTAAGCATGTCGGAGAGCGATTTAAACGGACGGTTGCCGGGACCTGTGACCGCGCGGCCTCTGCGGCCGTTGTCGATCAGGGCGTCGACGGCTTCCTGAAGCATGCGCTTTTCGTTCTGGACGATAATGTCCGGAGCGTCGAGTTCGAGCAGCTTCTTAAGACGGTTGTTTCTGTTGATGACACGGCGGTACAGGTCGTTCAGGTCGGAGGTCGCGAAGCGGCCGCCGTCGAGCTGTACCATCGGGCGAAGCTCCGGCGGAATAACCGGAATCGCTTCGAGAATCATCCATTCGGGCTTGTTCTGCGAGTTGCGGAACGCTTCGACAGCTTCCAGCCGGCGCGCAACCTTGATCTTTTTCTGACCGGACGCGTCGCGCAGATCTTCCTTGAGGACCTTCGATTCCTGGTCGAGGTCGACGGTCTTGAGCAGCTCCTGGATCGCTTCGGCGCCGATTCCGGCACGGAAGCCGTTCCCGTACTGTTCCTTCGCTTCGCGGTATTCTGCTTCGGAGAGCACCTGCTTGTAGGAAAGCGGTGTTTCACCCGGATCGAGTACGACATAGGAGGCGAAGTAGATGACGCGTTCGAGATTTCTCGGGCTCATTTCGAGGATAAGCCCCATGCGGCTCGGGATTCCCTTGAAATACCAGATATGGGAAACCGGAGACGCCAGTTCGATATGGCCCATCCGTTCACGACGGACGCTGGATTTTGTAACTTCGACGCCGCAGTTTTCGCAGATAATGCCCTTGTGACGGATGCGCTTGTATTTACCGCAGTTGCATTCCCAGTCCTTCGTAGGTCCGAAGATCTTTTCGCAGAACAGCCCTTCCTTTTCAGGTTTGAGCGTTCTGTAATTGATCGTTTCAGGCTTTTTGACTTCTCCGCGGGACCATTCCCTGATCTTTTCAGGAGACGCCAGACCGATCTGCAGTGATTTGAAATCAAACTCTTCGTTCAATGCGTATACCTTTCTGTGAATCGGCTCGAGTTAAGCCAGTGTATCGGGATTGTCGAGATCTTCCGCGTCGACGATGCTCATGTCTTCCGCGTCTTCGTAATCCGCTTCCGTCACGACTTCCGGTTCGCCTGAAATTTCATGGGCGAAATCGATCATCGGATCGGAATCGATATTTTCGGAGATGACCCCGACTTCATTGTTTTCGTTGAGGATATTCACATCCAGACCCAGCGACTGGAATTCCTTCAGAAGTACCTTGAAGGATTCAGGCATGCCCGGCTTCGGAATATTCTGACCCTTGACGATGGCTTCGTACGCCGCGACTCGGCCGACGACGTCATCGGATTTGATTGTCATGATTTCTTCGAGCGTATGCGCCGCGCCGTAAGCTTCGAGCGCCCATACTTCCATTTCTCCGAAACGCTGGCCGCCGAACTGCGCCTTGCCGCCGAGAGGCTGCTGCGTAACCAGAGAGTAAGGTCCGGTTGAACGCGCATGCATCTTGTCGTCGACGAGGTGATGCAGCTTCAGGTAGTACATATAGCCTACCGTAACCTTGTTGTCGAAGGGTTCGCCTGAACGTCCGTCGTACAGCTGAATCTTGCCGTCTGCCGGCAGTCCCGCCTGAACGAGCAGATCTTCGATATCCTGTTCGTTGGCCGGGTCAAATACCGGCGTCGCGATATGCCAGCCCAGCTGCTTGACAGCCATGCCCAGATGGACTTCCAGTACCTGTCCGATATTCATTCGCGAAGGAACGCCCAGCGGATTCAGCACGATATCCAGCGGCGTCCCGTCCGGCATGAACGGCATGTCTTCCTGCGGGAGGATCCGGGAGATAACCCCCTTGTTCCCGTGGCGGCCCGCCATTTTATCACCGACGGAGATCTTGCGCTTCGTCGCGATGTAGACACGGACCATCGTGTTGACGCCCGGCTTCAGGTCTTCGTCCTTGTTTTCTCTCGAGAATTCCTTAACGTCTACGACGATGCCGGATTCTCCGTGAGGAACCTTCAGCGAGGTATCGCGGATTTCCCGGGCTTTTTCGCCGAAGATCGCACGCAGCAGCTTTTCTTCCGCGGACAGATCGGCTTCGCCCTTGGGCGTGACCTTTCCGACGAGGATGTCTTCAGACTTGACTTCCGCACCGATGCGGATAATTCCGCGTTCGTCGAGGTTTCTGAGCGCGTCGTCGCCGACATTCGGAATGTCGCGGGTGATTTCTTCAGGTCCGAGCTTCGTTTCACGGGCTTCGCATTCGAATTCTTCGATGTGAATGGACGTATATTTATCTTCTTTAAGGAGATTTTCGTTAATCAGTACGGCGTCTTCGTAGTTGTAGCCTTCCCAGGTCATGAAGCCGATAAGCGCGTTGCGTCCGAGCGCGAGCTCGCCCATTTCAGTCGCAGGACCGTCGGCAATGATTTCGCCTTCGTCGACATGCTGTCCCTGGTACACGAGCGGTTTCTGGTTTACGCAGGTATCCTGGTTCGAACGTTTGAACTTCAGGAGCTTATGTTCTTCGACATGACCATCTTCGTCCGACTTGATGCGGATCGTATCCGCGTCGACGAATGAGATTTCCCCTGTCGTGCCCGCGATTTCGCAGACGCCGGAGTCTCTCGCAGCCTTGTACTCCATCCCGGTCCCGACGACAGGCGCCTTCGGGATAAGCAGCGGAACGGCCTGACGCTGCATGTTCGCACCCATCAGAGCTCGGTTCGCATCATCGTTTTCGAGGAACGGAATCAGAGATGTCGCGACCGAAACGACCTGTTTCGGCGAAATATCCATGAAGTCGACCTGTTCCGGAGCGATCGATACGAATTCTCGTGTCGCGCCCGCACGGCCGGTGACCTGTTCTCTCGTGAAGCGTCCGTTTTCATCCAGCGGTTCGTTCGCCTGCGCGATCGCGTACTGGCCTTCTTCATCTGCGGACAGATAATGAATTTCAGACGTGACGTGACCGTCGATGACCTTACGGTACGGCGATTCGATAAAGCCGTATTCGTTGACACGCGCGTAGGTAGCCAGCGAACCGACCAGACCGATGTTCGGACCTTCAGGCGTTTCGATCGGGCACATTCTTCCGTAATGGGAGTGATGTACGTCTCGAACTTCGAATCCGGCGCGTTCACGCGACAGACCGCCCGGTCCAAGTGCGTACAGACGACGCTTGTGCGTCAGTTCGCCCAGCGGGTTGTTCTGGTCCATAAACTGCGACAGCTGGGAACTTCCGAAGAATTCCTTGAGCGCCGCGTTGATCGGACGCGTGTTGATCAGGCTCTGAGGCGTCAGGATTTCATTGTCCTGGGTGCTCATGCGTTCGCGAACGACACGTTCCATACGGGACAGGCCGATGCGGAACTGGTTCTGCAGCAGTTCGCCGACAGAACGCAGACGACGGTTTCCGAGATGGTCGATGTCATCCGTTTCCCCGATGCCGTATTCGAGGCCGAGGAAATATGAAACGGTCGCGTACAGGTCTTCCTGAAGAATGTGCTTCGGAACGAGCTCGTCCATCCGCTTCTTCATCGCGTCGTGCTTTTCCTGATCCGTCATATCGGAATCGAGGATTTCCTTGAGCACATTGCCGTAGACCATTTCTCTGATCCCGAGATCGGAGATGTCGAAGGGAATATCCTGCGCGGCTATATCGACGAAGCCGTTTCCGATGACACGGGTGACGATTTCTTCGCCTTCATGTTCGACTTTTACGTCGACGACGTTGATTCCGGCGTTCTGGATCGCCCACGCGGTTTCCTTATCCAGCAGCTGATCTTCTTCCGCCAGCACTTCGCCCGTTTCAGGGTCGATTACGTCGGCGGCCGAGATCTGTCCGATCAGACGGGTCGCCAGCGCAAGCTTTTTGTTGTACTTGTAACGGCCGACCTTCGCAAGGTCGTAGCGTCTGTCGTCGAAGAACATCGAACGCAGCAGCGACTGGGCCGAATCGACGGTAAGCGGTTCACCCGGACGCAGTCTCTTGTAGATGTCGAGAAGACCGTCACGCTGGCTCTTCGGACCGTTGTTTTCGTCCTTCTTGATCGTTTCGATCAGACGGTAATCTTCACCGAAGGTGTCGAGGATCTGCTGATTGGAGCCCAGACCGAACGCGCGCAGCAGCGCTGTAAGCGGAAGCTTTCTCGTACGGTCAATCTTGACGTAGATAATATCGTTTGAGTCGGATTCGTATTCGAGCCAGGCTCCACGGTTCGGAATTACCTGAGACGAGAAGAGTTTTTTACCGAGTTTGTCGCGGGCTTCCGTGTAGTAAGCGCCCGGCGAACGGACAAGCTGGGAGACAATGACACGTTCCGCCCCGTTTACGATAAACGTACCGGTATCGGTCATCTTGTGAAGGTCCGCCATATAGACCTTCTGTTCCTTGACTTCGTTCTTTTCCTTGTTGATCAGACGTACTCTGACCTTGAGCGGAACATAATAAGTCTGGTCTCTTTCCTTACATTCTTCGATGGAATACTTCGGTGGTCCGTCAATTTCGTAATCCACAAACTGGAGTACGAGATTACCGGTATAATCGGTGATTTCGTGGATATCGTCAAAGACTTCCTGGAGTCCCTTTTCGAGAAACCATTTGTATGAGTCTAACTGAACCTCGAGAAGATTAGGCATCTCAATAACATCTTTGATCTTTGAGAAGCTTTGTCTTGTTCGAAGACCCGTCTGCACTTCATGAACGTCTACCATGCATCAGTCTCCTTAATCGTTGAAATTTTGAACAAAAATAACTTATAGAAATGGAAGCTGCGCATCCTGCCTTTGATCAGCAGGAAAGTACCGGAAAATCTGCCTTTGATCAGCGAGATGGGTACTGCAGAAAACGCATAAGCCCGGGATTTTCAGCCCGAAAGGCCTTCTGCGCCATTATTTACTGTAATTGTTAATGCTAACAGAATCTCGTAATTCTGTCAAGCGTCATCAATATACCCTAACGGATCAAAAAATTAACCGCAAAATTCTTCGGCTGAAATATCGAAGCCGCAGGATCGTTAAATACTCTGTTCGCGCATAAAAGCTGCGAATAAAAAAGGCACCGCATATGCGGTGCCTGGAAGTTCTTAAAAATGGCAAGGGTAGCAGGATTCGAACCTGCGGATGATGGAGTCAGAGTCCATTGCCTTACCACTTGGCGATACCCCTGCGTAAGACAATATTTAGTATAAGGCCTGAGCGGAAAAGTGTCAAATACTTTTTTCATTTTTTTACACTTCTTTTTCAGGCGGCATCAAAATATCCTGTTCTGAAAAGAAAGCATAAAAAGAGACCGGGGTTTCCGGTCTCCGTATTTCCATATATCTTCAGACAACTGGTTATTTCCGATCTTCTTCTTCGTCGATAAAGATCTGAGCTTCTACTTCGGACTGAAAAATTTCTTCAGTCGGTGAATCTTCAGCAGCTTTTTCGAAATCATGAGCGGTCTTCGCGTTGTCTTCCTTCGCCATTCTCGCTCTTTCGTGCAGATCCTTCAGTGCTTTTTCCTTATCCTTGCGCGCCGCTTCTTTTTCTTCGTCGGTCACGCCTTCCTTATCGATCGCATCCTGATAGGTCTTTTCGATTTCCGCTTCCTGATCCTTTACCTTCTGATCGATTTCCTTGTCCGCCTTATGCTGGGCATCTTCGATTTCCCGCTTGTCTTCGTAGTAGTCCTTATAGACCTTGTCCGGATTGAGCGGATCGTAGGGCGTTTTGTCCTTGACTGCGAAAATGAAGAATCCTGGTGTCAGGATTATGCTCCAGACCGTATACGATACATAATGCTTCGGATCGTAGATCTTGAACAGACGCCACAGCGCGCTTACTTCGAACATCCAGACCGCAAACAGCAGCAGATAGCTGATGTACGGAATCCCGCATATCATCAGCGATGCCGCGCTCAGGACAGGCAGCCAGAACGCCGCGCGTTTGAAGATCATGTCCTTGCCGAACAGGATTTCGTCATTGTCGAGCTCGCCGATAATGTTCCAGCGCATAATCGGGATCCAGCTCCACCACGCATGCCTGATTCCTCTGTTCTTCGACATATGGTAGAGTCCGACACTTTCGAAAATGTAGCAGAGCAGCAGGTATACGCCGAGCACTGCAATAAGTCCGATCAGAAAGACGCCGAATCCCATGAACATCCGTTCTACAGCCTTATCGGCCGGGACTGAGGAATAATAATAAAAATCTTCCATCTTGTTTCTCCTTCTAAAGATTTTTGATAATAGCAGATATTACTTTGCCGTGCTTCAGATATACCCAACGTACTAAAGTTAAACCTAATACATCATTAAGCACTTTAAATGTTGCATAACCTTTACATGTTGTTTATCTTTTTCAGATTCAGTTAATTCTGCAACCAAAAAAGATCTCCGTAAAACTGCGGAGATCTTTTTTTATGCAGGGTGTGAGGCTTTTGGAATTTGCTAAATCAGAGATTCGTAGAGTTCAGTAATCTCTTCTACAGACGTATCTCTCGGATTGCCCGGACGGCACGCGTCGTCGTAAGCGCTCTGTGCGAGGAACGGAATGTCTTCTTCCTTGACGATATCTTTCAGATCCGCCGGGATTCCGACATCGGCAGCCAGCTGCTTGACAGCGTCTACCGCCGCCTTGCGATATTCTTCCTGGCTCATGTCAGTGGTATCGACACCCATCGCTTCCGCGATGTATTTATACTTATCGCCTGTCGCTTCCGCATTATATTCCATAACCGTAGGCAGGATAATCGCGTTCGCGATGCCGTGGGGCGTGTCATACAGAGCGCCCAGAGGATGTGCCATCGAATGAACGATGCCAAGACCGACGTTCGAGAAGCCCATACCCGCGACATACTGTCCGAGAGCCATTCCTTCACGGCCTTCCGGCGTATTCTTGACTGCGCCGCGCAGACTGTCGGAGATCATCTTGATCGCGTTGATATGGAACATATCGGAAAGATCCCAGGCGCCTAAGGTTGTATAGCCTTCGATCGCATGAGTCAGCGCGTCCATACCCGTCGCAGCGGTCAGGCCCGCCGGCATTGATGACATCATATCCGGATCGATAATTGCGATCTGCGGGATATCGTTGACGTCGACACAGACCATCTTTCTGTGTTTGTCTTCGTCCGTGATGACGTAGTTGATCGTGACTTCTGCAGCCGTACCTGCCGTCGTCGGTACTGCGAAGGTCGGAACAGCTTTATTCTTCGTATCCGCGACACCTTCAAGGCTGATGATATCTTCGAATTCCGGATTATTGGCGACGATACCTACGCCCTTGGCGGTATCCATCGAGGAGCCGCCGCCGATGGCGATCAGGAAGTCCGCTCCGCTGTCCTTGAATTTCTGAACGCCGTCCTGAACGTTTTTAACGGTCGGATTCGCTTTAAGGTCAGAAAAGATTTCATACGGGATCCCGGCTTCGTCCAGCTTGTCCGTAACTTTTCCGGTCACGCCGAATTTGACGAGATCGGGGTCTGAGATTACAAGAGCTTTCTTAAAGCCTCTCGCTTTCACTTCTTCCGGAATCGCGTCGATCGCCCCCTTGCCGTGATATGAGGTTTCATTTAGAACAAAACGCTGTGCCATGTATAATTCCTCCGTTATTTTTCTGTTTTTCATTATATAAAATGAGAATAACGGTTTCCAGACGGTCACCGTTATTTGTACGGAGTGTATGAAATAATACTTATACGCGTTAACCTGTCTTCATGTCTCTTCGCCCGGAGCTGCTCTGTCAGTCCGGTCTGCCGTTTTTATCCGGAGATGTTCCGATGAGCCTGAATGTGACTGCTTCCCCATGACAGGACGGCAGATGCCGTGCGACAATGATCATCGCCATGAACAGACAGCCCGCGAGAATCACCGGAGGCAGATTCAGATAGATCTGGCAGAATCCGAACAGCATATACGTGTAGATCGAACGGATCACATGGGGATTGACCAGCAGTATCGCCGAAAAAAACACGTAAATCGCGATAAGCGTGACCAGCGGCTGCCAGACCGGCATCAGACCGAGAAGACAGCCGAAGGATGCGGATATCGACTTGCCGCCCTTTTTCAGATGGAAGACAGGCCATGCGTGGCCTGCTACCGGTGCGGATAGAACAAACATCGAGAGCGGCTCGGTAAAACCTACGTACCTGTTGAACAGCCAGACAGGCAGGGCCCCCTTCGCGATATCGAGAAGCACCACCAGAACGCCGGCAGTCTTTCCCACCATCAGAAACACGTTGGCTCCGCCCGGATTTCCGTCAGCCGAATCTCCGACGATATCGACACGTGCCAGACGCCCTGCGATCCTTGCCCAGGAGATCGAACCGCACAGATATCCTGCGATGATCCATAAAAGAATGACTGTCCTGACGCTCACAATGCGCCCTCCCCTCTGTCTCGTTTCGGGCGCCAGAGCAGCGCTAAATTGACCGCCCTCTGCCTGTCGGGGTCCGAGACCATCGTTTCGAGAAGGCGGCAGACATCCTCCGCGCTTTGTCTTCCGACATTATAAGCCTGCGCGTTTCTGATCCAGTGTCTCTTCTTCGGACTTCTGAGCAGCTCTCTGCCCGCTTCGAGCTGTTCTTCGATTGTGGCGCCGGTCACCGACATGCCGTGACCGCGGAAGAAATCCCGGTTGGCTTCTTCACAGCCGGGAATCGGCGCGCTGTGAACGATCGGAAGCTCCATAAACGCAGCCTCGGTACTTGTGATTCCGCCCGGCTTCGTAAAGATCAGATCCGACGCGCGCATATACAGCGCGATTTTCTTCGAATAGCCGACGATGCGGATCTGCGGAGATTTCGGAAAATGCCTTCGCAGATCCCCTTCGAGCTTCTTATTGGTTCCGCAGATTACGACTGCAAATTCGTCCGCTTCAAGCGCACTGTCCATTTTTCTGACTGCTTCAACGACGTTGCCGTATCCCATGCTTCCGCTCATAATCAGAACGATAGATCCAGATGTGGGCAGCCCCAGTTCTTTTCTCGCTTCCTCCTGTGTAATCTCGAGAGCCTCATAAAAGCCCTGTCTGACCGGTATCCCCGTTGGAAAGAGTATTTCTTCGGGAATTCCCCGGGAAATATACTGAGCTTCACAGTCTCGGTGAGGAATGACGAAGGCATCGCAGCTTGTCTCTTCCCAGAAGGGTATAAGCGTATAATCTGTTCCGATGCTGATAAACGGCTTGTCGTACCTGCCCTTGTTTTTCAGATATGAGACGATCTCCGCCGGGTACAGATGCGAGCAGACGACGGCGTCGAACTCATTCTTTTTAATATACAGATCCAGCCGGTCCGCCAGCAGAGAGTTCGCCCAGTACACGGGTGAGAGTCGGTCTGCATTCGTAATTTCCGACCCGACCCAGTATATAAACCGAAAGAACCACGGCGTATATTTGACCGTATCGATATAAGCCTGTGAAACATTATGGCGGGTCCGTTCACCGCCGAAAATCATCGGGTCCATCATCTGCGCTTCATGCCCCCGCCGGATCAGCGCCTGTCTGACCGCCGTGCCCGCGGCGTTATGCCCTTCTCCGGTACTGCAGCTGAGTATGAGAACTTTCATCGCTTTTCCTTTCTGCATTCCGGTATGCCCGGACTTCTGCCGCGATCCGATATCGCGATCTATTCTGTATAAAAAGAATACCCATTTATATGAATCCATCAACGCGCCTGAGATCAGATGTAAATTGTTTACGAGAATTTGAGTCTGTCAAGGAAGCATTTGTTCATAAAGCAAAAAAGTCCGGCCGCGCCGGACTTTCAGATTATAAAATCATACGAATTTAACAGCTGTTCCGTAAGCAAGCACTTCTGCTGCCTGGGGCGTAATTGATGCCGACATGTAACGCATTCCGACTATCGCATCGGCGCCAAGCCGCTGCGCCTCTTCGATCATCCGCTGCTCGGCCGAAGCACGCGCCTCGATCATCATCTGAGTGTAAGCTTTGAGCTCTCCTCCTACAAGAGATTTGAGGCCCGCGCCGAAATCCTTGACCAGATTCGTACTCTGGACGATATTGCCGGACACCAGTCCGAGGGGTTCGCAGTTTTTTCCGTATATCAGGTCTGTCGTAGCAATGATCATAGATGCCTCCTTAATTCCGTTGATTTAATCATTACCGAATAGAAAACGTTTGTCAAATACCGTATAAAAAAGCCGCGGATTTCTCCGCGGCCTCAGCTGCTTTCGCAGTTATGTGTTTAATAGAATGTCTGATTGACGATATATTCTCCACTTCCGTATCCTGCGTGGAAGTTTTTGTAGCTGTGCATCCGGTAGCCGTTCAGACAGTCGGTAACCGCCTGTTCTACAGCCGAGCCGTAGCCGCCGCCGAGATACATCGTATAGTATCCGTCGAGGTAGGAGGAGAACTGGCCTGCTGCAGTCAGCACACCGAGAGGAGATGAGGCGTAACCCGCATCGTAGCGGTTCATAACCGCGCTCATTACAGCTGCGGCGCCTTTGTATGAAGTTCCGCCTTCATGGGCGACGATCGCGCAGATCATATCGAAATCGGATGAGCTGACAGAAACTGCCGTTCCTGTATACGTACCGGAGCTCCCGCTGTCCGAAGAAGCTGCCGCCGTCGAAGACGAGCTTGTATCGGAGGAAGCAGCCGCTTTCGTTCCTTTTCTCTGAACCTGAGTGACAGGTTCTGTCGTCACTTCTTCACTCTCGGTCAGAGCGTCGATTCTTACACCGTTCATGTATTTGACTTTTTCGGTGATGGTCTTGACGCCGTTCACGCCCTGGGTATCGACAGTAGTCGTACCAGAATCGATGCTTGAGTCTTCTGTTTCAGTCGTCTCGAATCCGATTTCTTCCTGGCGCTGTTCTTCTTTATATTCGACACGGTCAACCGTAATCGCGGTTACATCTGTCGTCAGAGCTGTATCTGCCGAGGGTGTTACGACATCGTCTGCTCCGACCTGAACTCCGAGTGTCTGCAGAAGATCACCGACAGTCTTATCCGCCTGATCATAGTCGATTGTCTGACCGTCGACCGAAACTGTACCCTTCGTATTTGCTTTTAACGTAATGTCGCTTACGTCGCGAACCGACGCATCCAGATCGACATCGACGGTATAGCCGTCGGTAGAAATATCATTTGCGCTGAGCACTTGGCCCACCGTCTGGTTCATATTGACCGACGTAAGCGTCGTCGTTTCAGGCTGTGCGCTTGCAACGCTCTTATCGACTGTAACCGTAATGTCACGAGTCAGATTGAACGCGCATGTAAAACCGAGCGCAGTGACGAACAGAACCATCGCCGTTATGACGGCCGCGCGTTTTTTATTCTCTTTAAATAACCGAATCGCTTTCTGATAAAAATTCATATTGTCCTTTCACGGGACTGCTGTCCGAATCTGTCAGGCATAGCCTGAAAGGCCGACGTGACTTTTTTCTGTTTTTCGAATGGTTTAATTGTAACAATTTTGTATCATTCTGTCAACATCAATGTAAACTCAGGTAAAAGAAAAGAGACCGGTTATTAAAATACGGTCCCTTTTAACTGTTTATATTTATATGTTCCGGTCTTAGAAATAGTAATTTCCGCCGGCGATCTGGACGGAGCCGTCCGTTTCGTATCCTCTGAAGCGCTGGTATTCGTGATTTCTGACGCCGTTCAGACAGTCGGTAACAGCCTGCTTAGTGAAATCAGAATAATTTCCTCCGGTAAACTGTGTATAATAGCCTCCGAAGTAGGATTCGAACTGACCGGAAGCGGTCAGAATTCCGAGCGGGTCGCTTCCGCCGCCCCAGTTGCCCGCATCCGCTCTGTTCAGAACGGTAGACATGACTGCAAGAACGGAGTCGTAGGAATTACCGGCTTCGTGCTGAACGATCGCGCAGATCGTGTCGAAATCGGAGTCGCTTACCGTATAGGTCTGATGACCGTCGGTCGCAATGCCTGTCGAATTCTGTCTCTGTACCTGTGTGACAGGTTCGAGCGTAACGGTCTCGCTGATGACTTCATAATCTACTGCTTCGCCGTTCAGGAAACGCACGCGTTCAACGACGGTTTTGCTGCCGTTGACTCCCTGTGTGCTGACTTCCGTCGTTGCTGCCGCCAGAGATTTGTCTTCCGTGCTGTCTGTGGAATACGGAATTTCAACTTCCTGCGTTACTTCCTGGATATCGACTCTGTCTACACTGATCTGTGTGATATCCTGCGTAAGAAGTGTATCTTCTGAAGGTGTGACATAATCATGATCGTCCAGGGTGATGCCGTTCTCCGCAAGGAGATCTCCGACGGTTGACGCGCCGGAATCAAAAGCGATCGCCGTGCCGTCAACAGTGATGGTACCGGCAACGTTCTTCTTAATTTCGATGCTGTCTACGTCACGGATCGAATCGTCCATGGATTTGTTGACTGTATAGCCCGTCGTATCGATGCCGTTGTTTTCAAGCAGCTCGCCGACGGTCTGGTTCATATTCTGAGAGCTTAATGTGACGGTTTCCGCCGTCGCTCCGTTCTGGTTTGGATTGTAGACGATCTCTACATCTTTGAATAAATTGAAAGCACAGACGAAGCCCATGACTGCAACGAAACAGGCGATCCCTGTAATTGAGATCAGGCGTTTTCTGTACTGCTTTAACGAATTCAGCTTTTCGGTGAAGTTCATCGTGACCCTTTCTAGGACTGGTTGAATTGGTTATTCGTAAAATTACTTCCATAATGTAATTGACACTTTTATTATTGTAAAGAAATTGTAACTAAATGTCAACAAAAGATGTATGCATTTTGAATTTTGATTTGGTTTACATGTTTAAAATCGCAGAGTTACTCTGTAAAACTGTATAATAAAAGCCCCGGCCTGCCGGGGTAAACGGTTTAATATAATGAAAGAGAACAACATGAAAAAAGGCGATATCATACAGGTAAAAATTGACAGCTTCCGTCTTCCGGCCAGCGGTTACGGAACAGCGCCTGACGGCAGCAGAGTGAGTGTAAAGTTCGGAATACCCGGACAGACCGTATCGGCTCGTATCGTGAAGAAAAGAGGAAAAAGGCTCGAAGGAAAAATCGAGGAGGTCGTCGAATCTCCTGCAGATGCTCTTGCTCCGGTATGTGATTCCGAGCTGCGCTGCGGAGGCTGCGTATTTCAGACTGTTCCCTATGAACACGAGCTGGATTATAAGGAAGAATATATACTGAAGCTGCTCAGAGATGCCGTTCCTGAGGATCTCGGATATGAAGGAATCACCGCGTCACCGAAAACGAGCGGCTATCGCAATAAAATGGAATACAGCTTCGGTGACAATTGTCCGGGCGGACCGCTTATGCTCGGCATGCACGAATCGGGAAGCTTTTACAATATCGTCGACACGACGGGATGTCTGCTCACAGATCCCGACTTTGACCGGATCAGAAGCTTCGTAACGAATCATTTCCGGGAGCTCGGTACGGACTATTTTCATAAACGGACCCACCGGGGTCTCCTGAGGCATCTTGTGGTCAGAAAGGGTGAAAAGACCGGAGAGATCCTCGTCAATCTTGTGACTACGTCAGACGGCGGCTTCGAACCGGAATCATTCGTAACGGGTCTGCAGGCTCTGGATCTTGACGGCCAGATCACCGGCATCATGCGTACCGTCAACGATCGCGAAGCGGACGCGGTTATACCGGAACGAACCGAGCTGCTGAACGGAACGCCTGAGATCCATGACAGCATCCTCGGACTCGACTTCGAGATCTCTCCGTTTTCGTTTTTCCAGGTAAATACCAGCGGCGCCGAGGCGCTGTATTCAGCGGTCCGGGATTTTGCCGGAGATGAAAAACGCGGAACGATTTACGACCTGTACTGCGGAACGGGCACGATCGCACAGCTGCTTTCGGAAAAAGCCGATAAAGTAATCGGCATCGAGCTCATCTCGGAAGCGGTCGACGCGGCCAGGGCCAACGCGAAGAGAAACGGGATCTCGAACTGCGAGTTTATCGCAGGAGACGTGCTCGATCAGGCTCACGGTCTGGCCGGCGACGCGGAGCTTATCATTCTGGATCCGCCCCGGGACGGAATCCACCCGAAAGCGATTTTCAGGATACTGGATCTTGCGCCGGAATCATTTATCTACGTATCCTGCAAGCCGGAAAGTCTCGCGAGAGATCTTCCGTTCTTTACTGCGCGAGGCTACGAAGTGAAGCGGACGCGAATTGTCGACATGTTCCCGAGAACGGGACACGTTGAGACGGTTGTCTTGATGTCAAGAGTTGAAAAGTAGGTATGTGAAAAAGGCTTGATATATAGGCTTTTCGAGATTTTGGAGAAAAAATCCGCTTGCATTGAAATCGTGTTTTTATGCTTCGTGGGAACATGTCAAAATAGGCTCAAACCCTTGCGAGTGGTCGATTTAGATGTCAATGGTTGACGAGTGGTCAGGATAGATGTTTTCGGTTTTTTGGGCTTGGCGAGTGGTCAATATAGATGTTTTTTGTTTTTGTCAGGGTTGTGTGGTTGATATTGATTTTCGGGTTGATATGATAATAAAAATGAAAAAATAGGCTAACCAACATCAGGACAAAGTGATATAATGATAGATAGTCGAAGGTCGATTATTGTCCTGTGGACCATTGAATATCAAAGTCGTTGTTGGCTTGAGTATCTGTATTTGATGGTATGACGGATATAAGCATCCAGTCTTCTGGGTTGAAGCGTGGATTGTTTTCGTATAACCGCTGCATGGTGAGGCTGATAAGTAAAACAACAATAGTATATAATTCCTGATCAGTTGATAAAGTTTGTTTCGTATGATAGGTGACAACCGTATCATATGTTAATTCCTGGAGGACTTGTTTTTCTTCCTGTTCATCAAAGGTATCCAGGCATATATCGACGGAAGGCTCATCGGGATTGCTCGACGATCTCTTGATATATGTGGACAATTGCCTTTTGAGTGTAGTTTTAATTTTGCTACTGCCTCGGTAATAAATTGATATATGCAAGACCGGTCTGTTGCTATTCATAGCGATACCTCCTTTGGTAGTATCACATATTAGCTCTACAAACCAGTAATATCAAGCTATAAAAGGAGCAATTTGCGAAGTGCGATATGGCTGAAAATTTTATAGAATTGTTATTTGCAGTAAATATAGCGCTTATTATTAAACATAGTGAATAAGGAGGAGCCATCATGAGTATTGAGAAAAAATCGAAATTTATAACCGTTCTATACTCCGGAATAGCCGGAACTGTTTCTTACTTAATCGGTGGGCTACTTGCTACTATTTTGATTTTGCTCACTGATCAATACTTACTAGCCATACCTCTTTCCGGGCTGTTGGGAGGATTGTTACTGGCCGTGTTTATCAGAAAATGGAATCAAATTGGTCGATTTACACTCGCAGGAATAATTTCTGTTTCAGTCGGTTTTTTAGGAACTTTTATTATATGTGAAGGAATATTTTCACTGATTGGGATGTTTACGGATGTTTTTTCGGGGCGGCTTGAAAATGTAATATCTATAAGTCTGATGGGCGTTGTTTTTGGTATTATTTTTAGCCTGATTATCTATGGAAAAAAAGCACTTCTGTTGTTTGCTGTTGTATGCGGAATCGTTGAAATTCCGTGCATATTTTTGGCGGATAAAGTGTATTCCATAGAACCACTGAATAATCTGATAACCAAATATGGATTAGTGGATGTCAACTTGCTATTTATTGTATTAGGATTTGGAATAGGTGCTGGAGTCAGTATCGGATTAATAAAGATATCAGGGAAAGATGAGATCAGATCACAGTCATCGGATAGCTCGACTAATGAAGAAATGTAGTAGGCATGGAAAATGGAGGTTTTATCGTGTCTGATAATAAAACAATTCACTATATACCACCATTACCTCCAAAGCGGGAAAAGCGCGTTGGAATTTACTGCCGTGTAAGCACAAACAGTGCTGATCAGTTGAAAAGTCTGACCGCACAGGTATCAGCTCTGACAAGAGTAACGGCAGCAAATCCTAAATGGTTGTTAGTGGATGTTTATATCGATATTGCATCAAGTAAAACCGGTTCATCCCGCAAAGAATTCACCCGAATGCTGAAGGATTGTCAATCACATGATTTAGAAATTATCCTTACCAAGAGTATCAGCAGATTTGGACGAGACACAGTGGAAATTCTCGACGCATTGAACCAATTAAAACTCCTTGGTATTCGCGTCATATTTGAACAGGAACAACTGGATACTGCTGATACAGACAGCGACCTTATGATTTCAATAATAGAGTCAATTGCTCAAGCAGAGAATGAATCACGTAGCGATAATATAAAATGGGGTATCAAACAACGTGCCGCACAAGGTACTTCAAAGCTATATAACAGAAAATGCTACGGCTATTCCAATGATGAAGATGGAAATTTAATCATTGATAGCGAACAAGCAAAAAATGTACAAAGGATATTTAAT
>ERZ1645187.1339-NODE-1339-length-22768-cov-8.625325_pt1 | contig 22768 bp, 22 predicted proteins | sample MGYA00575352_ERZ1645187 | MGnify/ENA primary metagenome ERZ1645187 (study PRJEB40837, sample SAMN11349314) | freshwater sediment metagenome | isolation source: river sediment | host: Sediment | place: India: Wazaribad , New Delhi | collected 2017-02-21 ... | reverse complement strand
ATGCGACGGCGCTGGGGGATGTCAGGATCGTGGCGACGACCGGCGGCGGCCGGCATGTCTGCGAATTGTGGTTGAACGGACGCCGTCTCGATCAGCGCGCCGACGCGCGCGACCTTGTCCGCCTGATCGCGGCGGGATGGTATGACAGCCTGATCGGCGGTCCGCTGTCGCGCATCGGCGTGCCGGCGCGGCTCATCCATTGGGAGGAGGGCGGCGAGTACGATCCCTCTGCCTTCGTCAGCGGCTTCATGGCGCGCTGGGGCTGCGATCCGGCGACCATCGCCGCCTGAGCGGCCCGCCAAGCGAAAGCAAGGCGAAAACAAGAGAAAACAAGGCGAAAACAAACGGCGCGCCCCTCGGCGCGCCGTTTCGCGTTCATGCCTCGCGCCTCACTTCACCAGCGGGCAGCCGCCCTGGTCGAGAGGGCGGAACGCCTTGTCGGCCGGAATCGTCGAGACGACCTTGTAATAGTCGTAAGGCCCCTTCGACTCGGCCGGCTCCTTCACCTGGAAAAGATACATGTCGTGGATGTGCCGTCCGTCGACGCGCACCTGGCCCTTGCCGAACAGCGGGTCTTCCGAGGGCGTTTCTTTCATCTTGGCGACGACGGCCGCGCCGGATTTGGCCTGCTTCTTGTCGAGCGCCTGCACCGCCTTCATGTAATGCAGCGCCGAGGCGTAGACGCCGGCATGCACCATGCTCGGATATTTGCCGCCGTTGCGCGCCGCGAAGCGCTTCGACCATTCGCGGGTCTTCTCGTTCAGATCCCAGTAGAACGCTTCGGTCAGCATCAGCCCCTTGGCGACCGGCAGGCCGAGGCCGTGGATGTCGCTGATGAACACGAGCAGGCCCGCGAGCTTCTGCCCGCTCTGCGTCAGGCCGAACTCCTGCGCCTGCTTGACCGCCGTCATGGTGTCGCCGCCGGCGTTGGCGAGCGCGACGACGTCCGCCTTGCTGGCCTGCGCCTGCACGAGGAAGGAGGAGAAGTCCATGGTCGGGAAGGGCGCCAGCACGCGGCCCATCACCTGCCCGCCCTGCGCCTTGACGACGTCGGACGCGTCGCGCTCCAGCGCGTGGCCGAAAGCGTAGTCGGCCGTGATGAAGAACCACTTCTTCGCGCCGCCGGCGATGACCGCGCGCGCCGTGCCGTTGGAGAGCGCCCAGGTGTCGTAGGTCCAGTGGACGGTGTTGGGCGTGCAGGCCTTGCCGGTGAGGTCGGAGGTGCCGCCGCCGCTGTTGAGGAAGACCTTGTCCTTGTCCTTGATGATCTGCGCCAGCGCCAGCGCCACCGAGGAGGTCGGCACGTCGGAGATCACGTCGACGGCTTCGGTGTCGAACCACTTGCGGGCGATGCCGGTGCCGATGTCGGGCTTGTTCTGATGATCGGCGCCGACGATCTGCACCTTGAAGCCGTGCTGCTCGGGCTTGAAATCCTCGACCGCCATCTTGGCGGCCTCCACCGAACCGAGGCCGGTGATGTCGGAATAGACGCCCGACTGATCGTTCAGCACGCCGATCTTGAACGTCGGCATGTCTTGCGCAAGCGTGGCGGCGGCGCTCAGGCCGAGAATCGAGAATCCGAGGAGAATGCGACGCATCAAGTTCCCTCCCTGTCCGCCCGCTTGCGGGGCGCGTTGGTGCGGGGAGCTTGGCGGACTTTGCCGGTTTGTCAAACCGCCCTCGCGCGGCGGGGATCGTCATCTCGCTGTCATCGGACTGTGGCCGAGGTCGGCCAGCTTGGCGTGCGCGGCCAGCCCCGGATCGCCGCCGCGTCCTCCCAGGCTCCCCACAGGCCCCCCACAGGGAAGGCGACCATGGCAAGATATCTCATCACCGCCGGCGAGCGGCCGCGCGCGCGCTGCGAGACGCAGGAGACCGCCTACTGGTCCTTGACTTGGGTGCGCGCCTTCGGCGCGGCGCAGGAAGCGGGAAGGATCGAGGTGTTCGACGCGGTCGCGGGCGAACCCGTCAGCGTCGCCGAGTTGACGCGCCGCGCGCAGGGCGAACTCGACGAGCTGGGCATCGAGGAGCGGCTCTGACGCCAACGGACACAGGTCTTGACCTGTGTCCGTGGTCGAGCGCGACGGCGCTGGCATGAGACGCCGTCACGGCGCGGCGCGCAGCTCTCCCAAGGCGCGCCGCAGCCCGTGCACCTGGTCGATCAGATGCAGGATCACGTCGATCCCCGCCTCGTTGACGCCCAGGTCGCGCGTCAACTCGCCGATCAGCCGCGCGCGCGCGAGGTCGGCCTCGCTGAAGCCGTCCGGCTCCCGAGGCGCGATCCAGCTCTGCGCCAGCCACAGCTCCAGCGTCTCGCCCCGCGCGCCGCAGCGCAGGAGAAACTCCTGACGGGTCATCGTGCCGCTTGTCATGACGCCGCTCCCGTGCGCGGGTTATACGCCTTGCCCCTGGCCCAGCCCTCGACGAAGGCGACGAGTTCGGGATCGGCGGGCTTGGGCAGCACCACTTTCAGCGTCACATATTCGTCGCCCGCGCCGCCGCCGCGGATCGGCGCGCCCTTGCCCTTGAGCCGCAATCGGGAGCCGCTGTTCGAGCCTTTCGGAATCGCCACGCTGACCGGCCCGGTCGGCGTCGGCGCGTCGATCCAGCCTCCCAGCACCGCTTCCGACAGCGAGACGGGAACCTCGACATGGATGTCGTCGCCCTCCCGCCGGAAGCGCGGATCGGGCAGCACCTCGACCTCGATGAGCGCATCGCCCGGCGCGCCCGCCCCGGCGCCGGGCGCGCCCTTGCCCTTCAGCCGCAGCGTCTGCCCATCGACGAGCCCCGGCGGAATTTTCACGTCCAGCACGCCGCCGTCGGGCATGGTGAGGCGCTTCTCCGCCCCGGCGATCGACTCGACGAAGGGCACGGCGAGACGATAGCGCACATCCTCGCCGCGCCGGTTGGCCCGCGCCTGCCGGGCGCGGCGCAGCAGCGCGGCGAGCGCGTCGTCTCCCTCCATGAAATCGGCGTAGCCCGCCTCGCTCTCGTAAGGTCGGGCGTCCTCCTGCGTGGCGTAGTCGCGGTAATAGCGCTGCTGCGGCCGCTCCGCTCCGCTGGCGTCGATCTCCCCGGCGTCGAAGCGTCGGCGTTTCTCGGGATCGCCGAGCAGCGCATAGGCGGCGGAGGCCTCCTTGAACGTCTCCTCCGCGCCCTTGTCGCCGGGGTTGAGATCGGGATGCAGCGCTTTGGCCAGTTTGCGATAGGCCTTCTGGATATCGCCCGCCGACGCCGTGGAAGCGACGCCCAACGTCTCGTAGGGACTTTTCAAGGCAGCTTCTCCGCCAGCGCCGAAAGAATGCGCGCCAGCCCCGACGCGCGCGCCATTCTCCGCGCCGGGCGAAGCCTTGTCGAGACGCGGACGGTCACGGAACGAGGTGGATAGTGTGGGGCGCCGCCTCATCTGACGCCAGCGGACACAGGTCTTGACCTGTGTCCGTGGTCGAGCGCGACGGCGTGAGCGGCGCTTGAGGACATCGGATTTATCCGATGTCCCTTGATGCGCCGTGATCTCTTGAGATCGACGAGGCGATCTCAAGAGCCGCTGGTATGATCTGGCCAAGGCCTTGCTCACGCCCGAGCAGTTCGCCGCCGCCGTGCGCGCCCATTGGGGCGGCGGCGGCCACCCGATCAAGGTCGGAACGCGCGAGCGGCCGCATCGCGGGAGGTTGCTCGTCTCGACTTCAGCCCTCCGGCGTGAGCCAAGCGCGCGCGGCGCGCCGTCCGCGAGCGGGCGATGGCGCGGGCCGCCTCTTCGCCCTGATGTGGCGCCTCACTCCAGATCGATCTCGCCGAAAAGCGTGATCGCCGATCCGCGGGGTCGCGCTGCGTCGACTGGCGTCGTCGGGACGAACGAGCTTTTGCCCCCCGTCAGCTCCGCCGGCAGCGCCATGACGCGAACGAATGCGTTGACGCCGTCGCTGATGTTCGTGCCGACCACGCTTTCGCGACCGGTCTCGAACCACGCGCCGCCGGCCTCGATGCGGTCGAGATGGTCGCCGACCTGCGCGCGCACGAGCCCCCGCGAAAGACGGCGCAAGCCGGGGCCGCGATGATGATGGGCCGGCGTCTGCGCGCCTGCTGGCGACTCGACGCGGTCGGCGCGCAGAATGTGGCGGCCGTCCCCCAGTTCGGCCACGCGCGACAGCACCGGATCGAGGCCCGCCTCGACGCGGGGCGCGGCCGCGCCCGGCGCGATCTCGTAGATCCATGCGCCGTCGGCCGCCGCGATCTCCGCGCCCGGCGATGCGAAGGCGCCGTCGCCCGGAGCGAGCGGCGCGCCCGCGACCCGCGCCGGCCCATGCGCCGCATAGACGAAGGCGCGGGCGCCCTCCTGCACTCGGCACGCCGCCTTCGGCCTGAGGTCGTAGATGGTCATTCGCAGCCGCCGCGCGCTCATCGCCGTCTCCCTTCTCATCGCCCGCGGGCCCGTTCGATCGCCGCCGAGAGAATGGGGCTTCCCGGCTCCATGAACTCGCCCAGAATGTCGAAATGTCCCCAACACGGCAGCACCCGCACCTCGGGATTGACGCCGGCGCGATGCAAGTGATGCGCAAAGCGGAACGACTGGTCGATCCAGCGCCACGGCTCGCGACCGCCGGCGATCACGGTCGCGGGGCATCGCGCGACGACAGGGCGGCGCTCAACGTCGCGGCGCCGCGCGATCTCCTCCGTGAGCCGCACCTCGGCGTTGACGCTGGTGCGCATGACCGGACGCGGATCGAAAATCCCGCTGATCAGCACGGCGCCGACGATGAAGGACGGATCGACGCCATGGGCCGGCCAGTCATGGGCGAGCGCCTCGGCGACGAGATGGGCGCCGGCCGAATGGCCCGAGAGGCTGAGGCGGTTCGGGTCGCCGCCGAAGCGCGCTATTTCGCGCCGCGTCCAGTCGACCGCCGCGAGCGCCGACTCGGCGACGCCGTCGAGCGTCGAGCCCGGACAAAGCTCGTAATTGGCGATCACCGCGCAGACGCCCGCCGCCACAAGCGGCTCGGCGACGAAGGCGAAATTCTCCTTGTCCTGCGCGCGCCAATAGCCGCCATGCAGGAAGATGTGGACCGGCGCCGCCGCGCCGCCGCCCGTGGGGTAGACGTCGACCTTGCGCAGGGGATGCTCGCCGTAAGCCAGATCGGCCTCGCAGCGAAGACGCCCGCGCGCCGCCTCGTTGACGACCATCCTCGTCGCCTGCGCGTCCTTGAAGTTGGGGAAGGCCGCCTGCGGGTTGAACTGGAATTCGTGCTCGGCGTCCGTCAGCGCGTCGGTAGTGTGTGAAAGGGTCATGTCCGTCTCCGTGAGGGCGGCAAAGCGACAGCCCGGCTCAACGCCGGTCGAGCCGGCGTTGCAGGCCGCGTCCGACGAGCATCAGCGCCAGCGCCGTGACGAGGATGGCGAGGCCCGGAAAGGCGGAGATCCAGGGCGCGAGCAGGATGTAGTCCTTGCCCTGTTGCAGGATCGCTCCCCAGTCCGGCGTCGGCGGCTGCACGCCGAGGCCGAGAAACCCCAGCGCCGCCTGGATCTGCAACACCAGCGGGAACAGCACCATGCACTGGACGAGAAGAAGCGGCAGCACGTTGCGCGTGACATGGCGCAGCATGATCGTCGCCTCCGAAAGGCCGATGCTGCGCGCCGCCTCGACATAGGTCAGCCCCGCCTCCGCCATCGCGCCCGACCGCGCCACGCGAAAGAACAGCGGCGCATAGACCACCGTCAGCGCGACGATGAGATTGAAGGTGCTGGGACCCAGGACGCCGGTGATCATCACGCCGAAGATGATCGGCGGAAAGCTGAGGACGACGTCCACGAGCCGGCCGAACGTCATGTCGAGGCGCCCGCCGACGAAGCCCGCGACGAGGCCGAGCGTCCCTCCGATCGCCGCCGCCGCGACGAGCGCGGTCGCGCAGATCGACAGCGTCACGCGCGCTCCGTGAACGACGCGGGCGAGAACGTCGCGCCCCACGTCGTCGGACCCGAAGGGATGCGCGAAGGAGGGCGGCTCCATCGCCGCGTCGACATTCACGCTCAACGGCGATTGCGACGTGAACAGGCCCGGCGCGACTATCACCAGAGCGATCAGCGCCAGCAGCAGAAGACCGATCGCGAGATCGGGTTCGCGGCGGATCATGCGCGCGATCGGGCCGGAAGGGGGAGGGGAAACGGACGCGTCGCTCATCGCATGTCCTCAGCGCAGCCGCACGCGCGGGTCGATGACGTGGTAAAGAAGATCGACAAGAAGATTGACCAGCATGGCGAGCGTCACCACCACCAGGAGGCCGGCTTGCAGGACGGGATAATCGCGGGCCTCGATAGAGGAAAGAAGCAGCCGCCCAAGGCCGGGCAGCGAGAACAGACTTTCGATGATCACCGCGCCGCCGAGGATCTGGATCAGAATCAGGCCCATGAAGGTGAGCAACGGAATCGCCACATTGCGCAGCACGTGCTTGAAGAACACGACGCGCGTCGGCACGCCCTTGGCGACGGCGGTGCGGACATAATCTTGCCCGAGCGCCGAAACGACGCTCTGGCGCACGAACTGGCTGTAGGCGGCCGCCTGCAACAGCGCGAGGCTGAAGACCGGCAAGGCCATCATGGACAAATTCTCGCCGACCGAACGGCTCAGCGGCGCATAGACCAGCGGCGGCGACCAGCCGAAGACGCCTGAAACGCCGACCAGTAGCATCAGGCCGATCCAGAACACCGGCGCGGCGAGGCCGAGCAGATTGAAGCCTTGCACGGCGCGGTCGATGGCGCGCCCCTCATGGATCGCGGCGACGACGCCGAGCGGCACGCCGACCAGCGTCGCCACGGCCAGCGTCGCCAGCGCGAGTTCGAGCGTGACGCCGAGCGCGGCTCCGATCATCGCCGCGACCGGCTGGCCTCGCGCCCAGCTGACGCCGAAATCGAACGAGACGGCGCGCGCGATCCAGCCCAGATACTGGCGCCACACCGGCTGATCGAGGCCGAAGAATTCGCGCAGCGCGCGGGCGGCGACCGGATCGCTGGTCTGGCCGAGCATCTGGCCGACGACGTCGCCGGGCACGCTGCGCACCAGCAGGAAGATCACCATCGACGCCAGCGCCGCCGTCATCACCGACGCGGCGAGCCGTCGCGCGAGATAAGCGCCCATGTCGTCCTCCGGCTGTTTAGGGGCGGCGCCGGCGCGCGGGGAGCGCCCGCGCGCAGCATCGTCAGGCCAGCCAGGTCCGCGCCAGGCCGTAATACCAGCCGGTGGGATGCTGGACGTAGTTCCTCACCCGTTCGTTGCGCACGACGATCAGATCGGCGGAGAACAGCATGATGGTGGGCACGCTCTGCGCCAGCGCCGTCTGAAAGCGCCCATAGATCTCCTTGCGCTTGGCCGGATCGCTCTCCGCGCGCCCTTCGTCGAGCAGGCGGCTGGCCTCGTCGTTGGCCCAGTTGCGGAAGTCAGCGCCTTCCGGCGCCTTGTGGAAGTGCCTGTAGAACAGCAGGTTCGGATCGGGCGCCGTGCCCCAGTCGTTGAAGGTGAAGCCCATCTGCTTGGACTGGAAGTTCTTGATCCAGACGCCGAGTTCGATGCGTTGGATGTTGAGCCGCACGCCGACGCGCACGAGCTGTTCGCGCAAGGTGACGGCGGCGGCGTCCATCCAGTCGTAGCCGATGATGGTGGTCAGCGTCAGGTCGAAGCCGTTGGCATGTCCGGCCTCGGCCAGCAGCTTTTTGGCCGCCTCGACGTCCGGCTTCTGGTTCGGGAGCGCGGCGAGCGGCGCCCCCCAGCTGTCCTGCATGCCCGCCACCATCGTGCCGATCGTCTTGCCGAGGCCGCCGATCGAGGCGCGCATGATCTCCTCCTTGTCGACCGCGAGCGCGATGGCGCGGCGCACGCGCTCGTCGTCGAGCGGCTTCATCTCCAGGCCGAGGTCGATCGACTTCTGGTTGAACGAAGGGCTGCGTTCGACGACGACGCCTGCAACGCCCTCCACCTGCTTGATGTCCTGCGGCCGGGAGAGATTGGCCAGGTCGACGCGCTTGTTGCGCAGACCGACAAGCAGGCTCGCCGCATTCGGCGTGAAGATGAAGTTGATGCGGTCGAGCGCCGGGACGCCTTGCTCCCAATAGTGGGGATTGCGCTCCAGCGTGATGTTGCTGTTGGGCTTGAACTCGCCGAGCATGAACGGACCGGTGCCGACGCTCGCCTGGTTGATTCTGGTCTTGGCGTCGGGCGCATCGAAATAGCCCGCCGGCACCACGCCGCCATATTTGTTGCCGAGCGTCATGGGCAGCGACGCGTTGGGCGCGACGATGGCGATGCGCACGGTGCGTTCGTCCACGGCCTCGATGGAGCGGATCATCGCGAAGTCGCCGGCGCCGGGCGAGCCGTTCCGGGGGTCGCGGATGTAGTTGTAGCTGTAAGCCACGTCCTTCGACGTCATCGGCTGGCCGGTGTGAAACTTGACGCCGTCGCGCAGGCGGATCGTGTAGGCGAGATGGTCGGGCGAAAGCTCGACGCTTTCGGCCAGCAGCGGCAGCGCCTGCCCGTCGGGGCTTTCGTAGAACAGGCCTTGATAGAGCAGCACCGTGATGCGGATGCGCGCGTCGGCGGCCTGATGGAAGGGATCAAGGCCCGGCGGTTCGACCAGCGTGCCGACATTCAACGTCCCCCCGGTCTTCGCGTCGGCGGCCTTGGGGCCATAGAGATCGGCCGCCTGCGCGGGGCGCACGAGCGCCGCCGCGGCGGCCATGCCGCCGAGCGCGAGAACGCGCCGGCGGTCGAGCAGTCCCAGGAACTCGGACAGGATCATGTGCGTGGTCTCCGTTCGATCCATGACTCGCCGGGCCGCGTGGCCCGGCGTCTCGCGCGATGGTTCACTCGCGATAGGCGACGACGAATTCGATCTCCACGGCCGCGTCGCGCGGCAGTTCGGCGACGCCGACGGCGCTGCGCGCATGGCGACCCGCCTCGCCAAGCGCCTCGACGAGAAGATCGGAGGCCGCGTCGAGCACTTTCGGCTGATCGTTGAAGCCCGGCGTCGAGGCGACGAAGCCCGTCACCTTCAGCACCTGCGTGATGCGGTCGAGCGAGCCTAGCGCCTGCCTGAGACAGGCGAGGCCCTGCAACACGCAGATCCGCGCTTCGCCGCGCGCCGCCTCCAGCGAAACGGACGCGCCGACCTTGCCGTGCAGACGCACCTCGCCGCCGACTTTCGGCAGTTGCCCCGCAACATAGGCGACGCCGCCATGCAACGTGACAGGGACGTAGTTGAAGGATGGCGACGCCGCCTCGGGCAAGACGAGGCCGCGCGCGGCGAGGCGCTGTTCGATCATGGGGCGTCTCCGGGTTCGAGAAGGGCCGCGACGAGTCGCGGCAGGTCATGCCGTGCGTGAAAACCTGTGGCGGCCGAGAACCGCGCGCCGTCGATGAGGGGAAACAGCAAGGCGGGCGCCGCAACGTCGATCGCGAGACGGGCCTGCGGGCGACGGCGCGCGATCTCCGCGACGATCTCCGAAAGCCGCGCCTCGACCGCCTTGAGATTGTAGACTGGATCGAGCGGCCCGCGATGATCGAGCGCGCGCAGAACGGCGTCGGCGACGTCGGCGACATGCATCAGGTCGAAGGGCTGATCGTGAAAGGCGACCCGCGCCGGCGCGTTCGCCCGCGCGGCGGCGAAGAGATCGGCGAGGGCGCTGGCCGCGCCCTGATACCAGAGCCCCGGCCCCAGAATCAGCGGTAGCCGCAGGCCGACGACGTCGAGCCCGCAGCGGCGCGCATGATAGGCGGAGATGGCCTCGGCCAGCTGCTTCGTCAGGCCGTAGACCGTGGTCGGCGCCGTCGCGGCGTCCTCGTCGACGCGGCGTCCGCCATAGAGCGAGGCGGGACCATAGACGACGGTCGAACTCGTCCAGACCACGCGCCGCACGCCGGCGGCGCCCGCCGCCTCCAGCAGACGGTCGTGGCCGAGCGCATTGACGGCGAACGCGGCGTCGCGCTGCGCCTCGCCCGACCGCATCAGGCCGAGCGCGCCGACGCCATGCGCGACGCAGGAGACGACCGCCTCCGGCCGCGCCCGCTCAAACGCGCGCGCCAGAGCATCCCGATCCTCGATCGAACCGGCGACCTCGTCGTAGCGTCCGGCGAGATCGGCGAGACGATCCTGCGCCATGGCGGGTCCGAACACGGTCGGACGCCAGCCCGCCCCGATCAGCGCGCGCGCCACCTGCGCGCCGACGAAGCCGCGGCCTCCGGCGACGAGCGCGGCGCGCGGGGCGTGGTCAGAGTCGAAGATCGTCACGAATGCAAGCCTTCCAGCGGCCGGGACGGATTTCGCGAAGCCGCGCCTCCACGCGCGCGCAATCGGGCAGGGCGAAGGGGCAGCGCGTGCGGAACACGCACCCCGAAGGCGGCGCGGCCGGGCTCGGAATCTCGCCCGACAGCGTGATCCGCCGCCCGCCGCGCGCCGCGCCGGGCGCGGCGTCCATCAAGGCCGCGGTGTAGGGATGGGCGGGCGCGGCGAACAGCGCCTCCGCCGGCGCCAACTCCATGACGCGGCCGAGATAAAGCACCATCACCCGGTCCGAGATCAGCTCCACCACCGAAAGATCGTGGCTGATGAACATCAGCGTCAGCCCCAGATCGCGACGCAGGTCCTGAAGCAGATTGAGCGCCTCCGCCTGGATCGACACGTCGAGAGCCGAGACAGGTTCGTCGGCGACGATGAAGCCTGGTTCGGGCGCGAGCGCGCGCGCGATGGCCACGCGCTGGCGCTGCCCGCCCGAGAAGGCGCGCGGATAACGCGCGAGATGCTCGCGCGTCAGCCCGACCCTTTCGAGCAGCCGTCCCGCCTCGTCCAGCGCCGGCGCCTTGCCGAGGCCGCGATGCAGCCGGATTGGTTCGCTCAGCGCCTCGCCGACGGTCATGCGCGGATTGAGGCTGGCGAAGGGGTCCTGAAACACCATCTGCATACGCCGGCGAAAGCGCCGCAGTTCGCCCGGCGTCAGCTTCCCCAGCTCCTGCCCGTCGAAGACGACGCGGCCCGCCGTCGGCTCGATGAGCCGCAGCAGCAAGCGCCCGATGGTCGATTTGCCTGACCCGGATTCGCCGACGACGCCGAGCGTCTCGCCGCGCGCGACGACGCAGGACACGTCCTCCACCGCTCGCACCGCAGGGGCCGCGCCGAAATGCTTGGTCAGGCCCTCGATCGCGATCAGCGGCTCGGCGGCGGGCGGAGGGGTGGTCGGCGCGGCGATCACGGCGCGATCTCCCGCCAACGCCAGCACCGCGCGACATGATCGGCGGCGACCGCTTCGAGCCGCTGCGCCTCCTGCGCGCAGCGCGCGAGAGCGAAGCCGCAGCGCGGATGGAAGCGGCAGCCCTTCGGCGGCGCGAAAGGATCGGGCGGCAGGCCGGGAATCGGCTCCAGACGCGTCCCGCGCGTCGCGCCGTGCGGCGTGCAGGCGAGCAGAGCGCGCGTATAAGGGTGCCGCGGCCGGGCGAGCAAGACATGCGCCGGCCCCTGCTCGACGATCTCGCTCGCATACATCACGGCGACCTGATCGGCGATCTCCTCCACCAGCTTGAGATCATGCGTGACGAAGATCATCGCCATGCCGCGGTCGCGCTGGAGACGCTTCAGCAGCGCCACGATCTGCGCCTGAATGGTCACGTCGAGCGCCGTCGTCGGCTCGTCGGCGATCAGCAAGGTCGGGTCGCAGGCGAGCGCGATTGCGATCATCACGCGCTGGCGCATGCCGCCGGAGAGCTGATGCGGATAGGCGTCGACGCGGCGCTCGGGATCGCTGACTCCGGCCTCGCGCAACAGATCGACGGCGCGCGCCCGCGCCGCGCGCCGGTCGAGGCGGCGATGGATGCGGATCGGCTCGGCGATCTGCTCGCCGACGGGGAAAACAGGATTGAGGCTGGACATCGGATCCTGAAAGATCATCGCGATGTCGCGGCCCCGAATGGCCTGCATACGATCCTCGGACGCCGTCGCGAGATCGATCTCGCCGCCGTCGCGGCCCCGGAAAAGGATCGCGCCGCTTTCAATGCGCCCCGCCGTGCGGCCGAGCAGACGCATGATCGATAATCCCGTGACCGACTTGCCCGAACCGGACTCGCCCACGATCGCCAGCGTCTCGCCCTGCGCGAGCGACAGGGTCACTCCGTTGACAGCCTTCACCACGCCGGCGTCCGTATGAAACCACGTTCTCAGTTCGTCGATGCGGAGCGCCGGAGCCGGCGCGGCGTCAGCGCTGGACATGGCGTTCGACCGCTTCCCAATCGACCTCGACGCCCAGCCCCGGCGCATCCGGCGTCGCGATGAAGCCGCCGCGCGGCGTCAGCGGGTTCTTCAGGATGGAGTCGCGCAGCGGATTGAGGCCGAGATCATATTCGACGAGCGTCGGACGCGGCGCTTGAGCGGCGTGCGGAGAGAGCGGCAGCGCGGCGACGAAATGCGTCGCGGCCGCGAGGCCGACGCCCGTGCCCCAGACATGCGGGGACAGGCGCAGATGCTCGACCATCGCAAGCTGGGCGATCTGACGCCCCTGCCAGAATCCCCCGCACAGGGACAGGTCGGGCTGAAGCACGTCGGCGCCGCGCCGCTCGACGAGGCGCTTGAAGTCGAAAACCGTGTAAAGCGCCTCCCCGGTCGCGATCGGAACCGGACTCCAGCGGCGCAGTTCGGCGTAACCGTGGAGATCCTGCGGCGCGAGCGGCTCCTCGATCCATGCGACGCCGTGAGCCGCCAGCGCGGCGATGCTGGCGCGCGCCGTGTCCAGCGTATAGTTGGCGTTGACGTCGACCATGATGTCGACGTCGGGGCCGAGGATGCCCCGCGCGGTGGCGACGCGCTGTTCGTCCGAGGCGGGCGACACGCCGATCTTGATCTTGACCGCGCGATGCCCCGCCGCCGCCATCGCCTCGATCTGCGGCGCGAAATCGCGTGCGCTGTCGTTGGTGAGATAGCCGCCCGAGGCATAGATCGCGACCTTGTCGGCCTGCCGCCCGCCGATCAGACGATGCACCGGCAAATCCAGCGCCTTGCCTGCGGCGTCCTTGGCCGCGATGTCGATTCCCGACACGCACCATGTAAAAGGGCCTTGCGCGCCGAAATGATAATGGCGCGCGAACATCAGGGCGAAGACATGCTCGACGTCGAGCACATGGCGCCCGACGAGATAGTCCTTCAGCATCGGCAGAAAGGCGAGATTGGCCTGCGGCGGCCCCCACGCCTCGCCGACGCCCTCGACGCCGTTGGAGAGCGTCAGGCGCACCAGCGTCGTCGCCCGCGCCGTCGCCAGCGATTTCGACATGCCGTAGGCCGAAGCCAGCGGCGCTTGGAGCGGAATGAACGCGATGTCTCTGATCCGCATCGCACGGCCCTCCTTCATCGTCGCGCCCGCCGGAGCGCATGCGCCCTCACGCGGGCTCTTTCATCATCGCGTCGCGCAGGTCATTCATGCGAGCGATCGCCGAGTTGATGTCCGCGATCGGAAAACCGGATGCGAGATCGTGGGCGCGCGTCGCGAGAAGCTCTTTCAGACGGCCCCGAAACGCGATGCGGCCGTCCGCGACGATCAGGCCGTTCTCCTCCTCGAACGAGGCGTTCCACGCGACCGCCGCGGCGCGGGAAAGCCCCTTCGGCAAATCGAGTTCCACGCGCCCGTTCTCGACGACGGCCGGATAGCCGCCGGGCAATCCCTGCGGCCCCGGCAGATGGCCGCGCCACGTCCGCCCCGCGCAGAGCGCGAGGATCAGCGGAACGCCGGTCGCCCCTGAAATATCGATCACCGGCTCCGGCGTGAGCAGCACGTCGGCGAATTGCGCGAACACGTCGTCGACCTCGCGCCCGTCGATCCACACGCGCGGAGGGCGTCCGCCGCGCTGCGGCGCGGGGCGACGGAAGGGCGCGAGCGTCTGGTAATGCGCCAGGACCTTCAGGCGCGCGGGGTCGAGGTCGCGGGCCGCCGCGAACACGGACGAAAGAATCCCGACATTGCCCATGCCGCTGAGAACGCCGTGCCCCTCCGCCGCGACGATGGCGTTGACGACGTCGGGAAAGGCGCAGTTGACCAAAGCCGCGCGCGCGCCCGCGCGGCTGTTGGCGCGCGCCACCGCCAGCGTGATCTCGGCCTGGGTCAGCGCCGTGGCGCTGAGTCCGCCGTCGGCCACCAGACGCGCCCAGGCGTCGCCGCTTCGCGCGATCACGGCGGAAGGCTGCGCCGAGGCCGCCTGGACGATGACGCGCGGCGCCGTGGCGGCGACCAGCCGGTCGGCGGCGCCGGGTTCGAGCAGATCGGCGTCGAGGCTCACGAAACGCGGCGGCGTCGCAAAGATGGTCGCGCGCGCGTTCGCCGCAGTGACGAGCCAGTCGCGGCGCGCGGCGTTGCGGCCCGCCATGGCGATGCGCAGCGGTTCGCCGCAGGTCGCGGCGAGATCGAAAGCGATGCGCGCGGCGAACAGACCCGTTCCGCACAGAAGCACGTCGCAAGCCGGCCGGCCGCTCATGGCGTCGTCCTTTCCCCGCGCGAGCGATCCCAGACGCCGTCCAGGCCGACGTCGAGATGTCGCTTGACGATGCGCTGGCTCGCCGTGCGTTCGAACGCGTCGACGAAGGCGATGTAGCGGGGGTTCTGGTAGGGCGCGAGGCGCGCGCCGAGCCAGTCCGACAAGGCGGCGGCGTCGAGCGTCGCGCCCGGACGGCGCTTGACGAACAGCTTGATGTCCTGCTCGCCGATGTCGGCCCGCACGCCGATCATCGCGCAATCCTCGACGTCGGGATGATCGGCCGCGACGCGCTCGACCTCGAAGGCCGAGACGTTCTCGCCGCGGCAGCGGACGCTGTCGCCGAGGCGGCCGTGAAAGACCAGGTCGCCGTCGGCCGTGAACGAGCCGAGATCGCCGGTGTGGAGCGCGCCGTCGCGCAGCGTCCGCGCCGTCGCCTCGGGATTGCGGAAATAGCCGGGGAAGATCGCGCCCGGAATCGTCGTTCTCACGACGATCTCGCCGCGTTCGCCCGGCGCCGCGTCACGGCCCTGCGCGTCGAGAAGACGCACCGTGAACCATGGCGTCGGACGCCCGACGGCGCCGACCACGCCGCGGTCATTATAGGCGGTGATGCTGGACGCCTCGGTCATGCCGTAGCACTCGCGGATCGAAACGCCGAAACGCTTCTCGAACGGCCGCCACAGATCGGCGGGGCAGCCGCCGCCCCACGCGACGCGCACGCCATGCGCGCGGTCCAGCGGCGACGGCGGTTGCTTGAGCAGCAGTTGCAGGATGCCGCCGAGATGATGGATATGCGTCGCGCCTTCCGCCTTGGCGCGAAGCCAGAAGCGGCTGGCGCTGAAGCGTTCGACCATGGCGAGACGCACGCCGTGGCTCATCGGCAACGCCAGAAGCTGCGCGCCGCCGATGTGATACAACGCCTCCCAGACGAAGAACACGTCTCCGGCCCGGGCGTCCGAGACGAGCATGACCGCTTCGCCGGCAAGCCGCAGCATCAGATGCGAAACGACGGCGCCCTTGGCCGGGCCGGTCGTGCCCGACGTGTACATCATCGCGAACACGTCGTCGACTTGCGGCGCGGGGCCTACGAACGCCTCCGGCCCGGACAGCAGCGCGTCCAGCTCGCCGCCGACGCCATGCGCGATGCGCGGCGTCGCCCCGCCGCCCGCCTCCTCGATCGGAGCGACCAAGGCCTCGTCGGCGATCAGCAGAGACGGTTCGCAATGCGACAGCAGGTGGCGCAATCCTTCGCCGCGTAGCAGCGCGTTGACCGGAGCCCAGACGAATCCGCCGCGCGCGAGCGCGAAGATCGTGGCGACGGCCGCAGCGCTGTTGCGCATCATCACCGCGACGCGGTCGCCCTTGCGCAAGCCGCGCGCGGTCAGCGCGCCCGCCAGCGCCCGCGATCGGCGCGCCAGCTCGGCATAGGTGATCTCCACGCCCTCGAAGCGCGCATAGACGCCGTTGGGATCGCGCCGCGACGCCGCGTCGAGCAGATCGACCAGCGTGGCCTCGGGCGCGCGCGCGGCGGTCATCGCGTCCCCCGTGGCCGGCGCGCCGTCTCGGTGAGGAGCAGCAGCGTCGTCACCAGCAAGAACACGACCGTCGAAACCGCGGCCAGCGTCGGGTTCAACTGGAGGATCATGTCGTCCCACATCTGTTTGGGCAGCGTCGTCGCAAGCCCGCCGCTCACGAAGATCGCGATGGTCAGTTCGTCGAAAGACGTGATGAAGGCGAACAGGAACGCCGCCATCAACCCGCCGCGGATCAGCGGCGCGGTCACGAACCACAGGATGCGCTTGCGGTCGGCCCCCAGGGTGGCGGCTGCCTGATCGAGGCGCATGTCGTAGGTCTTCAACACGGCGCTGATCGTCACGACGACGAAGGGAAGCGCCAGCACCGTGTGGCCGATGACCAGCCCGAGATTGGTCGCCACGAGGCCAAGCCGCGCGAACAGATAAAACATGCCGAGCGCGATGACGATGCGCGGCACGATCATCGGCGCGAGGAACAGGGCGAACAGCGCGCCGCTCCAGCGACCGCGGCTGTTGGCCATCGCGATGGCGGCCGCCGCGCCGAGCGCAGTGGCGAACATGGCGGTCATCGCGGCCACGCCGAAGGATCGCAACGTCGCGGCGATCCACAGCGGCGAACCGAAATAGGTCTCGAACCAGCGCAGCGAATAGCCCGGAGGTGGGAAGTCGAGGAACTGCGACGAGGTGAAGGCGATGGGCACGACGAGAAAGGTCGGCAGGATCAGGAAGGCGATCGCCGCCGCGCCGTAAGCCGGCAAGGCGAGCCGGGCGAGGCGTGGGCCGAGAAGCGTCCGCGCAGCGCCCGCGATGACCGAGGCCGCCGCCGCCGCCGTCTCCAGACCCTTCAAACCGGCGCGGCGCAACCAGCCGTCGCCGCCGCCCCGTCCGCCGCCGCCGGCGAGCGACGACATGCCGAAGAGACGGTCGTACAGCGCAACCGCGACAAGCGCCGCGATCAGCATCAGCATGGCCAGCGCGCCGGCGAAAGACCAGTTCAGAAGCTCGGTGATCTGGGTGATGATGAGCTGCGCGAGCATCGTCTGCTGGCGTCCGCCGAGAAAGGCCGGCACGATGAAGAAGCCGAGCGAGGAGATGAAGACCAGAAGTCCCGCCGCCGCGACGCCGGGGAAGGACAGCTTGTAATAGACCAGCCAGAACGCCTGCGTCGGCGTCGCGCCGAGCGTCTGCGCGGCGGCGACGAGGCGGCGGTCGACCGAGATCATCACCGGCAGCATGGTCATCACGGCGAGCGGAATCATGGTGTGGACCATGCCCACCAGAACGCCGAACTCGTTGTTGATGAGGCTGAGCGGCTCGCCGATCACGCCCGCTCCCGCGAGCAGCGTGTTCACCACGCCATTGCGCCCGAGCATGATCATCCAGGCGAAGGTCTTGACGAGATAACTCGTCCAGAAGGGAATGACGACGAGCAGCAGGGCCTTGCCGCGCCGGCGCTCGGGAAGTCCGGCGAGCCAGTAGGCGAGCGGATAGCCGAGCGCCAGCGACAGAAGCGCGGTTTGCGCGGAGATGCGGAAGGTGATCAGCAGCACGCGCAGATAGACGTCCGTCGTGAAAAGCCGCTTGTAGGAGGCGACGCTGAGGTCACCGGTCTGCGGATCGCCAAGGCTGAGCAGCAGAAGGCTCGCGACCGGATAGACGAAGAACAGCGCGAGAAACGCCACGCCCGGCGCCGCGAGCCACGCAAGCCCGGGCGGCGCGCGCCGGCTGCGGATCGCCGCCGTCACGGCACGACCGCCGCGTCGTCGGGCGCCCACCCCATGGCGATCGTCGCGCCGCGCGCGGGCGCGGCGAGCGTCGGCGGCAACCGCATGACCATCTCCTCGCCGCTCGGGAGCGCGGCGACGACGCGCTGTTCGGAGCCGGCGAACACGACGTCGCGCACCTGCGCCTCGATCCGGTTCGGCGACGACGGATCGAGAGACAACTGCTCGGGGCGCACGACCAGGGCGGCGCGCGCGCCCGGCCGCGCGTCGCGCGGCAGCACGAAGCGTCCATTGGGGGTTTCGAGCGCCGCGCCGCCGTCTGGCCCGGCGACGACGTCGCCGCGCAGGATGTTCGACACACCGATGAAATCGGCTGCGAATTCGGAACAGGGGCGCGTATAGATCTCCTGCGGCGAGCCCAGTTGCTCGATGCGCGCGTGGTTCATCAGGCATATGCGGTCTGAGAGCGCCAGCGCCTCTTCCTGATCATGCGTGACGTAGATGATCGTCGCGCCGCTCATGCGATGCAGGTGCTTGATCTCCATCTGCATGTGATCGCGCAACTTCCTGTCGAGCGCGCCGAGCGGCTCGTCCATCAGGATGATCGCGGGCTGATAGACGAAGCACCGCGCCAACGCGACGCGCTGCTGTTGGCCGCCCGACAATTCGCGCGGAAACCGCGCGCCGTAATCCTGCATATGCACCATGGCCAGCGCCTCGCCGACGCGGTGCGCGACGTCGCGCGCGTCGCGTCCGCGCATTTTCAGCGGGAAGGCGATGTTCTCGGCGACCGTCAGATGCGGGAACAGCGCGTAATGCTGGAACACGAGCCCCACGTCGCGACGGTGGACCGGAACGTCGATCTGGTCGACGCCGTCGACATGGAGACTCCCCTCGCTTGCCTCGGTGAGGCCGCAGACGAGTTGCAGCAAAGTCGTCTTGCCCGACCCCGAAGGGCCGAGCAGCGTCAGAAACTCGCCCGCGCGAACGTCGAGATCGGTCGGCTCCAGCGCGGTGACCACGCCATAACGCTTGCAGATGCCGCGCGCGACCAGTTTCGGCCTCATGGCGCGTCCGCTCAAGCCAGCAGCCAGGCGTTGAAGCGTTCCGTCACGGCCGAGCGGTTGGCGCTCCACCAGGTCTCGTCGGCGATGGCCATTTGCTTGAGATTGTCGGGCGAGGTCGGCAGGATCGCGGCCCGTTTCGGGTCGATCGTCTTGTAAGCGTCGAGATTGGTCGGCCCGTATGCGAGGCCCTCGGTGAACATCGCCTGGCGTTGAGGGTCGGCGCAGAACCTGATGAAGGCGCGCGCTGCGTCCGCGCGCGGGCAGCCTTTGGGAACGGCCCATCCCTCGATCGAATAGAGTCCCTGATTCCAGACGATCTTCGCTGGCGTGCCGCCGTCGATCGCGGCTTGCAGACGCGCGTTCCAGCCGGTGATCATGTCGACTTCGCCGCTCTGAAGAAGCTGCGTCGTCTGCGCGCCGCCGGTCCACCACACCGCGATGTGCTTCTTGATGGCGTCGAGCTTCTTGAAGGCGCGGTCGACGTCGAGCGGATAGAGCTTGGCGAGCGGCACGCCCTCCGCGAGCAGCGCCTGCTCCAGCGTGTCGATGGGATTCTTGCGCAGGCTGCGCCGGCCCGGAAACTTCTCGACGTCGAAGAAATCGCTCCAGCTCCTGGGCTCGGCCTTCACGCGGTCGGAGCGATAGGCGAGGACCGAGGAATAGACGTCGGTGCCCATCCATTCCGGCGAGATCGCCTCGGGCATCAACTTCGGCGCGTCGGCATGCGCGAAGCCGATGGGATCAAGAAGGCCCTGTTTGGCGAGAATGTCGCGCGCCGACAGCGTCAGCGTGCAAACGTCCCAGATATAGGACTTGGTGTCGACCATCGCCTTGAACTGCGCCGTCGGCTCCGCTTCGCGGGCGACGTTGACGACCTTGTTGCCCGTCGCCTTCTCGAAGGGATCGTAGAAGGCCTTGCGGAAGGCGGGGCCGAACGGCCCGCCGGGATCGGCGACGGTGATCTGCGTCGCGGCGGAAGCGCGGCCGATCAAGGCGGGGGACGCGAGGAGAACTGCGCCGCCGACGCCGCCCTTCATCAATCCGCGGCGAGTGGGTCCGGACGTGAGGAAAGTCATGCTTGGCTCCTGCGTTGGCGTCGTCAACTTCGGCGGTCAGGCTTTCGAGGCGCCTTTCTTGGCCAGGAAGGCGTTCATCATCCGCGCCGGCTCGCCTGTCGCGTAGGCGGCGCGCTGATTGCGCGCGCCTGCGGCCATCGCGTCCCGCATGCCGGCGTCGGTGACTTCGCGGAACCGCGCGCGGTTGAGCCGCATCGCCACCGGCGGCTTGGCCGCCAGCTCCCCGGCGAGCGCGAGGGCGGCCGGCATCACCTCGTCCTTTGCGACGAGGCGGCTCAAGGCGCCGACGCGGAAACATTCCTCCGCGTCCATCATGCGCCCGGTCAGCGTCAGGTCGATGGTGCGTCCGAGGCCCAGAATTTCGCGCATGATCCACGGGCCCGTTGTGCTGGCGATGCCGGAGTTGATCTCGGGCTGGCCCATCCTGATTCCGGGATGTCCCACGCGCAGGTCGCACAGCAAGGCGACCTGGAAGGCCGACCCCGCGGCCAGGCCGTTGAGCGCGGCGACGACGGGCTTCGACAGCGAGCGGATACGGTCGTAGAGGCGCTCCCATTCGCCGATCCATGCTTCCGCGCGGTCCGGATCGAAGGTTTTCGTCTCGTTGAGATCCTGGCCGGCGCCGAAAGCGCGCTCGCCCGCGCCGGTCAGCACGACCGCGCCTACGCCGTCGTCGGCCTCCATGGCGTCGAAGGCGGCGATCAACTCCCCGCGCATCGCCGCATGCCAAGCGTTGAGCACCTCGGGACGGTTGAGCGTGATGACGCCCACCCTCCCGCGCGTCTCGCGAAGGACGAACCGCGCCATCGCGCTCCTCCCTGATTTATTATTATACAATAGTTTATATTGAACGATTGACGGGCGGGCTTGTCAATGGGATTCATGGATCGGGAGATGTGGCCGATGACGGCGAAGCCAGCTAGCGCGGCCCGCGCGGTCGAGACGGCGCCGACGCAGGGGCGCGCCAAGGCGGGGGCCAAAGCAGGCGTCAAGACGAAGGGCGCGGCGGAACGCGCGCGCGCCGACGACCCGTTGATGGTGGGGTCGGTGGAGAAGGCGTTTCGCGTGCTCGGCGTGTTTGGCAAAGGCCACGCCGCGCTCAGCCTTTCGCAGATCGCCGATCTCGCGCAGATGGACATGAGCGCGGCGCAACGCTTCACGCACACGCTGCTCAAGCTCGGCTATCTTCGCAAGGACGCGACGACGCGCCGCCTCGAACTTAGCCCGCGCACGCTCGACCTGGCGGCGCATTTCCTCGGCGGGCAGACGTTGATCAACACGGCGATGCCCTACCTGATGCACCTGAGCAAGGAGACCGAGGAGACGGTCAACCTCACCTTGCTCGACGGCGTCGAGATCGTGTTCGTCTCGCGCTTCATGAGCCGGCACATGCTCAACGCCGATGTCGTCATCGGCACGCGGATGCCGGCCTTCTGCACCGCTCCGGGCCGCGCGATCCTGTCGCGTCTGCCCGAGGATGAGGCTGTCGCGATCATCGACGCGTCCGAGCGCGTCGCGCATACGCCCTATACGACGTGGCGGCGCGACGCGTTGATCGAGCGCCTGCGCCGAGCGCGTCGCCTCGGCTTCGAGACTCAATCGCAGGAGTTTCTGCTCGGCGACGCCTCGGTCGCCGCGGCGATCGTCGACGCCGTCGGCCGTCCGCGCGGCGCGGTCAACGTCGCCGCCTCCTGCGCGCGCTGCACCGTCGAGAGGATCGCCGAACGCTTCGCCCCGCTGGTGGCGGCGGCCGCGCATGCGATCTCGCGGGCATGAGAGCGCGCGACGACGCCGCGCCCTTGCTGCGTCGCGTCGCGCCGCGCTCCGGCCGTCGCGTCGCGATGCGCTTCGACGGAGCCGAGATCGCTGCCTACGAAGGCGAGAGCCTTCTGGCGGCCCTTCTGGCCCATGGCGCGCGGCTGCGCCGTTTCGAGTTCGCCGAAACGGATCGCGCAGGCTTTTGTCTCATGGGCGCCTGTCAGGACTGCTGGGTGTGGCGCGAGGACGGGGTCAGGCTGCGCGCCTGCTCGGCGCCTGTCGAGGACGGCCTTCGGCTGTTCGGCGAGCCGCCGCCGTATGACGCTCCGTCATACGACGCTCCGCCGTGACGCGCGTCGCCATCGTCGGCGGCGGACCGGCGGGGATGCGCGCCGCGCAGGCTTTCGTCGCGCATGGGGTGCGGCCGCTCCTGATCGACGAGGCGGCGCAGGTCGGCGGGCAGGGCTATCGGCGTCCCGCGCCCGACGTCGATCTGGACCTGGCCCGCGCGCTCGCTGGCCAGCACGCCGCGCATGCGCGCGTCCATGCGGACTTCGACGCGATCCGCGACAAGGTCGATTATCGCCCGGGCGCTCTGGTCTTCGCGGTCGAGCCTGGCCGGCTGCATGTCATGGCGCAGGGCCGCGCGACGACGGTGGAATGCGAGACGCTGCTGGTGGCGAGCGGCGCCGTCGACCGCGTCATGCCGGTTGCGGGCTGGACGCTGCCGGGCGTGTTCACGGCCGGCGCGGCGCAGCTCGCGCTGAAGCATCAGGGCTGCCTGATCGGTCCGCGCATTGTGTTCGCGGGGTCCTCGCCTTTGCTCGCGCTCGCCGCCGCGCAATATCGCCGCATGGGCGGCGAGGTCGTCGCGCTGTGCGACGAGACGGGCTGGGCGCGTAAGCTCGCCGCCGCGCCCGCGCTGGCGCGCGCGCCCGCGACCTTGGCGCTGGGGCTGGCGCTTTTCGCGGAACTGCGTCGCGGCGGCGCGACGCTGCGCTTCGGCGTGACGCCCGTTCGCATCGAAGGCGCGCGGCGCGTCGAGGCCATCGTGCTGCGCGACGCGCGCGGGCGCGAAGAGCGCATCGCCTGCGACGCGGTGGCGCTCGGCCACGGCCTC
>ERZ1645187.1338-NODE-1338-length-22772-cov-41.163622_pt1 | contig 22772 bp, 18 predicted proteins | sample MGYA00575352_ERZ1645187 | MGnify/ENA primary metagenome ERZ1645187 (study PRJEB40837, sample SAMN11349314) | freshwater sediment metagenome | isolation source: river sediment | host: Sediment | place: India: Wazaribad , New Delhi | collected 2017-02-21 ... | reverse complement strand
AGAAGGACAGCCAGTCCGGCGTCGCCTCGTTGAAGGCGCCGAGCATGCGCGGCGTCTCGGCGTGGCCGGAGCGGCGACGCAGCAACTCGTCGGCTTCCTCACGGCCGTCGCGGCCGAAATATTTGTGCAGCAGATAGACCATCGCCCAGAGATGACGGCCTTCCTCGACATTCACCTGAAACAGGTTGCGCATGTCATAGAGCGAGGGCGCCGTCGCGCCGAGATGGCGCTGCTGCTCGACCGAGGCCGGCTCGGTGTCGCCCTGAATGACGATCAGGCGACGCAGCATGGAGCGGTATTCGCCGGGCACGTCCTGAAAGGCCGGCTCGCCCTTGTGCTTGCCGAAATTCACCTTCCGGCCCTCTTCCTGCGGCGCAAGCAGGATGCCCCAACGGTAGTCGGGCATTTTCACATAGCCGAATTTCGCCCAACCCTGCGGATCGACGGAGACGGCCGTGCGCAAATAGACCTCGGCGTTCTGGAAGCCTTCCGGACCCATCTCTTTCCACCAGTCGAGATAGCCTTTGTGCCAGCCTTCAAGCGCGCGCAGCATGGTGCGGTCCGTATGCAGGCCGACGTTGTTGGGGATTTGCGTCGAATAGTCGACGTTGATCGTATCGGTCATTTCGTTTCTCTCCCTTGATTTTCTGGCCGATCAGACGCGGCGCATGTCGTAGACGGGGCGCTCGCCCGTGCCGTAGCGGCGCAGGGCGCCCTCTTCGCCGACCGCGTTGGGGCGCTGGAATATCCAGTTCTGCCAGGCGGTGAGGCGCGCGAAGATTTTCGATTCGATCGTCTCAGGACCGGGGAAGCGCAGATTGGCCTCAAGGCCCGTGCATGCGTCGGGCGAAAAGGCGCGGCGCTCTTCCATAAAGACGCGCAATTCGTCGGCCCAGTCGATGTCGTCCATCGCATAGGTGAGGAGGCCGAGCTTGTCGGCGGCGTCGGCGTCGAGATTTTCGCCGATATGCTTTTCGGCCTCGCCGACCTTCTCGGGTTCGCCGTAGAAGCGCGTCTGCAGACGGGTGAGACCGGTGCACATCGGATAGGCGCCGAAGTTCATCCTGGTCAGCGTCAGCGCCGCCTCGGGACGGTTGTCGCCATCCATCTGGCCGATCAGCATGTAGGAGCGGTCGCAGGCGAAGACGATCTCGGCCAGCGTGCCTGCGAAGCACGAGCCCGGCTCGACCGTGGCGACGAGCGAACGCGACGACACATCGACGCGCTTCAGCACGCGCTTCCAGTAATGGCGGATTTCATTGACGAGCCAGTGACCTTTGTTGGCGTCGAGAAGCGCGTCATAGGCGACGACCTTGGCCGCGTCGCCGGCGCTTTTGAACACCCAGGTTCCGATGGAGAACTCGTTGTTGCGCAGATGCAGGATCGCGTCGTCGAGCTGGCGCGCGATGGCCAGCGGCCAGAACGACGCGCCGGCCGCGACAATGCCGGCAAGATCGGCGGGCGCCGCGGCGTCGCTGGTCTTGAGCGTGAAGGTCGCGGTGCGCCTGTCGCGATCGACCTCGACCGAGAGATGGTCGTATTCGACGCCGCCGTCATGGAACTTGCGGTTGAGCGGGGCCAGCTTGACGCCCGCGCCTTCACCCTTGCGCGTCGATTTCGCCGCGAATGTCCTGGCGCGTTCGGCGACGCGCTCTTCGATTTTCGAGGAGGCGACGAGTTCGTCGACGAGCTTCCATTCGACGGCGCGACGGCCCTTGATGCCCTCTTCGATCGTGCAGAACACGTCGGCGCGGTCGCGCCGCACCTTGCGCTTGTCGACCACGCGCGTGAGGCCGCCGGTGCCCGGCAACACCGCGAGCAACGGCACTTCCGGCAGGGAAACGGTCGAGGAGCCGTCGTCGATCAGCATGATGTGATCGGCGGCCAGCGCCAGCTCATAGCCGCCGCCAGCGGTCGATCCCGAGGCGACCGCGATGAAGGACTGGCCGGAATTTTCCGAGGAATCCTCCATGCCGTTGCGCGTCTCGTTGGTGAATTTGCAGAAGTTCACCTTGTGCGCGTGTTCGGAGCCCGCCAGCATGCGGATATTGGCGCCGGCGCAGAAGACCTTCGGCTTGGCCGAGCGCATCAGAACGGCCTTCACCTCCGGGTGCTCGAAGCGCAGGCGCTCGATGGCGTCGGCAAGTTCGATATCGACGCCGAGATCGTAGGAATTCAGCTTGAGCTGATAGCCCTCGAACAGGCCGCCATTCTCGTCGACATCCATGGTCAGCGTCGCAATGTCGCCGTCGATGGCGAGCTTCCAATGCTTGTAGCGCGACGGATCGGTCTGGAAATCGATCCGCGTCGCGCCGTTGGCCAGTTTGCGCGCCTCGTCAGCCATGAACGCCGTCCTCCATGTGTTTGGAAATTTCCTGCACTATAATGCAGATTTTTTATTTGTCGAGTCCAATCTGAATATCCCCACGGCCCGACCGGGAGAGGCTCCGGCCGCAGAATGCAGCCACCGCCGCGACAGCCGCCTCGGGCGCCTCGCGATGCGGGGAATGGCCGATTTCCGGCATTCTCACGACATCGACGGCGATGTTGCACAGACTTTGCGCCGCCTCGGCATGCGCCATAGTTCCATAGAGGTCGGCTTCGCCCTGTATGACCTGAACCGGGCATGAAATTTGTTGCAGGAACTGCCGGATATCCCAGAGCTTGAACTGCGGGTGCAGCCAAGATTCGTTCCAGCCGCGGAAGGCGTTGTCGGGATCGGCGTGCCAGCGCGCGAGTTTCCGCTTCAGATCCGTCGTTTCATAGGCCGCTTTCGCCTTGGCGATTTCGACGAGCGAAAAATCCTCGACGAAGAAATGCGGCGCGAGCAGGCTGACGCCGCGCAGGCGGCGATCGGCGAAGGAGCCGGCGTAGACGGCGGCGATCGATGCGCCGTCGGAATGGCCGACGAGCAGCCCTTCGCGAAAGCCGACGGCGTCGAGCAATTTCGGCAGGGTCTCTTTCGCTTCGCGTTGCATGTAGTCCAGCGGCCAGGGCAAGGGCGCCGGGCTCGATTGGCCGTAACCGGCGCGCGAATAGGCGAAGACGCCGAGGCCCGTCGCCTTGGCCAGCCGTTCGGGAAAATCGAGCCACAGGCCGGCGCAGCCAAGACCCTCGTGCAAAAGAACGAGGGTGGGGGCTGCGTCAGGCTGCGGCCCGACGAAACGATAGTCCAGCCGGCGATCGTCGAGCGCGATAAAGCCGCGCGCTTCAAGCGGCGCGTTCATGCGCCGGCGCGCAACTTGAAGCGCTGGATCTTGCCGGTCGCGGTCTTCGGCAGGCTTTCGACGATCTCGACCCAGCGCGGGTATTTCCACATGCCGACGGAGGTCTTCACATGATCTTTCAGGCTGCGGTCGAGACCGTCTGTCGTCACGCCCTGCTTGAGCACGATGAAGGCCTTCGGCTTCAGCAGTCCTTCCTCGTCCTCGTGCGGCACGACGGCGGCTTCGAGCACGGCCGGATGGCTGGCGAGCGCCGCCTCGACCTCGAAGGGCGACACCCAGATGCCCGAGACCTTGAACATGTCGTCGGCGCGGCCACAATATGTATAGCGGCCCGAAGCGTCGCGAATGTATTTGTCGCCGGTCCTGGTCCATTCGCCCTGGAAGGTCGCGCGCGATTTTTCGCGCTGGTTCCAGTAGCCATCCGCCGCCGTCGGGCCGCATACATACATTTCGCCGACGTCGCCGTCGCCGACAGGCGCGCCGACTTCGTCGCAGAGCTTGACCTCATAGCCGGGGACGGCGAAGCCCGACGTGCCGTAGACGACCTGCCCCGGCCGGTTCGACAGGAAGATATGCAACATCTCCGTCGAGCCGACGCCGTCGATGATCTCGACGCCGAAGCGTTTCTGAAACGCTTCGCCGATGTGTTCGGGCAAGGCCTCGCCCGCCGAGGTGCACATACGCAGATTGGGCGATCCCTTGTGCGCCGCATAAGCGGGATCGTTCAGCATCGCCCCGTAGAGCGTCGGCACGCCGCAGAAAATCGACGGCTTATGCTTCTCCAGCGTGTCGAAAACCGTCTCGGGCGTCGGGCGCAGCGGGTTCAGCGCCACCGTCGCGCCGACCGACAAGGGAAACGACAGCGAATTGCCGAGACCATAGGCGAAAAACAGCTTGGCGGCCGAATGCACCACGTCGTCCTCGCGCATGCCGACGACGCCCTGCGCGAAGTTTTTCGCCGTTTCGATCATGCTCGTATGAATGTGGCGGGCGCCTTTCGGCGCGCCGGTCGAGCCGGACGAGTAGAGCCAGAAGCAAGGCTCCGCAGGATGCGTCGCCACGGTTTCGAACGCCGGTTGTTCGGCGGCGAGCGCGGCGGCGAAATCAATGCGCGGCGCTTTGGCGTCGCCGTCGATCACGACGACATGCTCGACGTTGGACACAAGCTCCAGCGCCGGCTCGACGGCCGCAAGCAATTGCTGCGAGACGAAAAGCACGCGAGCGCGCGAGTCCTCAAGCATGTAGGCGAACTGCTCCGGCTGAAGCAGCGTATTGAGCGGCACGGGCACGATTCCGGCGCGGATCGCGCCAAGGAAGATCACCGGCCATTCGACCGTGTCGGCGACGATCATCGCGACCCGCTCTTCGCGACGCACGCCAAGGCGCTTCAGAAGGTTGGCGAGGCGACGCGTGTCGGCCTGCAAATCCGCGTAGGTCAGCGTGCGGCGATGGTCGATATAGGCGGGCTTGGCGCCGCGGCCGGCTTCGATGTTGCGATCAAGCAGTTCGGCGCAGGCGTTGTAAACGGCCATATCCATCATTCCTGAATAGAGTGTCGTCGCAGGGCGGCGCTCAGCGGCCGGTGAATTCGATCGCGCCTTCGGGCAGCAGATACAGAACGAAGGCGCGGCCGCCCGTCACCGTCGGATGATGCGCGCTGCCGGGGCCGTAGACATACCAACCCGCCGGCCAGCCATCGAAATGCGGTTCGCCATCGATCGGCGCGATCAGACCGATCTCGCCGTTTGGATGGATGTGATGCGGACCGGCGACCGGCTCCATGCGCACGACATCGACGGAAAAGCGGCCGGTTTCGGCGCCGGGCTTGACGACGCGGCCGAAGGCGACGCCGCCGGCCTCGCGCTGACACAACCAGCCTTCGCGCGCGCCGGCGGCCATCAGTTCGGCGATCCGGCGAAACTCAGCGCCGGTCGCCGGATAGGCGCGGTTCAGCCATTCGGCCAGATCGGCGTCGAGCGGCCGCTCGCCGATCGCGGCGGCCATGGAGCCGATCATGCTCAAAAATGCAGGTTTGGACGCGGCGGCGCCAGCCGTCGAGATCATGAACTCTCCTCCCGCAGCGACATTGCGCCGCACTACGCCCTGATCGGGCTTATTTTGAATTATAGTGCATGATAATCTGCTGTATCCCGGCTTGCTGTCAAGCCATCGCACTGTAATATCCTTCATTGAAAGGTGGGCGAGTTGATGACGCGGCGAAATCCGCAGACCGCAGGAGATACGGCGACGTTCGCGCTGGAAAGCGGCGGCGCGCGCGCCAAGGCGCCAACGCGTCCCGCCCGGGAAGACGACGCGGACGCCTATCTCGTCGAACTCGGGCAAAGAGTTCGGCGCATGCGCGCCATCCGCGGCATGTCGCGCAAGGTTCTCGCGGAAGTCTCCGGCGTGTCCGAGCGCTATATCGCCCAGATGGAATCGGGGCTCGGCAACGTCTCGATCATGCTGCTGCGCCGGGTCGCCGAAGCGACGGGCACGCCGATCGAGGATCTGGTCGCCGACCCCAAGGGCCAGCATGCCGAATGGCCGCTTCTGCGCGACCTGCTGCGTCAGGCGACGCCGGAGGTGTTGCAGCAGGTGCGCGCGGCGCTCGCCGGCGAGCGCATCGATGGCCCGCGCGGCGAAACGACGCCGCCGATCGCCGTCGACCGCATCGCGCTGATCGGTTTACGCGGCGCGGGAAAATCGACTCTCGGCCGCCTCGCGGCCCAACAGATCGGCTGGCCTTTCGTCGAGCTGAACAAGGAGATCGAAGCGGAAGCCGGCTTTTCGGCCTCGGAAATCTTCTCTCTTTATGGGCAGGAGGGCTTTCGCCGCTTCGAGCTTGCCGCGTTGAAACGTCTGATCAGCCAGCCCGGACCGATGGTGCTCGCCACCGGCGGCGGAATTGTCGCCGAGCCGATGACGCTTGACCTTCTCACCTCGTCGTTCTTCACCGTATGGGTCAAGGCTTCGCCGGCCGAGCACATGACGCGCGTGCGCGGTCAGGGCGACCTGCGCCCGATGGCGAACGACAAGGCGGCGATGGCCGAACTCGTCACCATCCTGTCGAGCCGCGAGCCGCTCTACGCGCGCGCCCGCGCGATCGTCGACACGACCGGCAAAAGCGTCGAGGACAGCGTCAAAAGCCTGACGATGCTGGTGCGGAATTATTGTTCTTCCGGCTGCCCGTTCGTCGCGCGCAATCGATGACGCAGGAGACGCTGGCCGACGTCCTGGCGGCGCATGGCGTCGACGCCGGCGCGCTTTTCGCCTTTCGCAACACATTGCATCCGCGCGACGCCGATGCGGACTGGCGCAGCATCCACGACCTTGCCGCCAGCGATCACGCGCGCGTCTACGAGCGGCTGCAAGACGGCCTCCTCTTTCCGCACGAGGCGCAGATTCTCTGCTTTCTCGGCGAGGCGGGCGGAACGGCGCGGCTCGTGGGCTTTCGTCGTTTTTTCGCGCGAAGGCCCGGCGTCGCGCCCGGCGACATCGTCTACGACCCCGACTTCGCCCATCTCCTGCATAATTTCATCGGACGGGCGCGACGGCCGATCTTCTACGACAGCGTGGATTTGCCGGGGCTGGACGCGCTTTTCGGATTGCGCGTGCGTTGGCCGCGCCCCTGCGCGACGCGTCTGCGCCGCGCCGATCATCCCGGTTTGCGCCTTGCCGGAAATTCGTCTTGACCACTCGGGGAGATGCAATAAAGTGCATGTTGCCCTGAACGACAAGCGGTCAAACCGCGCGCGGGGCCAAGTTTTCCCGGGAGGATTCGATGACGTTCGATAGACGTAAATTCTTGGCTTTCGCCGGCGCCGCGGGCGCGAGTCAGCTCGCCATGCCGTTCGTGCGGCCGTCCTGGGCGCAGACCGGCGCGCTGCGCGTCGGCCTGCTTCTGCCTTACAGCGGCACCTACGCGCCGCTCGGCGAGGCGATCACGCGCGGCCTCGAATTGTTCGTCAAGGGCAATGGCGGCAAACTCGGCGGCCGCGACGTCACCTTCGTCAAGGTCGACGACGAATCCGCGCCGCCGAAGGCGACGGAGCTGACCACCAAGATCCTGCAAGGCGAAAAGGCCGACATCCTCGTCGGCACAGTGCATTCCGGCGTCGCCATGGCCATGGTGAAGATCGCGCGCGAACAGGGCGTGCCGACCATCGTGCCGACGGCCGGCGCCGACGCCATCACGCGCGGCATGTGCGGGGAAAACATTTTCCGCACCTCTTTCGCCAATGGCGCCGTCGGCTATGCGACAGGCGAGGCGATGGTCGCCGCCAAGGTCAAGAAAGTCGTCACCCTGTCGTGGAAATACGCGGCGGGCGAGGAGATGGTGAACGGCTTCAAGCGCTCGTTCACGAAAGCCGGCGGCGAGGTGATCAAGGACATCACCGTGCCGTTCCCGGAAGTTGAATTCCAGTCGGCCCTGGCCGAAATCTCGACGCTGAAGCCGGACGCCGTCTATGCGTTCTTCGCCGGCGGCGGCGCGCTGAAGTTCCTCAAGGATTACGCTGCGGCCAAGCTCGGCATTCCGCTGTGGGGGCCTGGCTTCCTGACCGACGGCGTCGAGAAGGCCGCAGGGCCTGCTGGCGACGGCGTCAAGACGGTGCTGCATTATGTCGACTCGCTCGACAATCCCGAGAACAAGGCCTTCGTGAAGAATTTTTCGGACGCCTATAAGGTCACGCCCGACGTCTATGCCGTGCAGGGCTGGGACGCCGGCCAATTGCTGAAAATCGGCCTCGACGCCGTAGCCGGCGACGTCGCCAAGCGTAAAGAGCTCAACGCGGCTATGGCGAAAGCCGCTTTCGCCAGCCCGCGCGGCCCGTTCAAACTGTCGAGTTCGCATGACGTCGTGCAGAATTATTACCTGCGCGAACTGAAAGGCGGCGCCAACGCCTATCTCGGCGTGGCCTCGAAAGAACTCGCGCCCGACACGACCGGCTGCAAACTTTAACGACGCGGATTTTTTCATCCGCCAAGCCGCGTGAATCCCGCTCTCGGGATTCACGCGGGCCTTTCGTGAGCCGGCGCCATGAGTCTTGCCCTTATTCAAATTCTCAACGGGCTGCAAAACGGCCTGCTGATTTTTCTTGCCGCCAGCGGGCTCACCCTCGTTTTTGGCATTCTCGGCATCATCAATCTCTCGCACGGCTCGTTCTATATGCTCGGCGCCTATATGGCGCTGACGCTGACGTCTTTCACCGGGGACATTTTTCTCGCGCTGGCGCTGGGGGCGCCAATCGCTTTCGTGTTCGGCATGGCGATCGAATGGCTGTTCATTCGTCATCTCTATAACCGCGATCACCTGCAACAGGTGTTGCTGACTTTCGCGCTCATTCTCGTCTTCAACGAAATCCAGCAGAGCGTTTGGGGCTCGCATCCGCTGTCGATTCCGACGCCGTCCTATCTGTCGGCAAGCATTCCGATCACCGGCTCTCTGTCCTATCCGGTCTATCGCGCCGCGCTGATGCTGATCTGCCTCGGGCTCGCATTGGCGATGGTCTTCGTCATCCAGAAAACGCGCGTCGGGCGCATGATCCGCGCTGCGGAATCGAACCGCGAGATGGTCGAGGCGCTCGGTTTCGACGCGCGCATCCTGTTCCGTCTCGTCTTTGCGGCCGGCGTAACGCTGGCGGCGACGGCGGGCATTCTCGCCGCGCCCGTTGAAAGCGCCTATCCCGGCATCGGCGACCGCGTCCTCATCGTCTCCTTCGTCGTCGTCGTCATCGGCGGCATCGGCTCCATTCGCGGCGCTTTCGTCGGCTCGCTGCTCATCGGCCTCGCCGATGCGTTCGGAAAGGTCTATGCGCCGCAATTTTCCGCCATCATCATCTATGCGCTGATGGCGCTCGTTCTGGTGATGCGCCCGGCCGGCCTGTTCGGGAGAGCGTGACGTGCTGACGCGCCCCGCCCTTCCCGTCATCGTCTTTTTCATCGCCTTGCTGGCGCTGTTCGCCGCGCTGCCTTTCGTGGGCGGTCCCTACGCCGTGAAATTCGCGACGCGGCTCATGGTGCTGGCGATCTTCGTCGTCAGCCTCGATCTGCTGATCGGAATTACCGGGCTTGTCAGTTTCGGCCACGCCGCCTTTTTCGGCGTCGGCGCCTATGCGGTCTATTTCGTCTCGCCGGATTACGAAGCGGGCAATCTCGCGCTGGCGCTGGCCGCCGGCGTCGCGCTCGGCGGGCTCGCCGCGTTGCTCGTCGGCTCCTTCGCCATGCTGACGAAAGGCTTCTATTTCATCATGGTGACGCTGGCGGCGGGGCAGATGCTGTTCGCGCTGTTTCACGACACCGACATCGCCAAGGGCTCCGACGGCGCCTATGTCAATGTGAAGCCCAATCTGACGATCGGCGGCAAGACGCTGCTCGACTTCGACTCGCCGCTGCAATTCTATTTCTTCACGCTGGCGGCGCTGGTCGTCGTCTATTTCGCGCTTTTCGGGCTGGCGCGCTCGCCGTTCGGTCGAGCTTTGCAGGGCATTCGCGTCAATGAAACGCGCATGTCGGCGCTTGGCTACAACGCCTATCTTTACAAGCTCGCGGCCTTTGTCGTCGCCGGCGCCGTCGCCGGTTTCGCCGGGGCGTTGTTCGCCTGCATCGACGGCTTCGTGACGCCGGAGCTTCTGTCCTGGCATCAATCCGGCCTCGCCATCATGATGGTGGTGCTCGGCGGCGCCGGCACGCTCTTTGGTCCCATTCTTGGCGCCTTCGCTTATATTTCGCTCGAAGACCTGCTGAAAACAGCGAGTCTCGTCGGCGAATTCGTCTCAAGCCATTGGCGGCTCGGCACTGGCGCCGTGCTGGTCGTCGCCGTGCTTCTGTCGCCGGATGGACTGGCGGGCTTCTTCCGCCTGTTCGGCGGCGCGCGCGCGGCGCCAGCCTCCGCGCCTGCCGCGGCAACCGCGGCCGATCGCCCGGCGCGGCGCGCCAAGGCGTTGTCGACGAAAGAACTCAGCCGCAATTTCGACGCCCTCGCCGCCGTCAGCGACGTGACCATCCGCTTCGAGCCCAATCTCGTCCATGGCGTCATCGGCCCCAATGGCGCGGGCAAGACGACTTTCACCAATCTCCTGTCGGGCGCCATCCCGCCAAGCAGCGGCCATGTCGACATCGACGGGCGCGACGTGACCGGCTGGCCCGCCCACAAGATCGCGCATGTCGGATTGGGACGCTCGTATCAGCGCACGAATATTTTCGGCGCCTTCACGGTTGAGGAAAATTGCGCCCTTGCGGCGCAGGCGCGTCATGGCGGCGTGTTGCGGCTGACCGATGGGCGATGGCGCGCGGCGGAGACCGAAAAGGTCGCCCATGCGCTCGCGGTCGCCGGGCTTTCCGACCGCGCGCATGTCGTATCCTCGAAAATGTCGAACGGCGAACAGCGTCAGCTTGAAATCGCCATGCTGATCGCTTCGGGCGCCGATCTTCTGCTGCTCGACGAACCGCTGGCCGGCATGGGCCCGGAGGAAACGAGCCGCGTCGTCGCGCTGCTGCGCGATCTGACGCGCGATCACACGATCGTGCTGATCGAACACGACATGGACGCCGTCTTCGCCGCCGCCGACACGCTGACGGTTCTGGTGCAAGGCAAGCTGCTGGCGCACGGAACGCCGGACGCGATCCGCAAGGACGAGGCGGTGCTCGAAGCCTATCTCGGCCATCACGCCGAAAAGTCGGGAGCGCGCGCATGATTGCGGCCGACGACATCCTTCACGCCGAAAAAATCGACACGTTCTACGGGCCGAGCCACATTCTGCGCGGCCTCGACTTTCGCGTCGGGCGCAGCGAAACCGTGAGCCTGCTCGGGCGCAACGGCATGGGCAAGACGACGCTGCTGCGTTCGCTGATGGGGCTCACGCCGCCCAAGCGCGGCAGGATTTTCGTCGGCGGCCGCGACATGACCGGCGCCCGCGCCGGGATCATCGCGCGCGCCGGCGTCGGTTTCGTACCGGAAGGGCGCGGCATCTTTCCCAATCTCAGCGTCGAGGAAAACCTCACCTTCGCCGAGCGTGCGGGCGTCGGCGGGCGGCGCGATTGGACAAAGGACGGCGTCTACGAGATTTTTCCCCGACTGCGCGAACGCCGCACCAATTGGGGCAATCAGCTCTCAGGCGGCGAACAGCAAATGCTGACCATCGGCCGCGCGCTGCTCTCCAATCCCGACGTCGTGCTGATCGACGAAGCGACGGAGGGGCTCGCGCCGAAAGTGCGCGACTCGATCTGGGAAACCTTGCGGCTCATCGCCCGAAAAGGCGTCGCCATCGTCGTCGTCGATAAGAATCTTGACGATCTGTTCGATCTCGCCGACCGCCACGTCATCCTCAACAAGGGCGAAATCGCCTTCGAGGGAACCTCGCGCGACCTCAAGGACAACCCGGACATTGTGACGCGATTGCTCGGCGTGTGAACGCCTCGCCCCCGGAGGATTGACGATCCACCCGATTGGGGAAAAGCTGTCTCTGTCGAGACCGTGGATGGCGCCTATGCGCATGACAGGACTTTGGGCCGCTCTTCTGGCCGGCGTCGCAGGCGCGTCCGTCGTCCAAGCGGATATGAAAAACATTCAGTTCTTCACCGGCGCCTGCTCCGAAGAAAGCCACCTCGCCGAAGGCCCGCTCGGAAGCGATCTGACCAAACGTCAGTCGCGCTTTCATTGCGACGCAATGGTCCGGGCCGGGTTTGACGACGATCCCCGGCATATCATGCTGCAATTCCTCGCGGCGAAAGGGCGGCATTCGCGGCAACTCGCCTTTGCCGGCAGGATGCTCGACAAGACCACGATGAATGTCGACGGCGTCTATTTCGAAACGGGCAAGCGGACGCCCGTCGCGGAGGGGGCGTGTCGCTTCTTCCCCGATGAGCCAGGCGAGCAGGTCGTCTGCGGGGCCAGGATCGATAAGGACGGCGTTCGCACAGTGGCGATTGTCGGGTTCAAGGGCCAGAAATCCCGCTGACGTCTGTTTTCCAGAGATGATGAGAAGGACGATGCGCGCGAGTCGACGCAGGCCTGTGCGCCGATTAAATTCACGCCGTCCCGCAACGAGGGGACAAGGCCGGCGTCGCGCAGGCCCGGCGGCTGGCGCCGGGCGAGAGACGCCTTCAAGCCTTCCAAGGAGGAGAATCCGATGACCGAAGCTTTTCTCTGCGCCGGCGTGCGCACACCTGTCGGGCGCTATGGCGGCTCGCTTTCGGCCGTGCGGCCAGACGACATGCTGGCGCAGGCGATCCGCGCGCTGATGGCGAAGGTTCCGAACCTGCCGCCCGAGATGATCGACGAAGTCTATATGGGCTGCGCCAATCAGGCGGGCGAGGACAATCGCAACGTCGCGCGCATGGCCGTGCTGCTCGCCGGTCTGCCGGAAAGCGTGCCGGGCTCGACCATCAATCGTCTTTGCGGTTCGGGTCTCGACGCGGTCGGCATTGCGGCGCGCACCATCCGCGCCGGCGAAGCAGACGTGATCATCGCCGGCGGCGTCGAGAGCATGTCGCGCGCGCCCTTCGTGCAGGGCAAGGCGACCGAGGCTTTCTCGCGCAACGCCGAAATCTACGACACCACCATCGGCTGGCGTTTCGTCAATGCGCTGATGAAGGCGCAATATGGCATCGACTCGATGCCCGAGACGGCCGAGAACGTCGCCGCCGATTTCCAGATTTCGCGCGCCGATCAGGATCTTTTCGCGCTGCGCTCGCAGGCGCGCGCCGCCAAGGCGCAGGCCAACGGTCGCCTGGCTCGCGAAATCGCCGCCGTCGAGATCAAGGACCGCAAGGGCAATGTCACCCGCGTCGAGAAGGACGAACATCCGCGCGAGACGACGATCGAGAAGCTCGCCGCGCTCGGCACGCCGTTCCGCAAGGGCGGCTCGGTGACGGCGGGCAATGCGTCCGGCGTCAATGACGGCGCGGCGGCGTTGATCATCGCGTCCGAGAAGGCGGTGAAGACTTACGGCCTGACGCCGCTGGCGCGCGTCGCGGGCCTCGCCACGGCGGGCGTCGCGCCGCGCATCATGGGCATCGGGCCGGCGCCGGCGACGCAGAAGCTGATGGCGCGCCATGGCCGAAAGATCGGCGATTACGGCGTTATCGAACTGAATGAGGCTTTCGCCGCGCAGGCGCTCGCCTGCATGCGTCAGCTTGGCCTGCCCGACGACGCCGAACATGTGAACCCGAATGGCGGCGCCATCGCCATCGGCCATCCGCTCGGCATGTCGGGCGCGCGTCTGGCGCTCTCCGCCGCCATCGAGATGAACGATCGCAAGGCGAGCCATGCGCTGGCGTCGATGTGCATCGGCGTCGGTCAGGGCATCGCGCTCGAACTGGCGCGGGCGTGAGGCAAAAAGGGCCGGCGCAAGCGCCGGCCCTTCTCATTTGAACGGCGCGTCCATCACGCCACTTCGAACAGGCCGGCCGCGCCCATGCCGCCGCCGATGCACATGGTGACGACGGCGTATTTGACGCCGCGACGCTTGCCCTCGATCAGCGCATGGCCGACGAGGCGCGCGCCCGAGACGCCGTAAGGGTGGCCGACCGCGATGGCGCCGCCGTTGACGTTGAGCAACTCATCCGGGATGCCGAGCTTGTCGCGGCAATAGAGCACCTGCACGGCGAAAGCCTCGTTCAGCTCCCACAGGCCGATGTCGGACACTTTCAGGCCGGCGCGCTCAAGCAGGCGCGGCACGGCGAAGACCGGGCCGATGCCCATTTCGTCCGGCTCGCAGCCCGCCACGGCGAAGCCGCGGAAAATGCCGAGCGGCTGAAGGCCGCGCTTTTCGGCAAGCTTGCCATCCATCACCACGCAGGCCGAGGCGCCGTCCGAAAACTGGCTGGCGTTGCCGGCCGAGACGAGGCCGCCGGGGATCGCCGGCTTGATGCCGGAGATGCCTTCGGCCGTCGTGCCGGCGCGGATGCCCTCGTCGGCGGCGAGCGTCACGTCCTTCGTGCCAAGCGCGCCGGTCGCCTTGTCGACGACGCCCATCGTCACCTTGATCGGCACGATCTCGTCGTCGAACTTGCCGGCCTTCTGCGCGGCCTCGGCGCGCTGCTGGCTGCGCGCGCCGTAAGCGTCCATCGCCTCGCGGCCGATATTGTAACGTTTGGCCACCTGTTCGGCCGTCTGCAACATGTTCCAGTAGATTTCCGGCTTCTTCGCCAGCAACGCCGGATCGCGCGCCATGTGGCGGTTGGCCTCGTTCTGCACGCAGGAGATCGACTCGACGCCGCCGGCCACCATCACCGGAACCTTGTCGACGATGACGCGCTGCGCCGCCATGGCGATCGTCTGCAGACCTGACGAGCAGAAGCGGTTGACGGTGACGCCGGAGGCGGTGATCGGCAGGTCGGCCATCAGCGCAGCCTGACGGGCGACGTTGGAGCCGGTCGCGCCCTCGGGCGTGGCGCAGCCGAGGATGACGTCCTCGACTTCGCCGGGATCGACGCCGGCGCGGGCGACGGCGTGCTTGATGGCGTGGCCGCCCAGCGTGGCGCCATGGGTCATGTTGAATGCGCCGCGCCAGCTCTTGGCCAGGCCCGTGCGCGCGGTGGAGACGATGACTGCTTCGGTCATATGATTTCTCTCGTTTCTCGAATTACGCGGAGAGCGGCTTGCCGGCCTGAGCGCGCTCGGCGATCATTTTCGCCGGCTCCCAGAACTTCGGATCCGCCTTCGGATTGCGGGCGAAGCCGCGCATGATGCGCACGACGTTGGCGAGGCCCACCTCGTCGGCGTAGTGCATCGGCCCGCCGCGGTGGACGGGGAAGCCGTAGCCGGTGAGATAGATCACGTCGATGTCGGAAGCGCGCATGGCGATGCCGTCCTCGACGATGCGGGCGCCTTCGTTGGTGAGCGCGAAGATGCAGCGCTGCACAATCTCCTCGTCGGAAATCTGACGCGGCGTCACGCCGATCTCCTTGCGATAATCCTCGACCAGCTTGTCGACGACCGGGTCGGCAATCGGATCGCGCTTGCCGGGCTCGTAACGATACCAGCCGGCGCCGGTCTTCTGACCGTAGCGGCCCATTTCGCAGAGACGATCGGCGACGCGCGAATAGGTGACGTCGGGCTTTTCCACATAACGGCGCTTGCGGATGAGCCAGCCGACGTCGTTGCCGGCGAGGTCGCCCATGCGGAACGGCCCCATGGCCATGCCCCATTTCTCAAGCGCCTTGTCGACCTGCTGCGGCGAGGCGCCCTCCTCGACGAGGAACATGGCCTGACGCGAATATTGCTCGATCATGCGATTGCCGATGAAGCCGTCGCAAACGCCGGCAACCGCCGCCGTCTTCTTGATCGTCTTGGCGGCTTTCATCACCGTCGCCAGCACGTCCTTGGCCGTCGCCTTGCCACGCACGACTTCGAGCAGCTTCATGACATTGGCCGGCGAGAAGAAATGCAGGCCAACCACGTCCTGCGGCCGCTTGGTGAAAGCGGCGATCTTGTCGACGTCGAGCGTGGATGTGTTCGAGGCGAGGATCGCGCCCTGTTTCATCACCTCGTCGAGTTTCTTGAACACCTGCTCCTTGACGCCCATGTCCTCGAACACGGCCTCGATGACGAGATCGGCGTCCTTGATGTCGTCATAGCTGAGGGTCGGCTTCAACAGGCCCATGCGCTTTTCTACGTCATCGGGCTTCATGCGGCCCTTTTTCGCCGAGTTCTCATAGTTCTTGCGGATGATGCCGACGCCCTTTTCGAGCGCTTCCTGCTTCATCTCCAAGATCGTCACCGGAACGCCGGCGTTGAGGAAGTTCATGGCGATGCCGCCGCCCATGGTGCCGGCGCCGATGACGGCGACGGATTTGACCGGGCGAACGGGCGTGTCGTCGGGCACGTCCGGAATCTTGCTCGCGGCGCGCTCGGCCATGAAGAAGTGACGCAGGGCGCGCGATTCCGGCGTCTGCATCAGCGCCTTGAACAGTTCGAGCTCATGGGCGTCGCCGGCGTCGAAGGACATGGTGGCTGCGCCCGCGACGGCCTCCAGCGCCTTCATCGGCGCGGGGAACGGACCGGCGGAGCCGCGCACCATGTTGCGGGCGAATTGCAGGAAGGCCGGGGCGTCGGGATGCTTGACCTTGAGGTCGCGCACGCGGCGCACGCCCTTACCCTCGGCGACGATCTTCTCGGCGAAGGCGACGGCGGCGTCGACGACATTGCCTTCGGTGAAATCGTCGAACAGCGGCGAGCCCTTGAACATCTGCGAGGGGATAGCCGCGCCCGAGACGATCATGTTGAGAGCGTGTTCAAGACCGATCAGACGCGGCAGACGCTGCGTGCCGCCGGCGCCGGGCAGAAGACCGATCTTGACTTCCGGCAGGGCGATCGGAGCGTTGGGCTGGCCGACGCGGTAGTGACAGGCGAGCGCCAGTTCGAGGCCGCCGCCCATGCAGACGCCGTTGATGGCGGCGACGATGGGCTTCTGGCAATTGTCGAACATGGCGATGATGGCGCGCAGGTTCGGCGCCATGCCGGATTTCGGCGACGTGAACTCGCGGATGTCGGCGCCGCCGGAGAAACTCTTGCCCGTGCCGGTCAGCACCACCGCCTTCACCGCGGCGTCGGCCATCGCCGCTTCCACCGCTTCGACGACGCCGACGCGCAGGTCGTAGCCGAGCCCGTTGACGGGCGGGTTGTTCATCACGACGACGGTGATCGCGCCGCGTTTTTCAGTGGTGACGACACTCACGTTTCATCCTCCTTCGGATATGCGGGTCCGGCGCATTCGCGCCTTCAATTCTCGTCCTGGAACAGGGGCTTCAGCACGTTCTTGAGAATCTTGCCGTTGGGATTGCGCGGCAACATTTCATCGCGCGCGACGACGCGCACGGGCACCTTGAACGCCGCAAGCCGCTCGGCGACGAAGGCGCGGATGTCCTGCTCGCTCGCCTGCGCGCCCGGCTTCAGCGTCACGACGGCGCCGGGCTCCTCGCCCAGCGTCTTGTGCGGGATGCCGACGACGGCGGCGTCAACGATGTCGGGATGGTCGAACAAGGCGTTCTCCACCTCGATGCAATAGATGTTCTCGCCGCCGCGGATCAGCATGTCCTTCTTGCGATCGAGAATGTAGAGGAAGCCTTCCTCGTCGAGCCTGGCCAGATCGCCGGTCTTCACCCAACCGTCGACGAAGGTTTCGGCCGTGGCTTCGGGCTTGGCCCAGTAGGCTTTGACGATATTGGGGCCCCGCGCCCAGAGTTCGCCGGTCTGGCCGGGCGGCAAGGGCTCGCCGTTGTCGCCGACGATCTTCATGTCGCAGACGGGCAGCGCCGGGCCGCTCGACTCGGGACGGAACACGTAATCCTCGCCAGCGTGATGGGTGAAGGTGGAGGAGGTTTCCGTCATGCCCCAGCCGATGGCCGGCAGGGATTTGGGGATTTCCTCGCCGATCCGTTTGACGAGATCGGCCGCCGCCGGCGCGCCGCCATAGGCGACGGCTTCGAGCGAGGACAAATCGTATTTCGCGCGCTCGGGATGCTCGACGATCGCCCAGGCGATCGCCGGGACGCCGCCGCAGGTCGTGCATTTTTCGCGTTCGATCAATTGCATCGCCTTCACCGGCTCGAAGCGATGCATCAGCACGATCTTGGCGCCCTGCCCCATGGCCGGAATAAGCACGGCGTTGCATCCGGTCGTGTGGAAGAACGGGATCGACAGCAGCGTCGCCTTCTGCCGCGCGTTCGGATCGGGCGTCGGCAGGGGCTCGCCGCGCCGCAGATAGCAGCGCGCCAGCGAGAAGACGCCGTTCATGACATTCATGGCGGCGTTGCGATGCGTGCCGAGAGCGCCCTTGGGATGACCTGTCGTGCCCGAGGTGTAGAAGATGGTGGCGTTGTCCTCCGCCTCCAGCGGCGCCTCGGGCATGAGGCCGGGCGGCAGGCTCGCCCAGTCGTTCGGCTGGCCGATCACGTCTTCGAGCCGGGCGGCGAGCGGATGGCCCATGTCCTCGTCGTGGCGGCAAACCAGCAACCGCGTCAGATCGGAGCAGGCGTGCAGATGTTCCGACAGGCGTTCGAAACGCTCGCTGTCGACGATGGCGACGGTCGCGCCGCTGTCGCGCAGGCCGTATTCCAGCTCCGGCCCGGTCCACCAGGCGTTGAGCGGGGTCGCCACTGCGCCGGAAAGCGCCGCCGCGAAGAACGCGACCGGCCATTCGGGCAAGTTGCGCATGGCGATGGCGACGCGATCGCCCTTGCCGACGCCCAGCGCGCGCAGATGCGCGGCGAGCGCCAGAACGGCGCGGGAGAAGCCTTCGTAAGTAGCGCGATCGCCGTCATAGACGAGGAAATCGCGCGATCCGAAACTGCGGCCAAGCAGAAAAACCTCGCGCAGCGTCGGCGGCGCGTTTTTCCAGACGCGCAAACGCTGGCCCCGGATGGTCGCCTCGGCGACTTCGAAAGGCGAGCCCGGCGCGGTGAGGCGCGCATGCGCCTCGGCAAGGCTCATCGCCGGCCAGTCGGGCTTTACGCCAGGGACGGATGACATCTCTCCGAATCCTCCCAATTCTTGGAACCGGTTTGCCAGAGACAAAGGCTCCATTCGCGGTCTTTACGCCGTTTTGTCCGATTTCCGCGCTTTCTCGCGTCTGTTTTAGAAAATCGGGAATGGCAGCGTAGCAAGGGAGGCGGATCGGGGAAAGGGGAAATTCGGGAGGCGCGCGTCAAGCGCGTCCCCCGAAAGGGGCAGGGCCCTCCTTATGCAAGGAATACGCTATTTCGCGGCAGCGACAAGCGGACACTTGCCCTGATCAAGCGGACGAAACGCATCCTTGCCCGGAACCGTGGCGACGAGTTTGTAAAGATCCCACGGGCCCTTTGATTCTTCCGGTTTTTTCACTTCGAAAAGATGCATGTCGCGCACGACCCGGCCGTCGGCGCGCAGCACGGCGTTCTTCGACATGAAGTCGTTGATCGGGATTTCGCGCATCTTGGCCATCACCTTGTCGGGGTCTTTCGAGCCCAGCGCCTTCACTGCCTTCAGGTAGTGATTGACGGCGCTGTAGACGCCCGCCTGCCCCCAGGTCGGCGGCCGGCCCATGCGCGCCTCGAAGCGTTTCGAAAAAGCGCGCGTTTCGTCGTTCATGTCCCAATAGAAGGGAGATGTCAGTTGCAGGCCCTGCGCCGCCTTGAGCCCCAGGCTCTTTACATCGAGGATGAAAATGACGAAGGCGGCGAACTTTTGCCCGCCGGCGCGAATGCCAAATTCGTCGCCCTGCTTGATCGAATTGGCGGTGTCGCCGGCTGCGTTGGCCAGACCGATGACCTTGGCCTTCGACTGCTGCGCCTGCAAAAGGAAGGATGAAAAATCGGCGTTGTTGAGCGGCGCGTAGACCGAGCCCAGCACCTTGCCGCCATTGGTCTCGACAATCGCCGTGGCGTCGCGGGCGAGCGCCCGGCCAAAGCCATAGTCGGCGCCGAGAAAGAACCAGCTGTCGCCGCCCTGCTTGACGATGGCCGAACCCAGAACCTTCGATTGCGAATAGGTGTCGAGAACCCATGCCGCCGTATAGGGCGTGCATTTGTCGCCCGTCAGATCGGCGCTGAGCGACCCGGTGAACAGAGCCAGTTTCTTGGCCTGCGAAGCGATGTTCGCCACGGCGAAGCCGACGCCCGAATTCGGAACATCGGTGACCATGTCGACGCCGTCCTTCTCATACCATTGGCGGGCGATGGCGCCGCCGATGTCCGGCTTGTTCTGATGGTCGGCGGAGACGATTTCGACAGGGCCGCCCAGAACCGCGCCAGCGTCCTCCGCCGCAAGCCTGGCCGCCTCGACGCCGCCCTTGCCGCTGGCGTCGGCGTAGACCGAGGTCATATCATTGAGCACGCCGATCTTGACGCCCTGCGCGGCGGCGGAACCGAGGCACGCCCCAAACATCGCGCCGGCCAAAGCCGTCGCTCCCAAAAACCTGCCCATCATGACATTTCTCCCGGTTCTTTGTTTTTTGGTCCTATTCGCCGCGCAGACCGCGGCGATAGAGTTTGCCCGTCGGCCCGGTGGGAAGGGTCGCGACGAAATGGAAAGCCTTGGGAATCTTGAAGCTGGCGAGACGCCCCTGCGCGCGCAGCCATGGCTCGAGATCGGTCGGCGCTTCGCCGCGCGCCACCACATAGGCCTCGATGCGATAACCGAATTTCTCGTCCTTCTGCCCCACGACGGCGCATTGGACCACGGCCGGATGGGCGAGAATGGCCTTCTCGACCTCTTCGCCGGAGACCTTGATGCCGCCCGTGTTGATGATGTTGTCGATGCGGCCCTCGACCCAGACGTAACCGTCGGCGTCGATGCGGCCGAGATCGCCGGAGCGCCACCAGCCGTCGACGAAACGGCGCGCCGTCTCGTCCGAGTCTTTCCAATAGCCGCGCGCCAGCGAGGGACCGGAGACAAGTATCTCGCCGCTTTCGCCGACCGCGCGCTCGACCGTCCCGCCCGGTTCGAGGATGCGCGCGTCCGCGCCCACGCCGGGCTTGCCGCTTGAGCCGACCTTGTCGGTCATGGACAGATCTTCCGTGAAAGCGAGAACCGGCGAGCCCGTGAACGCCTCGCTCGACAGATAGGGCGCCGTGATGCGCGGGCAGACGAGGCGCTTGAGCTTGTCGATGTCGGACGGCGCCGGCGGTTCTCCCGAGATTGTCGCCAGCTTCAGCGACGAGAGGTCGTATTTCTGCGGCTCGGCCTCGAAGACCATGCGCCACATGGTCGGCACCAGCGGCGCCATGGTGATCTTTTCGCGCTCGACCGCCGCGAGGAAATCCGCCGGCGTGAAAACCTGACCAAAATAGGTCTTCGCCTTGCCGCCGAGGAACGGCAGCATGATGATCGCCCAGGCGGCGAACGACGGCTGCATGAACAGGATCGTCGCGTCATGCGGCGAAATCGGGCCGAAGACGAGTTGCCCGCCCTTGGCGGTTTCGAGCAGCGTCGCCTGCGAATGGACGATGCCCTTCGGCCGGCCCGTCGTGCCAGACGACAGGATGATTGCAGCTTTCGCCGACGGCTTCGGCCGGCGCGCGACGACGTCGAAGGGCCGGCCGCCCGAGACGATGTCGTCATAGCAAGCTGCGGCCGAGCCTCGCGCGCCCAGGCTGACGCGCATGATCGTGCGGCCGGATTCATGCACGGCCGCCACGGCTTCCGCTTCGAGATCGGCGTCGTGGACGAGAATTCTGGCGTCGAGCCAAGCCAGCGTCTCGCCGAGCCGGGCGCTGGTTTCGCGCACGTGCAGATTGCAGGCGATGCGGCCCGCGAGCGGCGCGGCGCACCAGGCGACGGCGTGACGGGCCGAGGATTTGCAAAGAAAAGCAACAACCTCGCCCTCGCCGGCGCCATGCGCGGCGTAGGCTTCGGCCAGGCGCAGGGAGGCGGCGAGCGAGGCCGCGCCGCTCAGGCTTTCGCCGGCGTCGGCGAACAAAGGCGCGGCGCCCCGCCATTGCGTCGAGCGAAGGTAGAGATCGCTCAGCCCCTCGCAGGTTGGGGTTCGAATCATGGCCCAATCCTCCCAGTCTTCTTGTTTTGTGGGGCCAGTCTATCGCGCCCGTTCCGGCGCGCCAGCGGGCCCGCCTGTGGATAAGTCCGTCGCTGACGGCGCAAAATACGGCATTTGCATGGTCCTTTCGTCGCACGACCAAAGCAAGGCTCCCTCCCATGCCTTAATCTCTTGTAAGGATTTGGATGGACCCGGACGGCCCGCGACGATAGAGGACGTTGCGGGCTGATTTCGGCTCTGGAATTCGCTTGAGAGGCTCGCGGTCTCTCTTCGACTGAGGGGGCTTAAGGGGAGGAACCCAATGGCCAGTTACGAAACCATCATGAATAACCCCAAGTTCAAGGCGCTCGTTTCCGAGCGCTCTTCGATCGCTTGGGCTCTGTCGATCGCCATGCTGGTGATCTATCTCGGCTTCATCCTGCTTGTGGCTTATGCGCCGAAGTTTCTCGGCACGCCGCTGGGCGCGGGCGTCACGACCGTCGGCATTCCGATCGGTCTGTTCGTCATCATTTCCGCGTTCATCCTGACCGGCATCTACGTCCGCAAGGCGAATGCCCGTTTCGACGACCTCAACCGTCAGATCGTCGAGGAGTCCAAGTAATGAAGAAGCTTTCCTACCTTTCCGCGGCGCTGCTCGCCGCGCTTCCCACCGTCGCTCTCGCCGACGCCATCGGCGGCGCGGTGCAGAAGCAGGCAACGAACTGGGCCGCCATCGGCATGTTCGTCGCCTTCGTCGTTCTGACGCTGGGCATCACCTACTGGGCGGCGCGCCAGACCAAGTCGGCCGCGCAGTTCTACACCGCCGGCGGCGGCATCACCGGCTTCCAGAACGGCCTCGCCATCGCCGGCGACTATATGTCGGCGGCCTCCTTCCTCGGCATTTCCGGTCTCGTCTATCTCTCCGGCTATGACGGTCTCATCTATTCGGTGGGCTGGCTCGTCGGCTGGCCGATCGTGACCTTCCTGATCGCCGAACCGCTGCGCAACCTCGGCAAGTTCACCTTCGCCGACGTGGCTTCGTTCCGCTTCGCCCAGACGCCGATCCGCGTTCTGGCGGCCTGCGGCACGCTCG
>ERZ1645187.1337-NODE-1337-length-22789-cov-11.052301_pt1 | contig 22789 bp, 21 predicted proteins | sample MGYA00575352_ERZ1645187 | MGnify/ENA primary metagenome ERZ1645187 (study PRJEB40837, sample SAMN11349314) | freshwater sediment metagenome | isolation source: river sediment | host: Sediment | place: India: Wazaribad , New Delhi | collected 2017-02-21 ... | reverse complement strand
CATCGATCACGGTTTGATAGATATCGGCCTTCTGTTTCCGCCACGACATATAGACATCGACGCTGGCAATCCAGGTGGTTTTTTCGTGCCGTTTTTTGATGTCCATATAAAAGGGCATCGCGATGGCCACGTTATCGCCCAACACGGTGAGTTCGCGCGACAAGGAATAGACGACGTCGGCAAGACCTCCGGTTTTGGCAAGCGGGTTGGCTTCGCTGGCGGCCATGAGGATTTTCATTAGATGACATCTCCTTGCTTGATGTAGACGGGATATCCGTCCGTGCTATTGATTTCACGGGCGTGGATGATGTGCGCGTACTTATCCACCACCACGGAATCGAGATGGACGCCCGAACCGATGACGGTATCGGTGAGGATGATCGAGTTCTTGATGGACGCTCCTTCGGCGACGGTCACATACCGGCTGAGGATCGAACGTTCGACTTTGCCGTTGACGTTGGCGCCGTTGGCGATGAAGGAATCGGTGACTTCGGCGGAAGGGCCGTATTTGGAAGGCGGAGTGTCGTGGGTGACGGTGTAAATCGGCCATTCGGGTTTGAAGAGTTGCTTACGGACGGTGTAATCCAACAGTTCAAGCGAATATTCGACGTAGTGCGGAAGGCTGTCGAAACAACGGGCATAACCGACATATTCATAAGCATTGACGGTTTCGGTTTTGCCGCAGCAGAAGGCAATGATGTCATTGAGCGAGAAGAAGGAACTGGTGGCGGAGGCTTTGCTCATCAATTCAGCAAGTTTGGGGCGGTTGATGATGTACGTTTCCAGCGAAATATCGGCTTCATCTTGGGTGCCTTTGTTTTCGCGGATGTAGACGATTTCACCTTGCGGGGAAACCTTCACGAAATCACTGCCGATGAAGTTGGTTTTCCCGTTTTTGATGTGGGTATAAACCATGGTGATTTCGGCGTTTTTGGCAATGTGCGCTTTGAGCACTTCGCGGTAGTCGATGGACATCACGATGTGAGCGGGAGCGATGACGAAATAATCCGGCATGCTGGTAAAGAACATCCAGTCGTTGGCGCGGATGTTGTTGATGTCGTGATTGTAACGTGGGTTGTTCGCCATTTTTTCGTTGTACATGATGGCTTCATAACCGAGTTTGGTGTTGGCGTTCCAGACGTTGGCGGAACCTAAGTGTTTCAAGATGGAACGCGGACCGTTTTTGACGAGGATGCCGACTTCGTCGATTTCGGAGTTGGAGAAGTTCGAAAGCGTGAAGTCGATAAAGGCGTAGCGGCCGAGGAAGGACGTGGACGCCAGCGGACGCGAAGCGGTCAATTCTCCGAGTTCGGGCGAGTGATGTAAGTTACATAATCCCATGACTTTGTACATAAGGGCCTCCTACTTCGTGACCAAGGCAATCTTATCGCCCTGGACATTGACTTGGCGTCCGTCTTCGATGACGGTTCCGCCGGCAACGATGGCGTGATCGACCACCGCATTCTTGCCGATGATGGCACCGGGCATGATGACCGAGTGGGTCACCACCGCGCCTTCATCGATGAGCACTTCGTTGAAAATGACGCAGCGGTTGATTTTGCCTAAAACAATCGCGCCTTGGTTGACGATGGAATCGGTGACACACGCGGTTTTACCGACATATTGCGGGACTGAGTGCGTATCTTCGGAGAAGGTTTTCGCGCCGGTCCGCATGTTGTAGATTTCGACATCGTTGGCTTTTTCGAGCATATCCATATTGGCTTGCCACAAAGACTCGATCGTGCCGACGTCTTTCCAGTAGCCTTTGAATTGGAACGCTAACAGTTTCTTTTGGTCATTGAGCATCGTGGGAATGATGTTTTTCCCGAAGTCATGCTCGCTGGTTTCGTCTTTGGCATCCGCGACCAAATAATGCTTCAAATCGCGGTAATTGAAAATGTAAATACCCATCGACGCTAACGTCGATTTGGGTTTCTTGGGTTTTTCTTCGAATTCATAAATGCTCATGTCGTCTTTGACGTTCATGATGCCAAAGCGGCTGGCTTCGGCAAGACTTACTTTGAGGACGGCGATGGTCAAATTGGCTTTGGCGCATTTGTGCGCTTCGAGCATTTCGCGGTAATCCATTTTATAGACGTGATCGCCCGATAAAATCAAAACATATTCGGGATCGAGCGAATCCAAGAAATCCAGGTTTTGATAGATGGCATCGGCGGTTCCGCGATACCAAGCCGCGCCGGCTTCGGTTTGTCTGGGCGGTAAGGATGCGGTGAGTGAACGGACGCCGTTCAGACCCCATTTCTCGCCGTTACCGACATAGGTATTGAGGAAGACCGATTCGTATTGCGTCAAAACACCGACCGTGTCGATGCGGGAATTGGCGCAGTTGGAAAGGGGGAAGTCGATGATTCGGTATTTGCCACCGAAACTGACCGCCGGTTTGGCGTTCTTCTTGGTGAGGTCCTCAAGCCTCGTGCCTTTGCCTCCGGCTAATAACATTGCCACCATTTCTTTTGCCATATATGCCTCCTATGGTTTATTGTTCGTGGGCCGTCTTGGTGACGATACCCACCACTGTTTGAATCATGGAACGAACCGCCAGATGATGGGCGAAGCTCGTTTCGTCGAGTCGAGCGTACAAGTTGGAACCTTTTTCGAAACTGAGCCCGTCAATCATTAACGTGACATCCTTCTCGTTACGGGTTAAACAGAAGTGATATTGCGCATATCCCGAGAGGATCGACGCAAAGCTTTTGCGGGTCGCATCGAAGAAGCCTTCGCTGCCCATCGTTTGGTTGGAAAAACCGACGAATTGGGCGAGCTCGGGAACGTTTTCGGGATAATAGGTTTTGATCGGTTTGTCGGCGTTGAGATGCGGCATTACGCGGATATCGTTGCGAAGTTGGAACAAGTAATCTTCTTTCGGTTCGCATTTTGTTTGGATAATCAAGGCTTTTTCTTTGTTACCGTAGACAACGCTATAGAGGTAGACGTAATCATCGATGCAGGTGACTTCCATCTTTTTGATTTTGGTGACGTTGGGTAAACGGAGATATTGGTCAAGTCCCAGCGATGCTTTATCTGCGTCGCTGACGGTTTCGCCGAATTTAAGGAATAATCCGGATTGGTTTTCGATGCGTTCTTCGATGGCTTCGATAAAACTCTCGTTGAGTTTGAGGTAGGACAGGTAATGGACGAGGCCCACGCCGAGGAATAAGGTCAAGAAGAAAATGACAAAAGTCAGCACTTCCACCCACACCGCATCGCTCATCGGAATGACGCCAAAATGCGTCAAATTCAGGAAAATAATGAACGACAAAAGGATGGTTAAAGCGACGATCAGGTCCCGGCGCCAAATGGTGTCCATGGCTTGGCGTCTGCGGGATCGTAAATTTTTCACGACGAGCGCAGCATCTTCCATAACTAAGCCTCTTCCTTTTATATTAACATACCAAAAGAAAACCGATGAAGGAAATTCATCGGTTGTTCCGTTAGTTTTTGATTTTGCCTTCTTCGGCGTAAAGATGGACCCGCGAGGCATTGCGGTCGTGCAGCACGACAAGCGTTTCGTCGGCGAGTTCGGAGATATCGGCCACTTTGTCGCTCGGGGCGGATAAGATGGCTTGAAGCCCGAATTTACGAAGTAAACGCACAGATTCTTTAATTCTTCCGCGGTCCATTTTGCTGAACGCTTCATCAAAGATGATGAGGCGGATGCAGTTGGCCCATTCGCCTTTTTCATTGACGCGGTAGAGTTGCGCAAAGGACGCCAGTACGGCAATGTAGAACGGGGTTTGCGTTTCACCGCCGGATTTCTTTTTGATCATCTTGCTGAGGCGTTGTTCGACACCTTCGCGGTCGCGGACGATGAGGTCGAAATCGAGGTAGTTGCGGTAGTCGGTGAACTTAGCGACGTTGGCCAAGACCGCACTGCCTTTATCGGCTTCTCCGACATCGACGATTTGACGGAATAAGTCATTCATCACGGCTTCGTATTTTTCGATGAAGGCGGAGTCGTCTTCACCCATTTGTAAGAGCAGGTCATCTTTAATCATATCGTAGTAGCGGCGATACACCACACTCGGCTTGACCGTGAATTGGTACGAGTCGTTACCGAAGGTGGAAGCGCTGAGAGCTTCGTTGAGGTTGGCGATTTGATCTTCGGCGTCTTCGATCGAGGCGCGCAGTTTGGCGATGAAATCGTCTTTGAATTGTTTGGTCGCTTTAGCGTAGGCATCGGCGATTTTCACGCGGTAATCGGGGAGTTTGACATCGCGCATATCCTTGAGTTCATCGTCGAAAACCTTGTTGTCTTTGGCTTCGGCGTCATAGGACAAGTGATAGTCGCGGATGTATTCTTTGCGGACTTTCGTGACTTGGCCCAAGAGGTTGGCCACCAGGTATTGGGCGTGACCGAATTTGACGTTGTATTCGGTGACGATTTCCAGGGCGGTTTTGCCTTCTTGGACGAGTTTTTCGTAGAGCGGTTTGCCCTTTTCATCCACGAAGAACGGATCGTAGTTTTCGGCGAGCCGTTTGGCGCGTTCGTCGACCTTCTTTTTGTCTTCGGGAATCGTGGTTTCGGAGAGGACTTTGATCTGGCTGAGCAAGCGTCCTTTTTCTTCGTTGAGGGCGTCTTTTTCGGCTTCCACGGACTTGATGTCTTCTTCCACATCGGCGATGCGTTTATCAAACGTCGCGATTTGGCTGAGATCATGCTTGGAAAGTTCGCGTTCGATGAAGTCGAGGGTTTGCGTCAAACCGGCAACATCGCGTGAGCGTTCAATCGAGTTGGCGGTCGCGTTGATTTCGTAGGTGTTGATGATTTCCAAAGCATTCGCCGCGGAGATCAGCTTGAACAGTTCGCGGTACAACGCCACGAGCTTGACATTCTTTTCGATTTCGGCGCGTTTGGCGGTGATTTGACCTTCACCCACGGAGCGGCCGATGTAAGCCGGCGTGCAAAGACGCGGGTTGATTTTACCTAACGTGAAGTTGCGGTATAAATCGCATTCCGGGGTGATGCCGTTACCGGAAGCACGGACTTGCGCCACGGTTTGGCATTTATTGAGGCGGCCGATGAGAAAGTTGGTATAACCGCGGGCACCGGGATGGTCCGTGATGATTTCCACGGCCAGCGAATTGTTTTCGGCTTCGTAGCGGCGTTCGATAATCTTTTCTTGGTCGACGAGCGTCGTGCCGTAGTAATGGTATTTGAGAAGGAGTTCCTTCAAAATCTCATACGCTTCGAAATAGTAGGCGGGATCGACGAATAAATTGAATTTTTGGCTATGCAGGAAGCCTTCGATGGCATTGGTCCATAAGGGCGTCTTGATGTCGATGAGGTCGGCGAAGATGGCGACTTCCACCGCTTTGCCATGGCGTAAAGCTAACTCGTTGGCGAGTTCTTGTTTGATCATCGCCAAGGGACGTTCGTAGGATTTTCCGCCATTACGCATATCGGCTTCTTGTTGACGGAGTAAACTCGTCTTTTGATCGGCGGTCACGATGGTACGGCCTAAGGTGACGGCTAATGCCGAGACTTGTTGTTTGAAGGAGGCAAGGGTGTCTCTCCATTCGTTTAGACTCTCCACGGACAAGGTTTCGATGTGCGGGAGTCCGAGGTCGCGCATTTTGGTGCTTTCGGAAACCACTTTATCGGCGGCTTCTTTAAGGGCCACGACGTCGTTAGCGCGGTCGCTGTCTAAAAGCGTGACATCGAATTCAGCGAGGTTGGTCGAGATGGCACTGCCGACGCGGATGAATTCTTCGACGTAACGGGTCAAGCTCTTACGGACGGCTTGGCTTTCGCGTTCGAGTTCGGCGAGTTTGGTAAGGGTCGTTTTCTTTTGTTCGTTGAGTTCATCGGTGAGACGGAACGTATCGCTTCCGGCTTTGTCTTGGATGAGCTTAACTTTCTTGCGGTTGAGTTCGGCAATATTCGCGGCTACATCGGCTAAATCCACTTCGATGTCGATGAGGCGGGCTTTGGCTTGTTTGATTTGGTCGGAGTAGGAATCAAGGCGTTCTTTGTCGATTTGGTATTCGGCTTTTTCAACGATGTAACTGAAAAGGTTCATGTTGTCTTTATGGGCCAAATACGCTTGATAGGCATGTTCGATTTCGGTCAAGCGTTCGACGCGGACACTCATGACCAAGGCTTCGTTCTCCAACTTCTTGTATTGGAGGATGTTTTCCTGCATCGGGACGATATCGACGCCGGCTTGCGGTTCGCAGACATACTCGGTGATGAACGTCGTGATGTCGGTAATTGGCGTGAAGCTGACGGCTTTTTTAAATAAGGAGAAATAACGGTCTTTCAATCCGCCGAAACGGGTCTTCAGTTGTTCTTGGTATTGACGGTTGGAATCCATAAAGGAATATTGACCTGGATAATTCGCATCGAAGTATTTCGCCAAGGCTTTGTATTCCATCGGGATTTTGTCGACGATGAATTCGTTTTCGGGAATGGCGGCTTCGAGGATGAAATAACGGTGATCTTCCGAGCCGTCTTCAAATGAATCAAAGACGATACCCGTGGTAAAGGTTTTATTATTGAGATCATCAAAGAATTGCAACGCGATGTAGCTGGTGAAACGGCCGTTGCGGAGGTAATGGAAACCGCCGTCTTCGGCATCGCCGAGTTCGCCCCGGAGATAGCCTTTTAAGGTACGAGTGGATTTTTCGGATGCGGCTTTATTGAAATAACGGCCTGTGGTATCGCCCAAAAGCACCACTTGCATGGCGTCGATGAGGGTGGATTTACCACTGGCGTTAAGACCGGTCAAAAAGACGATCGGTTCGATATGAATCGTTTCGTTCCAAAAATAGTGCCAGTTGATGACTTTGACTTTGGTCAGGTTCTTCATTCTTCATCGCCCCTTTCGATGCCGGTTTGTTTATCGATGGCTTCGCTCATGGCGGCGATTTTTTGGTTATCGACGGCGTAAATGATCGACGGTAATAAGTAGAAGGAAACGTTGCCTTCGTCGTAATTGCCGCTGACTTTGGCGATGACCGCGTGGTTGGCTAAGAAACGAAGCGGTTTGGCGAGCAATCTTCCGGTCAATTTCTTGCCGGTAAAGACGATGCCGTGGTCCACCATCGTTTTCATGAGTGCGGGCGTGGTGAGATAAAGCGATTCGCCGGGTTGGCTGGAGGCGCTTTTTTCGGTTTCGTAAATCAAACGGAGGGTAAAGATGACCAGCGAGGTTTCGCGGTCGAGGCGGAGACGGTTTTGACCAAACGTATTGGACAAAACGGCCACGCCGTTGAGAGCGTCTTTTTCGAGCACCCATCCGGAGAAGGACAAGTATTCGGTGATGACCTCGAGATAGCGTTCCACAAAGCGGAAATCGGGGTTGATGCGCATCGCTTTCTCGCGGCCGTCGAATTGGTCGCGGACGATGAAGCCTTTGAGCATCAGGTCGTTAATGACTTTGGCAAACGCTTTCTTGTCATCGTCGGGCATGCGGTTGTATTCTTCTTCAAACATTACGAGTCACGCTCCTTCCGTACAAAGGTGAAGCGCGGTAGGACGTAACCGTGACTCATGACTTTGCCGTCTTCAATATCAATGGTATAGAAACATTTGTCGTCGTCTTTTTTCAGAGTGGCTAAGATCAACAGGATGAAGGCATCGTAGTCAGGAAGCGCGATGTCTTGGATGGGCAGGCGTTTCTCACTGCCGAAGGCCGTTTCCATGAACGAATAGATACGGGCATCGGTGAAGGAATTGCGGGTTTCATCGAGGAAATCGCGCATCAAGGCTTCAGAGGCCGTGTCGAAGTCGATGATTGACATCGGTTCACCTTCGCCGCGGTATTGGCGGGTGACCGGGAGGGTCAAGGAGTCGGGATCAAGGAAGCCGGGTTCATAGAAACTTAGGGAATCCTGCATCTTGCCGAGGAGGTCGCGGGCCCCGCTCCCCTCGCTGATGCCTTGCGCATAGGTCTTGAGGATTTTTTCCAGGTGACCGCGGATGGTTTTATCGGAGTTATTAAGATAGAGGATTTTGGTGGTCGAGGACTTGGTGTAGTCGCTGTGTTTTTGGTCGATTTCGGAGATGAGGCTGTTGAGCTGTTCGTACATATCCGAAACATAGTTGATTTTGGCAATAATGTCTTTTTCGGCATCCGCTTTGGAACGGGACTTGGAAAAGATGATCGCTTGCGAGACCAGTTGGGCACGGGTCGCGTCGTCTTTCAGCCATTTTTGCAGGATGGCGATAATCGGACGTTTGAAGCGGGCCACCGAGTCAAACGTTTTCAACGGGTGGTAGAGACGGTCGCTGACACGCACTTTATAGGCATCGAAATAGTCTTCCAGGACTAAGTTCGTGGTGAAAAATTTTCCTAAGCGGTTTTGATAAATACGGATGGAATGGCCCAAGGTCACGAGTTCGACGCGCAACTTTTTGGTGTTCTCGTACACGCGCATTAAAGTAGCGTACATGAATTCGTCGCGTTCCTCGTCTTCAAGCTTGAGTTCGCTGTAGGTTGAGTGGACCAAGGAACTGTATTGCGCCTCGGCATCGTGGACGATGTCGTTGAGCAACGTTAAAAACTGAATCGAGTAACTCGGAAGGGCAATGTATTCGCCGAAATTGTCGGGATCGATTTCAATGTCGATCCAGCCGGTTTCTTCCAAACGACGGACGATGAACGATGCCTTTGCGGGAAGTCCCGGATTGACGGGAATATCATCGGGGTTTTCGCTATCGAAATCGAGCCGCATGACCAGGTCGGAAGCCGTCTCTTTTAAGGTCCGGACATAGTCGTCTTTACGGATGGACATCTCGTCGGCTTGAAGGCTATTGTAAAGGACGGCTAACGCCATCGCGTAGATTTCTTTATTTTTTCCGCTGAGGAGGGCGAAGAAATTATCGGGAACAGTGGTAAATAAGCCCATTCAAAAGTCCTCCTTCATTGAGATTTTTATTTTAACATATAAATTTATTTATATGAACACCGTTTGACCTTTTTAACTAAAATTTTTAAAGTGTATGGTATAATTTCCGTGGGTGATTGCATGAAATTGTATGTTTCCGCGAAACGCGTCCTTGTCACATATGCGCTTTTGGGCGCCGTGATTCTATTTGCCTTTTATTCCTTGGCCGGTTGGGTTTGGCCCCCGACTTCAACCCACTACCTGCTTTTGGCGGTCTGGGCTTTATCCACGATTCTCTTTATTGTCCTCAGCCTCACCCAAACGTACTACATTTTGGAAGGACGGAATCTCATCCACCACCAAATGAACAAAGAATATGTGTATGACTGCAAAGACATCCTGTATGTGGATGAAGAATACAGCCAAAAACATAAAACGCTTTGTTTCTATTTGGATACCGGCGCGGTCCGTTATTTGGCCTACGATAAGAAAGGTCTTATCTTCAAACACGTGATGGATAAGTCGATCAACCGCATCAGCCGTGAGGAATTCCAAGCGCGTTTTCCAAACACCCGTCTTTAAAAGACGTTTTTCGTGAATTTTCGTTGCATTGGTTTTTTAAAAATGCTATCATCTAAAAGCATTGAAATTTAAGGGAGGTTATTAACATGTCAAGATATTGCCCCGTTTCCGGCAAAGGTCCTATCGGCGGCAACGCTCGTTCGCACAGCTTAATCGCGACGCGTCGTCGTTGGAACGTCAATCTTCAACCGTTCAAGGTTGTCATTGATGGCAAAAAGCAAACCGTTCGTATGTCGGCCCGTGCTTACCGGACTCTTAACAAGACCTCTAAACAAGGATAAAACAAAAAGTTGCCCAAACGGCAACTTTTTTTATGCTCTAATTCAGCAGCGCAGAAAGTAGAATAAACGCAGTCAAGACCAGAAGAATCAGGGTGGTTAACCATTCCGAGAAAGGCAAGACGAAACGCTTGGGACGTTCATAAGTAACCGAACCGTCTTTTTGGGCTACCGCTTCGAGGGTTTCCCACCGCTTGAGACGGGGATTGAAGGCAAGCACGAGTTCGGTCAATGATAAGGCACCGGCGACATAGGGAAGCGCCGGATGAAATAGATCATAAGGTGACGTCCAGGCGAAATAAGCCACTGCCGCACAGGTAAAGGCAACCATCACGAAGTATAAGGACGCCGACAAGAGATGCAGTTTGACATAGCGCATGTCGGTAATTAATAACGTGATCCATAAAATTCCCGAGAGCAAATAGCCGACCATGACGAAGATGGCTTGGTATAAGTTCGGGAACGAAAACCCGAAAAAACCAAAAAGAATGAAACCGAAGGCGCCGGCAATGACCAAGAATTTGGCCAGTAGCGCAAACGGAACGGGAAACGCATTTAATAATTCAAACGGGAACCGGTTGGAAAAGCGGTAATCCGTTTTTTCTTGTTGTTTGAACGCGGAACGGCCCAAGAGCACGAACGCTCCCAAGCAGAGCACGATCAATCCGAACAGGGCCGATAAGAGCGGGAGATTCATATTATCCCAGGCGAAGTGCCGTAACCCTTTCGTTGAAGTCGTCGTGACCAAACAAATAACTTCCGGCGACGAGGATATCGACTCCTGCACGGACGCATAATTTGGCAGTGTCTTCTTGGATACCGCCATCGACTTCAATCAAGGTTGGATAACCGTGACGGTCGATAATGTCGCGGATGAATACGATTTTAGGTAACGAAGACGGCATGAAGGATTGACCGCCGAATCCGGGTTCAACCGACATGATGAGCACGAGATCCAATTGCGGTAAGAAGTCGATGAGCACATTGGCTTCAGTTTGCGGTTTGACCGACATACCGACTTTGGCGCCGGCTTTCTTGATGGCGTGAATCACGTCCCACCGCTCGGCATCATTCTTGAGGGCTTCGTAATGGAAGGTAACGATGTCAGCGCCGGCTTTGGCGAATTGGGGCCCATAGGTCAACGGATCGCTGATCATGATGTGGACATCGTTGATGAGTGAATGTCTTCTCGCCAAGCTTTTTAAAACCGGCAACCCAAACGAAATGTTGGGCACGAAATGGCCGTCCATGACGTCAAAGTGAAGATAGCCGACATGAGCTTTTTCGCAGTGGGCAATTTCTTTTTCAAGATGGAGGAAATCGGCGGCCAGTAAGGAGGGAGAAACATCAATTTTTCGCATATCAATACCTCGTTTTCCGGAAGGGTAATTCGTTAATCAGTTTGAGATAGTTTTCGTAGTTTTCGACATCGATGCGGCCTTCTTTGACGGCCTTTTTGACGGCGCATTCTTTTTCGTCTTGATGCAGGCAATCGGCGAACTTGCATTGAAGCGCCAACTCTCCGATGCCCGGGAAATCATGCGCGGCGTCTTCTTTGGTCATATCGAGTTCGAGGGACGAGAACCCCGGAGTGTCGGCCACAAAGCCCGAACCAAAGGGCAACAAAATGACTTCTTTGGTTTGGTGTTTGCCACGGCCTAACGCTTGGCTGTATTCCCCGATTTGACGTTTGAAATCGGGAGCAACGGTGTTGAGCAACGACGACTTTCCAACGCCGGTTTGTCCCATCAGGGCGCTGACACGGCCGCCGAGCAAATCTTTGACTTCTTGAAGGCCTTCGCCGGTTTTTTTGGAGAAGAGCGTCACCGGGACGCCTAACTTTTCCAACCGTTGGATGGAAAGAAGTAATTCGCTACGGTCTTTCAAGCGGTCGACTTTGGTCAAAATCACATGAGGCGGTATGCCTTGGTGGCGGGCATAGGTTAAAAACTTATCGATGAGAAGCGAAGAAAACACCGGTTCGACGACACTGTGGACGATGATCAGTAAATCCAAATTGGCAACTAACGGACGAATCAACACATTCTTACGGGGAAGAATTTTTAAGATGGTTTGGTCGACGGGGTCGATTTCGGCTTCATCGCCGACGGATGGTTTTTGTCCTTGAAGACGAAGAATCCCACGCGGTTTGCATTCGAGGATTTTTCCTTCGGCAAAAACGGTATACACACCATAACGGGCAGTCAGTATTTTTCCTTGCATCTTACCCCTCGGTGGCAAAGCCAAAGACCTTGCTGAACCACGAACGGCGCGGCTTGACGAGTTTGGGGTTATCGAGAATCAGACGAATATCGCGTTGCATTTCGGCCGCACTGCGATAACGGTCGGTGGGATCTTTGCGGCAGGCTTTCATGATGATATGTTCGATCGCTTTGGGCGTCGTGGGCATGAATTTACGGGGAGACGGATACTTTTCTTTGACGTGGGCTAAAGCGACGGCAATCGGGGTGCCGTAATCGTAAGGGACGCGACCGGTGATGACTTCAAAGAACGTCACACCGAGGGCGTAAATATCGCTTTGGAAAGAGGCCGGTTTACCTTGGGAAATCTCGGGGGCCATATAGTGGACGCTGCCGACGATGACTTCGCTTTTGGTGACGCGGTTGGAGTTTTCGAACGTGGCGATGCCGAAGTCCGCCAATTTGACGGTGCCATCGGCCATCATGAACACGTTATGGGGTTTGATGTCGCGGTGAATGACAAGGTGCGAGTGGGCACAGGCCACCGCTCCACAAAGTTGATACATGACATCGCATGCTTCCAAAAACGGGAACCGGGTTCTCGTATCCAAAGCATCGCGAAGGGTTTGTCCTTTGATGAATTCGTTGGCCATGTACGGCTTGCCTAAATAGGTGCCCAAATTGATGACCCGGACGATGTTTTGGTGATCGAGGGCCGCGGCGGCTCTGGCTTCACGTTCAAAGCGGGTCAGGTTCATCGGGTTTTTCATGACCTCTTCTTTGATGATTTTAATGGCGACGGTCTTCTTGGTGATGATATCTTTGGCCTCGAAGACGTTGGCCATGCCACCCTCACCGAGTTCGGAGACGACGCGGTAACGATCGTCGATGAGTTCACCGATCTGAATCATTTTTCGGCCTCCCAAAGGGCAACGGCAATATTATCGGTCCCGCCATTGCTGTTGGCGATATCGATCAAGGTGTCGCATTTTTGGTTCACGGAGTCGCTGGTTTTAAGCACGGTAAAGATTTCTTTGTCGGAAACGTTATTATATAACCCATCGCTGCAGAGCATGATCGGGGTATTTTCGTAGGTATAAATATCGATGTCGAGACTCACCGAAGGGGTAATGCCCAAAGCATTGAGAAGAACGTGCTTTTGGGGATGGTTCTTTTCTTCTTCCTTGGTGATTTTGCCGGCACGGTAGAGGAAGTCGACATAGGTTTGGTCTTCGGTTAATTGCTTGAGACCTTCGTTGGTCACGATGTAGGCGCGGGAATCACCGATGTTGGCGATGGCCACTTGATTGCCTTTGACTAACGCAGCGACGATGGTCGTGCCCATTTCCTTGTTGGCGGGGTCGCTTTCGGCCAATTCATAGATTTGGCGGTTGGCTTCCTTGATGGTTTTGTAGAGCCACCACTTGGCGGTCGTGATATTGATGAATCCGGGTTTGCTGCGGAACGCTTTGGCCACGATGTCCATGGTCATTTTGGCGGCTAAGTCGCCTTTATTATGTCCCCCCATCCCGTCACAGACGACCATTAAAATATCGCCTTGTGGGTTGGCAAGGATCAACGCTTGATCTTCATTGGTGAGCCGAACTTGACCGATGTCGGTTCGGTAACAGAATTTACCTTTTCTCCTCATGTACGTTTTTGGCACGAAGTTGCCCGCACGCAGCGTCAATATCCGTACCGAACTCCTTTCTGACAGTTGCCGTTACGCCTAGTCTCGTCAAGCGATCAAGAAAGGCATGGACTTTTTCGTCGCTCGAACGACGATACGCGTTTTCAATCACCGGATTGTACGGGATTAAATTCACATAGGCCAGAGTTCCTTTGATCAATTTGGCCAATTCGTCCGCGTGTTCCACAGAATCGTTGACACCATCGAGCAAAATGTATTCAAACGTCACGCGGCGGCCTGCCAGTCTTTCGTATTCTTTGACGGCCGGCATGAGTTTGTCTAGCGGATAAACTTGGTTGATTTTCATGATGCGGCTACGGATTTCATCGTTCGGGGCGTGAAGGCTGATGGCCAGGTTGATTTGCAAGCCTTCGCGGGCGTATTGGCGGATGCGGTCGGGCAAACCACAGGTCGAAACCGTGATGTGGCGGGCGCCGATGGCAAACCCTTTGGGATGGTTGGCGATACGGACGAAATCGAGAACGTTATCGTAGTTATCAAAAGGTTCACCGGTTCCCATGACGACGATATGGGTGACGCGTTGGCCTTGACCTTCTTCACGTAACAAATTGTTCATCACCAAAACTTGACCCACCATTTCGTGGGCTTCCAAGTTGCGGGTTTTGCGAAGTAGACCAGAAGCGCAGAACGAGCACCCCATGTTGCAACCGACTTGGGAAGTGACGCAGATGACGTTACCATAGCTGTAGCGCATGAGCACCGCTTCGACTTTGGCGCCGTCGGCTAATTCAAGCAAGAGTTTAATGGTTCCGTCGGCACTGTCTTGACGGATGAAAATCGAGGGGATTTCAAGCGAAAAATTGGCTTTGAGTACTTCACGGAATTTTAAGGAAACATCGCTCATTTGATCAAACGATGTGGCATTTTTCTCAAACATCCACGTATAGAGTTGGGTAGCACGATAGGGTTTTTGGCCCTCTCGGGTCATCATGTCCTCAAGCTTTTTGATTTCAACACCGTAGAGATTGATCATACTGCAGGCACAGCCTTTCTCAATACCGCGAAATAAAGGGCCATGTTGAATTGGTCAAACGGCAGATATTGACGTTCGTTTTCAAGGGTGTAATCGGGGTGACGGGTCAAGAAATCGGCGATTAATTGATGGGATTCTTTGTTGTTGATCGTGTTGACGGCATAGCAAAGACGTCCGCCGGGTGCGACCAATTTGGCGCATTCTTCGATGCCGGCGTTTTGTTTGGCGATGAGGTTATCGAGGTTCGATTGCCGGAAATGGATGAAGAAATCAGGCAACGAACGGATGAGGTCGAATTTCGAGCAATCGGCGATGTAGATGACGGCATCGACGGGTTGTGAGACATGGGTGATCAACAACGTCGGAGAGCTTTCGAACACTTCGATGTTTTGGATGTTGTAATCACGGGCGGCTTTGCGAATGTCCAAGCGGCGTTCCATGCTGTTGGCGGCGACATTGAGGAGCACTTCGTTATGGCCGCAGACGGCGATTTCGATGTAAACGGCGTTAGGACGTTCTTCATAAATAAGGACGCTTTGACGCGGTTCAAAATGCAGAGAATCGATGATATGCGTAATGCCAAAGCGTTGTTGGAACACTTTGCATTCGAGGTATTGGGATTTCTTTTTTAACGGGCCTTGGCCGCGATAAATGACGGTGTCTTCGATCGGACCGGCGACGAAATCGGGATCTTTGAGGATTTCATCACGGGTGATTTCGAGCGTGTTGACACGGCACGCGGGGATGACCGGGCGGGTATTCGCGGAAAGGATTTTTAACGTCACGGGCAAACCGTAGTGTTTCTTCCACATACGGATCAGCCATTCGGGGGTATTGAATTTGAGGGACAAATAAACGTCGGAATCCGGGGCCAAATTTTTGGGCATGACCGTCGTGGCATCACCCAAAGGGGCAAAGAAACCACGGAGCGATGTTTCGTCCACCGCTGCACCGGGAATGCAAATTTCTTGGACTAAAAAATCAAGCGATTCGGTGTTGGGACGGCGTTTGAGGAAGATGTGATTGGCCAAAACCAAAAGAACCAAAAAGCGATCATCCGCGGAGAAGGCCAAGCCGGAATCGGTGACCAAACGGGACAAAAGCAAGTGATGGTGAAGTTCGCAGCTGACGGCAGCGCGCATGAAAGATTCCCCTTCCGGAGGCAGAGGTTCTTCCATCAACGCTTTTTTAAGGGCGGTCGAAAAAAGGACATCGTTGACAATGATTTCTTTTAAGGCCAGACGAGCGGCGATGTAAGCTTCCATATTTTCACTTCCCTATTGTTATTCTAACAAACGCATTCTTTGAATGAAAGAAAAAACGACCCCGAGAAGGGTCGTTCGTGCAGCGATTTACTTGGCGCTATGTTTTCCGTGATGGTCGTGATGGCATTCACAACTTTCATCATCGCAACAAGGCTCATCGGAATCGTGGTCGCAGTCGCACCCTTCTTCGCATTTTTTGGCGGGATTTTCCGGCTTTTCTTTTTCGGCGGCTTTCTGTGCCTTTTCGAAATCAGCGAAAATGTTCCCTTCGTAAAGCTCGTCGGGATCGACAGGTTCTTCCTCCTCATCTTCCACCGCGACCATGTTGGCATCGGTGATGAAACGGGGATATTCTTTGTTGATTTTTTCGTAACGGTCGCTTTCTTGGTAGTACGTGAATTCGACGGCACAATGAATGGTGACGCCTTCCATCGTACCCAATAAATATTTGGCGACCAAATCTTGGAGTTTGCGGTATTTTGAGGGAGCGCTCACACGGATCAGCGTATTCCACGAAGTTTGTTCGACTCCGTCATGGAACAGGAAACTTTCCGGGGCATAGAAAACAATGTTGTCGGGACTGGTTTCAAAAAGCTTCGCCAATTTGGCGGTGTTTTCGCCGGAATAATGGCCGACGACGTATTGATCGAGTCCGAGAATGGAAATGGTAATCATCGTTAAATCCTCCTGAGGCTTCTTTATTTTACGCTAAAGCAAGCTTTACGTATAGCAAAACTAAAAGTCAATCGGGTCGACATCGATGGCGAGGTGAACTTGGGATTTGGTGCCCAAGGTCGCCACCACGCGTTGGATGGCGGGTGCCACCGGTTCAATCTTCTTGTATTTGAGAAGCAAAACACGCCGATGGATGCCGTTTAAAATCGGAATAAACGGCGTTGTCGGTCCGAGAATCGTGGCCACACTGCCGATTTCCTTGATGAGTGATTCCGACAGCGCATAGGCTGTGGAAACCACCGTATCTTCGTCTTTGCTGCTCAACGTAATGCCGATGAGGTAGGTATAAGGCGGGGATTGCTGGATTTTCCGCATGGCCATTTCTTTGGCAAAGAACGTTTCGTAATTTTGTGACGCGCCCAACGTGACCGCATAATGCGTGGGCATGTAGGTTTGAATCACGGCAATGCCTTTTTTGTCACCTCTGCCTGCTCGACCCACCGCTTGCGTGATGAGTTGGAACGTCCGTTCGGCGGAACGATAAGAAGGAAGGGTCAAACCAATATCGGCAAGAACGATGCCGACTAAAGTGACATTGGGGAAGTCGTGGCCTTTGGCAATCATCTGCGTACCAATCAAAATATCGGCTTCATGTTTTCGGAAACTTTCAAGAACTTGGGCGACGCGGTTACGGACTTTGGTGGAATCACTGTCCAAGCGGAGGGTTTTGACACCCGGAAATAAGCGTTGCACTTCTTCTTCGATTTTTTCGGTTCCGAAGCCTTGTTTCGAGAGGTGCGTACTTCCGCATTCGGGGCATTTTTTAGGCATCATTTCGACGTGATCGCAATGATGGCATTTGAGCATGCCGTCTTCTTTGTGATAGGTCAATGAAATATCACAGTTGGGGCACTTGAGCGCGTGACCGCAGCTGCGACAGGAGACATAGGAGGAGTACCCTCTACGGTTGACCAGCAAGACAATCTGCTCGCCTTTTGCGAGGGTTTCTTTCATTTTTTGACGAAGACTGAGTGAAAACATCACCGATTCACGGTCAAGATTCATCGGATTGAGAAGGTCCACAATCGTAGTCTCGGGAAGTTCTTTTTCGTTGATACGATGAGGGAGACGGACATGACGGTAATTGCCTTTGAGCGCACGAGCCCGCGATTCGAGTGAGGGAGTCGCGCTGCCAAGGACCACTTTGGCGTTGAAATGAGCGGCTCTCATCAAAGCCACTTCTCGGGCATGGTAATAGGGCATCGTATCTTGCTTGTAACTCTCGACATGCTCTTCATCAAGGATGAGCAAACCGATGTTGGACAAAGGGGCAAAGATGGCGCTTCGGGCACCGACCACCACTTGGCATTCGCCGCGGGCAATCCGGCGGTATTCGTCATATTTTTCAGCGGGTGTGAGTTCGGAGTGAAGAATCGCGACACGGCCTTTAAAACGACGGGAGAAATATTCCACCATAATTGGCGTTAAGGCAATTTCGGGAACCAACATCAAAACGGTCTTTCCCTGAGCCATCACTTTTTCCGAAAGCGTCAAATACACTTCGGTTTTTCCCGATCCGGTGACGCCTTCAAGAAGGTAGACAGAATCGGATGATTCCCATATCGCGTCGACCGCAGCTTGTTGTTCATGGGTAAGCGACTTGGGTTTTTGTTCACGGAATTCGGGAAGGACCAAACGGGTCTTTTCTTCGTAAGAAAGTTTGACCCTTTTCTTCTCGAGCAAGGTTTTCAAAATGGTATCCGAGCGGAAGTCCTTTTTGCGGATCCGTTTTTCACGGACGACCAGGCGGAGCCATTCAATTTGTTTGGGTGTCAGATCCGTTTCATCGTCACTGAGCACGTCCACATAAGCTTCGTAAGCGATTTTAGGGGCTTTTAGCGAGGATAATCGCGGTTTGAGCGAAGGCGGAAGCATCGCTTGAAGGACACTAATGCGAGGCGCAAAGTACTTCTCGGCAATCTCATCCACAAGGGTCATCAATTCATCATTGAGCAGTTTTTCTTCATCCAAGACATCAAGGATTTCGCTGAACGAAAAGCCCCGCTCCTCTTCCAATTGGGCGACCGTTTTATCGGTTTCTGTAACCGAGAGAACATAAGCCACCGAGGGGCGATGATTGAAGGTGACCAAAACGCGGTACCCTTTTTGGACCGGTTTCTTGCCTCGATAGACATAAGAAAAGGGACGATCCAAGGCAAGTGCAGCATGTTCAATCAGTACTTCCAAAAGTAACATGACATGGCCCTCCAGTCGTCCCTATTTTTTTTAACGATAAGTTACGGTATTGATACGGGAATGGATGATATCGATGATTTCCGCGGCGGCGCGGTCGACATCGTCATTTAAAACAATGAAACGGTATTGGTATTTGAGGTTCATCTCACGACGCGCTTTATTCAGGCGTTCTTGGATGATGGCTTCAGGTTCGCTGCGACGGCGGCGAATGCGGGCTTCAAGTTCCTCAAACGAAGGTGGAATTAAGAAGATTGATGTCAATTCATCACCGGGGAATTGGCGAAGCACTTGCTTGGCCCCTTCGACTTCGATTTCGAGAATGACGTTCTTGCCTTCGTTACGTAATTTTTCGACATAGCTCTTGGGGGTGCCATAACGGTTGCCGACGAACTCGGCCCATTCGAGGAAACCACCTTCATCGATGTTGCGTTGGAATTCCGCAGCGGAAACAAAAAAATAATCAACCCCGTCAACTTCTTTTTTGCGGGGTGCGCGAGTCGTCATTGAAACAGAGTATGCCAAATTCAAGGAAGTATCTTCCATGACTTTTCGACGGACTGTGCCTTTGCCCACGCCGCTGGGTCCGCTGATGATGATAAGTAATCCTTTTTTCATGCCGTCACTGATGCCTCCGAACACTTTTAATTATTATAATTAATCGTGTTCTTGAAAGTCAATGAATATCCGGACAATGTGATATACTTTTCCTAAACGAGGTCCCACGATGAATCCAAGCGAAATCCAAAAACTGGTTGAAACTCTCCGTCCAAGCGTCATCGACAATCACCTTTGCAAGGCGACGCTTTTGAACAAAACTGATTTCATTTTTACGCTTTCCAGAGAGCGGAAAAGGAGGCTATTTTTGAGCCTCGAAAACGGGTCTCCGTTTCTGACTTTAGCCGAGATTAATTCCTCTTTTTCAAGCTTGGTAACGCCCTTTCAAGGTTTACTTAAACGGGAACTTGACGATGGTCTGATTCAAGATTTTTATGCGATCAAAAACGACCGTATTATCGTACTTAAAATCGAAAAGGTTACGGACGCTTATCAAACCTTAACGCGCTACTTAATCATCGAGCTCATTCCTAGTCATCCCAACGTCATTTTGACCGATGATCAGTGGATGATTTTAGGGGTCTATAAACCCAGCCAAAGCTTAGAAGAAAAACGTCCTTTTTTACGTGGCCTTCAATACCATTTTCCCGAACCGCTCCCCGAGAAAATTTTCCCGGTTTTCGAGATTCATCTACAAAAACTTTTTGACGACCATGAGAAAAAAGCACTTCTTGGACGAAGCAAAGAAAAATATAAATTTTTATTTCATTTTGTGAAGGCACGAATCGATTCGTTGAAGAAAAAGATAGAAAAACAAGGCGAAGACATTGCCAAAGCTCAAGGAAAGTTAGTGGATAAAGATAAAGGAAACGCCATTCTCTCCTCGATCGGAATCATCGCTGAGGGGTCTTCTTCGATGACCTATGAAGGGATGGATATCGAACTGAACCCTCAATGGTCGCTGTCCGATAACGCCAACGCCTACTTCAAGAGTTACCGCAAAAGCAAGAACACCATTAAAAAGGCCGCCGAGCAACAAGCCCTTGCCCAATCCGAATTGCAGTATTTCTCTTTTCTTTCGGGGCAAATGGAAACGTTGGACGATGAAGATCTGGATGGCGTGGTTGCCGAGCTCGAAGACGGAGGGTATTTGCCTCAAACCAAGGTTCAAAAAAGAGCCCCCAAAGTTAAAGCCATTCACCCCTACTTTTTCATGGTCGATGGGGTCAAAATCGGCTTTGGGAAAAATAACCTTCAAAATGATTGCTTAACTTTTAAGTTTGCGCAACCATCGCACTTTTTCTTCCATTTGAAAAATGACCACGGGGCCCATGTCATCGTGTTTTCGGACAATCCCAGTGACGCCATCAAGACCACCGCTTGTGAAGTGGCTTTATTGCTCTCGAACAAGACCGATGGGGAAGTTCTGATGGCGCAGAAAAAGCTCGTCAAAAAGTTGGACCATCCGGGATTGGTAAGACTAGAAAAGTATCAAAGTTTCTATATCAAAAAAATACGTCCCGAAACGATTGAAAAAATGAAAGAGGCTCATCGCTGAGCCTCTTTTTTATTGCACCACTTCGGTATATTGAACTAAGTTGGTCGTAAAACTTTCAAACACGCACAATCCGATCCACGACTCGTACATGACATAGAGGCAAGGAACCGAGTAATCTTCACCGATTTCGGGCCATCCGGCTTGGTCCCCGTACTCCGCGGCTTCGTTGGTCGCACGGTAGAGATAATCATAGGTCGTGGCATAATCTTCCGCGGAACCGTCCAACGTGATGTAGTAAACAATGAAATGAAGGGAAACGGCGAGGGCATCGAGGTCCGCTTTGGCGGTTGCACAGGCTTGGCATCCCGGAATCGTCACGAGGAAGGGAACATTTTGTTGCTCGGTGATGACTTTTTGGTAAAGGTCGACACCACTGATTTCTTCAAGACCACCGTTTTCGACATAGGCTAGCGGGATTTTCGATTGACCGGAAGAGGAACTGGTGGGTGCTTGGCAAGCACTTAACGCCAAGGCAATGAAAGCAAGTAAGATGGTTTTTTTCATTTTTGGTTCTTCTCCTTTTCTAGAAAATCCGGTCCTTTGAGGACTTCGGTCGTAGCGAGGTTGGGGAAATTTTGTTGGCGTAAGGCTTCATAAACGACGATGGCAACGCAATTACTGAGGTTCAGGCTACGAGCCATCGGAGTCATCGGCAAGCGCATGCAACGATCCGGATGATCACGCAGGATGTCATGAGGAATTCCGGTGGATTCCCGTCCGAACATCAAGTAGATATCGTGGATTTTGTCCGACAAATCGTAAGAACTGTAAGCTTTATCGGCATAACGGGTAATATAATAGAGATTAGCGTTAGGATTTTTTGCGACGAATTCTTCATAATTTCCGTAGTAGACATATTTGAGATCGGCGATATAATCAAGGCCTGCCCGTTTCAGTGCTTTTTCACTGAGATCGAACGGTAACGGACCGATGATGTGTAACGTGGTCCCGGTGGCAACACAAGTACGCATAATATTACCGGTGTTTTGGGGTATTTCTGGGCGATAAAGGACGACATGCAGCATAGGGGCCTCCGAGAATAGCAACATTCTACAATAATTTTATCCATTATCCAATCTTATGGTAATATAAATTATAAAGGTGAATACATGAAAGATATCGTTGAATTATTCGAACGATTGACTGGCGAAAAGGTCCTTTCCTGTCAGGATATGGCCAATGGGATCAGCAATCGAAATTACCTCATTAATGGCAAAAAAGTACTGCGAGTCAAAGGAGCTTTCAGCGATCCTTTTTATTCGTCTTCGACCGAACATGAAGTCGAAAGTAACATCGCCCACCTTGATTTAGCTCCCCGTCTGCTTGTTTTTGATGAACCCAGCGGAACCAAAATTGCTGAATTCATCGAAGAAAAAGTTTCCTTCGTCGATCCTCACCCGACCGAATTTCAACTTGAGCAAGTGGCGTTGATTTTGAAAAAGTTACATACCTCGGGCATCCGGGTCGCCAATAAGTTTTCGATGTTTGACCGTTTGGAAGCGTATAAAAAAGAGTCCTATGCGCGGATTAATCCGATTGTCGAATCGTCGATTATCGCGGCGGCAAAACAACATTTTGACACGAAGCACTTGGTGCTTTGCCATAACGACGTCGTTCGCGGTAATATCTTGTTTGCCGGTGAAAAAGTCTACCTAATTGATTACGAATACGCCTGCATGAATGATCCGGTATTTGATTTGGTTTCGTTCTTAAGCGAAAACAACATCGAAGACCGTAAGAGTGTCTTCTATTTTCTGAGCAAGTATTACGGCAATGAAGCGATGATTCCTGTCGAAAAGATCAGTGCTTTCTACCACTTCTTGGATTTGCTCTGGTTTTACTGGGCCGGCATGATGCAACGCCACTGCCCCAATCCGATCTTCGC